>Ga0213821_1000274_pt1 | contig 34724 bp, 32 predicted proteins | sample MC6MC0909MG_FD_179894 | JGI IMG/M metagenome (GOLD analysis project Ga0213821, IMG submission 179894) | Enriched soil aggregate microbial communities from Iowa State University, Ames, United States - MC6-MC0909-MG | ecosystem: Environmental > Terrestrial > Soil > Unclassified | place: USA: Iowa...
TGGCACCTGAGCGCTTTTCTCTCCTGGCCGAGCGTTTCTGGACGGCACCTGAGCGCTTTTCTCTCCTGGCCGAGCGATTCTACACGGCACCTGAGCGATTTACTATCCTGGCCGAGCGATTCTTCTTGGTTCCTAAGCAGTTTCCCCTTACCCAAGCATTCACCATCCTCCATTTAACCGGCAACATCTAACTGCAATAAAAAGACTGAAGACAATTGTACCTCGTCTTCAGTCTTATGGAAAATCATCTATTAAAATGCAATACGTTTTGCTTCGTAAGCAGCAATTTGTTCCTCGTATTTTATCGTTAGGGCAATTTCATCCCAGCCATTTAGTAAAGTTTCTTTATAATAAGAATCAATGTTAAATTTATAGACGGTTCCATCTTCACCAGTTACTGTTTGAGTCTCCAGATTGACTTCCATCGTGTAAGGCTTATCGAGACCCTTTGCTAAAATTTCATCACATTCTGCTTCTGTTAGCTTAATTGGTAAAATACCATTTTTAAAGCAGTTATTATGGAAAATATCTGCAAATGATGGTGCGATAACAACATTGAAGCCATAATCTAGGATAGCCCATGGAGCATGTTCGCGAGAAGAACCACATCCAAAGTTATCTTGTGCTACTAAAATTTTGGAGTTTTTAAATTCAGGCTTATTCAATACAAAATCTGGAATTTCATTACCCTGTGCGTCAAAACGCCAATGGTAAAATAAAAATTGTCCAAAGCCTGTGCGCTCAATTCGTTTTAGAAACTCTTTCGAAATAATTTGATCTGTATCTACGTTTTTACGATCAAGTGGCGTTATGACACTATTCACGATATTAATTGGTTCCATGTTCAATCATCCCTTCCGTGTAAAAACAAACTTACACCGTTTCCTTTACAAATTCACGTACATCCACAAAATGTCCAGCAATTGCTGCGGCTGCTGCCATTGGTGGTGATACAAGGTGTGTACGAGAACCTGCTCCCTGGCGTCCTTCAAAGTTACGGTTGGATGTAGATGCACAGCGTTCGCCAGCAGGTACAACATCATCATTCATAGCTAAACACATGGAGCAACCTGATTCACGCCATTCGAAGCCTGCTTCTGTAAAGATTTTATCTAACCCTTCTGCCTCAGCTTGCTTTTTTGTAGAATGGGAACCTGGTACAACGATTGCTGTGACATTATCATGTACCTTTCTTCCTTGGATGACACTTGCAGCCGCGCGTAAATCACTGATGCGTGAGTTTGTACAAGAGCCGATAAATACGTGTTGGATATCGATGGATGTTAATGGTTGCCCTTCTTTTAAGCCCATATAGGCAAGTGCTTTGCGAAGTGCCGCTTTATCTGATTCATCCTTGTAATCCGCTTGTGTTGGAACAGTTCCTGAGACACCTGTACCCATTGAAGGATTTGTTCCCCAAGTAATGATTGGCTCAATTTCTTCTGCTTTAATAATACGAACTGTATCATATGTTGCGTCCGCATCAGAAGCAAGGCTTACCCAATAGGCTGCCGCTTCATCAAATTTTTCGTCTTGGGGTGCATATTTACGACCACGAATGTAGTCAACAGTTATTTGGTCAGGTGAAATAAGACCAGCCTTTGCACCTGCTTCAATTGACATGTTACAAATCGTCATACGTTCTTCCATTGAAAGTTTGTGGATAGCCTCTCCAGTGAATTCCACAATATGTCCTGTACCAACGCCGATACCGAATTTAGCGATAATTGCTAGAATAATATCTTTTGCAGCTACACCAACAGGTAGCTCACCTTCAACACGAATTTCCATTGTTTTTGGCTTGTTTTGCCAAAGGGTTTGTGTAGAAAGTACATGCTCTACCTCTGACGTACCAATACCAAAGGCAATAGCTCCAAAGGCACCGTGTGTGGATGTATGGGAATCACCGCAAACAATGGTTTTACCAGGCTGTGTTAAGCCTAATTCTGGTCCAATAACATGAACAATTCCCTGATCAGGGTGCCCCATTCCAGCTAGCTCGACATCGAATTCTTCAGCATTTTTAGCCAAAGTTTCGATTTGATTACGTGCAATTGGGTCATTAATCGTTGGTAGATTTTTAGTAGGTACGTTATGATCCATTGTTGCAAAGCTTAAATCTGGACGGCGCACCTTACGTCCGTTCATACGCAGACCTTCAAAAGCCTGCGGAGAAGTAACTTCATGAATTAAATGAAGATCAATATATAACAGGTCAGGTTTGCCCTCTTCCTGATAAACAACATGTTTATCCCAAATCTTTTCAATTATATTTTTGCCCATTGTCTTCACCTATTTCTTAAATGTATGTTGTCATAATGCTTTCTGAAACAAAGCTAGTATCAATCTCGTTAATTACTTTATCTGTCCATTCATTCGTAGATAGAATACGACCACCATCACGAGCAAGATCTGCTGTGAAATAACCATCATCAAATACAGCACTAACAGCACGTTCAATTTCCGCCGCTTCTTCTTTTAAGCCAAATGAATATTGCAGCATCATCGCCACAGAAAGAATAGTTGCCGCTGGATTTGCTACACCTTGGCCAGCAATTTCTGGAGCTGAGCCATGTACTGGTTCATACAGACCGAAATTATCGCCACGAATGGAGGCCGATGGTAATACACCTAATGAACCTGTAATAACAGAGGCTTCATCACTTAAAATATCACCAAACATATTTTCAGTAACAACCACATCATAGTGACCTGGATTTGTAATTAATTTCATCGCCACCGAATCAACTAAATTATGCTCAACCTGTACATCGGGATATTCTTTTTTCTTCGCTTCTACTACTTCTCGCCATAGTCGACTAGTTTCCAGTACATTTGCTTTATCGACAGAACATAATTTGCCTCCACGTAAACGTGCTAATTCAAAGGCATTTTCAACAATCCGTTCAACCTCAGCCGTTGAATAAACAGTTGTATCAATCGCACCATTTTCAGTACGCATACGTGGTTCCCCGAAGTATACGCCGCCTGTTAATTCACGTACAATCATTAAATCGACGTTTTCAGCAACTTCACGTTTTAATGGTGAAGCATCAAGTAAACTCGGGAACGCCTTTACTGGACGTAGATTTGCAAATAAATCAAAATGTTTGCGAATACGCAATAAGCCTTTTTCTGGACGTAATTCAGGTGGATTATTATCCCATTTCGGACCACCTACTGCCCCAAGTAAAATTGCATCGCTGCTTTCACACATTTCAATCGTCTCATCTGGTAATGGATTATTGTGTTGGTCGATGGCAGCGCCTCCAATTGTTGCATAACCTAAATGGAATGTATGGTTGAAACGTTTACCAATTACTTGCAATACACGTACAGCAGAAGCAACAACCTCTGGCCCAATTCCGTCACCAGGAAGTACTGTAATTTTTTTCTCCATCGTCAAAACACCTTTCTTTGTATAGTGTAGACATACACTATTTTAGTAAAGACTCTCACCTACAAATATAGATGAGAGCCATCAATGTGAATGATACGAAGTCCATTCACTACCACTAATCTGTGACATTCACCAGAGGCTTAATGCTTAACTCACAGGTTGTGCACGTAAACTTGCCAGAATTAAATGACGATTAATCGCATTTAGATAAGCTTTTGCAGAAGCTTCTAAGACATCCTGTGAGGAATTTCTGCCAGTTGTCGACACACACCATCATAACGAATATTAATGATGGCTTTACCTAGTGCATCGCGCCCCTTGCCAACAGTTGCTTGGCGATTTCAATTTTTCTGCTGTATTTAATATAATACTAGCGGATTGTTCGCCGTCGCGAAGAGTTGTATCGAAAATATTAATTTTTCGCACTTGTTGCCACTTCTCTCACAACTTTTTCTTTCCCTTCATTGATGAATGGCATCATAGCACGTAATTTAGCACCAACTTCTTCGATTTGGTGGTTTGCACCTGCTTCTTTGAATTTTGTATATTCTGGACGACCGTTTTCGTTTTCTTGAATCCAACGGCGAGCAAACGTACCATCCTGGATATCTGTTAATACTTCTTTCATACGACCTTTTACGGATTCATCGATAATACGTGGTCCTGCAACATAGTCACCCCACTCAGCTGTATCCGATACTGAGTAACGCATTGTTGCCATACCACCTTCAAACATAAGGTCAACGATTAATTTTAATTCATGAAGTGTTTCAAAGTATGCTAATTCTGGTTGGTAACCAGCTTCAACTAATGTTTCAAAACCAGCTCTTACTAATTGTGTAGCACCACCACAAAGTACTGCTTGTTCACCGAATAGGTCTGTTTCAGTTTCCTCTTTAAATGTAGTTTCAAGAAGACCACCGCGAGCTGCGCCAATTCCTTTTCCGTATGCTAGGGCTAAGTCTTTCGCTTGACCTGTTGCATCTTGATGGATTGCAAATAAACCTGGTACACCTGCACCCTCTTGATATTGACGACGCACTAAGTGTCCTGGACCTTTTGGTGCTACTAAGAATACATCAACATCTGCTGGTGGTGTAATTTGACCGAAATGAATGTTAAAGCCGTGTGCAAACATAAGTGCTTTACCTGCTTCAAGATGTGGAGCGATTTCAGCCTCATAGACAGCTTTTTGGCGCTCATCTGGAAGTAAGATTTGAATAACGTCTGCTTCTTGTGCTGCCTCAGCTACAGTTTTAACGTCTAATCCATCAGCTTTCGCTGCATCGAAAGATCCGCCTGGACGAACACCTACAACTACATCAAAGCCTGATTCTTTTAGGTTAAGAGCATGTGCATGACCTTGTGAGCCATATCCGATAATTGCGATTTTTTTCCCTTTTAATACTTCCTCGTTGATGTTTTGTTCATAGTACATAGTAGCCATTGTTTGTTTCCTCCTAAATTTGGGTTTAATTTTTGACTTTAAATGCACAGTACAGTATTGCGCTATGCATCTAAAGCAATCAATTTTATATGCAAACTATTTTAAAATAGAGAGCTGTGGATTTGAGATTTTTTGTGTTTCTCGAACAGAAGCAGTTGCCCCTGTGCGTGTTAATTCTTTAATTCCATATGGTCGAATGAGTTCAATGAAGGCATCAATCTTATCTGGATGTCCTACAACTTGATATGTGACAACATTTTTTGCCGTATCAATAATTTGTGGACGGAATGGTTCAACAATTGAATTCATTTCCAATCGTAAGTTTGGTGGTGAAATAACTTTGACAAGCGCTAACTCACGTAACACGATTGATTTATCTGTTATATCATTGACCTTTAATACATCAATTTGTTTTGATAACTGCTTTACTAGCTGTTCAATTTTACTCTCATCTTCTACATTTACAACAAATGTCATTTTCGAGAAGTTTGGCTGCTCCGTATGACCAACTGTAATGGATTCAATATTGAATTGGCGTTTCATCAGCAAGCCCGTTACACGGTTTAATACGCCACTTTGGTTAATCACTGTTACTGTAATTACTCGTTTCAACTCTTTTTCACCCCGATCATTTCATGTAAGCCTTTGCCAGGTGCTACCATAGGATAAACACATTCAAGCTGTTTAACACGACAATCAATTAATACTGGATCATCTGAAAGAAGTGCCTCACGGAAAATGCTCTCCGCTTCATCGATTGTATTAATACGATAACCCTTTATACCATATGCATCAGCTAATTTAACAAAGTCTGGTTGGATTGGCATTAATGAAGATGAATAGCGCTCCTCATAAAATGTTTGTTGCCACTGGCGTACCATTCCAAGACAGCTGTTATTTAAAATTACCACCTTTACTGGTAGGTTGAATTCTTTTAATAGGGAAAGCTCTTGTGCAGTCATTTGGAAACCTGCATCTCCTACAATAGAAACAACCTTTTTGTCTGGCTTCGCAAACTGGGCGCCAATTGCAGCTGGGAAGCCGAAGCCCATCGTACCAAGTCCACCAGACGTTACCCATCCATGATCATTATTTAAGCGATAATATTGTGCAGCCCACATTTGATGCTGACCAACATCCGTTGTGACAATTGCATCACCTTCTGTAATTTTATGCACAAGCTCTAATGCTTCCTGTGGTAAAACTTCCTTTTCTCCAGGATCTTTGCAGTACCACAGAGGGTATTCATTGGCATTATTTCTTAAGTATGCAAGCCATTCTGCTGTATCTGGACCCTCAAAATCCTTTTTCAACAATGCTTTTAATGCTTCTTTTGCATCTGCCACAATCGGGATATCAGTTGGTACATTTTTACCAATTTCTGCTGGATCAATATCAATGTGTATAATTGTTGCATTTGGAGCAAATGTCGCTAAATTTCCTGTTAGGCGATCATCAAAACGAGCACCAATATTTAATAATAAATCAGATTTTGTAATAGCTGTATTCGCTGTAACAGTACCATGCATACCAGCCATTCCGATAAATAATTCATGTTCTCCATGGATGGATCCAAGCCCTAAAAGCGTGTTAGTTACTGGAATACGGTATTTTTCCGCAAATCTTGTTAATTCTTCACGTGCATCCGCAAAGAGTACGCCAGCACCAGCTAAAATGAGAGGATTCTTTGCTAATGAAATTGCCTGTATTGCTTTTTGAATTTGTAAATAGTTTGGCTTATAGGTTGGTTGATAACCTGGTAAATAAATTTCATTTGGAGCTTGTGGCGGATTTTCCACATCAAACAGCATTTGAGACACATTTTTTGGGAAATCCACTACTACGGGACCTTTCCTACCTGTATTGGCGATATGGAAAGCCTCTTGTACAATACGCGGAATATCATTGACATCCTGTACTTGGTAGTTATGCTTTGTAATTGGTGTTGTAATTCCCATAATATCCGCTTCTTGGAAAGCATCTGTACCAATGACAGATGTGGCCACTTGACCTGTAAAAATAACTAACGGAATTGAGTCAATCATAGCATCAGCAATACCTGTTACTAGATTGGTTGCCCCCGGTCCACTAGTGGCAATAACAACTCCTGGTTTATTGGAAACCCGTGCATAACCTTCTGCCGCATGGATCGCACCTTGTTCATGTCTAGTTAAAATATGACGAATTGGATTTTTATACATTGCATCATAAATTTGTAGAACAGCACCGCCTGGATAACCGAAAATAATTTCGACACCTTGATCATGCAATGCTTGCACTAAAACGTCAGCACCATCTTTCGCCTGATAGGTTTGTTCAGCCTTTGCTGTTGTTGCTAATTCTTCTTTTTCATTGATAGAAACATTCGCACTCATCAAATATGCCTCCTTCTTCTTTTTCATTCAATTTCACATTAGTGATGCGCATCAGTGAAGTATAACTGGCTGAAGGTCTCCTTAAGAAAGTAAGAGACTCTTCTGAAACGTCGACAAAAATAATAAAAAGCCTTTTTCTCCACACGCAAAGAACTACCTTACGTAGGGATGAAAAAGACTTTCCATGGTACCACCCTTTTTTATAGCAAAAACTTGCTACCTCGTGAATAAATGAAAGCATTTATGGACCAATGCGAGTTTATTCGCATCCAATACGGTGTCATAAAACATTTATTCATTAATAACGAGCACTTTCGATTATGCCCGGAGCTATCTAATGGCAACTGCGTTTAATAGCTCACTCCGAGGGGATGTCGGATCTAGTTGTATCGCCGGCTTCCAGCACGACCGGCTCTCTGGTAGATACAAGGCTCTAGAACCTTTAACCTCATCAACGTTTTAACATATCAAATTGTTAAATTTTCATCACGCCACCTGTAGAAGCGTTGGTTACTAATTTTGAATATCTTGCAAGCCAACCACGTTTGATTTTCGGTTCAAATACTGGCAGTTTTGCACGACGTTCAGCTAAAACTTCATCTGAAACTTCTAAATTGATTGTACGATTTGGTAGATCAATTGTGATGACATCACCATTTTCAACTAATGCGATTGGACCACCTTCTGCTGCTTCCGGTGAAATATGTCCAATTGAAATACCACGAGATGCACCTGAGAAACGACCATCTGTAATTAATGCAACCTTTGTGCCGAGACCACGGCCTTGAATAGCAGACGTTGGTGCGAGCATTTCAGGCATCCCTGGGCCACCTTTTGGTCCTTCGTAGCGAATGACGACTACATGGCCCTCTTTCACTATTCCATTATCAATATTTTCCTGTGCCGCTTCTTGTGAATCAAAGACGATTGCCTCGCCTCTGAATACCTGAATAGAAGGGTCGACAGCTCCTACTTTTATAACAGAGCCTTCTGGTGCGATATTACCAAATAAAACTGATAAGCCACCGACTGGGCTATACGGATTGTCTTTCGTACGGATAACTTGATCATTTGTGATGTGATAGTCTTTTACAAGTTCACCCATTGTTACACCAGCAACTGTTGGGCGGTCTGGATGAATTGCACCCGGAATAGCTGCTAATTCATTAATAATGGCACTAACGCCACCAGCTTTATTAATATCATCCATTGAAATATCTGAAGCTGGCATAATTTTTGCTAGATATGGAACACGTTCTGCCACTTTATTGATATCTTCAATGTTATAGTCAATTTCAGCCTCATTAGCGATCGCTAACGTATGAAGAACTGTATTTGTTGATCCACCCATTGCCATATCCAGTGCAAATGCATCATCAATTGCCTCTTTTGTAATAATGTCACGAGGCTTAATATCCTCTTTAATCATACGGACTAGTTGTTTAGCTGCCTCTTTTATAAGCTGATGGCGCTCTTCAGATGTAGCAACGATTGTACCATTACCTGGTAAAGCTACACCTAACATTTCCATTAAACAGTTCATAGAGTTTGCTGTAAACATCCCTGAGCATGATCCACATGTTGGACATGCGTTATTTTCAATATCTAATAGCTCTTCAGCTGACATTTTCCCTGATTTATGTGCCCCTACCCCTTCAAATACAGAAGTTAAAGATAGTTGCTTACCTGTTGCAGAAGTACCAGCCTCCATTGGACCACCAGAAACGAAAATTGATGGTACGTTTGTACGAACTGCTGCCATTAGCATTCCCGGTGTAATTTTGTCACAGTTTGGAATGTAGAATACACCATCAAACCAGTGTGCATTAATAACTGTTTCTGCAGAGTCTGCGATAATTTCACGGCTTGGTAAGGAGTAACGCATACCAATATGCCCCATCGCAATGCCATCATCTACCCCAATTGTATTAAACTCAAATGGAATTCCTCCTGCTTCAATAATGGCTTCTTTGACAACATCAGCAAATGTACGTAAATGAACGTGACCTGGTATAATGTCGATGTAAGAATTACAAACCCCAATAAATGGCTTGCCTAAATCTTTTGCTTTTACTTTGCCTGTTGCATATAAAAGACTTCGATGTGGCGCACGATCTACGCCTACTTTAATCATGTCACTTCTCATTTTAAACGCCCCTCATTTATTGCTATGTTCGTTGCTATATACGAAATGTTCTGTCTATTTTGTTTTCGTCTATATGTTAACTGCCTGAAAGACAACTAACTGCTATAACGAACGTGTTAAATTGTTGTTATCATAGTACGAAAAAAAGGTCTCGTCAACAGTATTTTTTGAATTGTTTAAACAATTTAAATTATTCGTTAAATTTGAAATCGTTTTCATGCTGATTAAGCATCACTTTTATCTCGTTTTGATAAATTTTTTGACATTTCGTTCAAATTTTAATTTTTCATAAATATCTTTATGTTGACTTTCCATTACCTTGGAAGATGAGTAGAAGTCTACAGAACAAGATAGCGCTTACAATGTGAATAATTTTCTTAAATATCCAGTAAAAAAAACATTATCTGGATCATACTGACGACGAATTGCTAAAAACTTTTCAATATCTGGATATAGTTCATACACATACTCAGCCGTTAAATGATTTTGTTTTCCCCAATGTGGACGTCCCTTATATTTCTTCATCATCGTATGAATCCATTCAAAATAAGGTTCTTCAGACATTCCTTTATACATATGAAAGGCAATAAAGGCTGATTCTTGCCCCTGCGTAGGACTTAAAAAACCTGCTTCACCAGCTGTAGTTCTACATTCCAATGGAAAATGAACATTAAAAAGCCCCTTCTTGAAGGTTGCATGAATCTCCTCCATACATGCTTCGAAATACATTAAGGGAATTGCATATTCACTTTCCTGAAACTTTACGCTTCTAGGGGATGGATAAATTTCATAACTAATGCCTGTTTTCTCCCCCTCTACAACATTTGCTGCAGCTATTTTACTCATCGTTCCACTTAATGAAGGCTTCCATTTACAAAGCTCAGACATTGCTAAAAATGCACCATTTTCTACTATTTGAAGTTTCATTATTTCAATTCTCCTGCTCCAGTCACTCTGATAAACAGGGTCTACCACATCCATACGTTTAACTTGTATGGTCTCACTACCAGGAAAATAAAACCATTCCACATGACGATGCTGTCGAATATCCTCGGCAAAAATAGTCAGTCCGTTTGTCAGGGTATCCCTTGTACCTATATAATGTAGGCCATAAAGAGGTATTACCTTGATTGTCACCTTCACAAGCACACCAAGCATACCGAGTGATACATGTAAAGATTCAGATAAATCATCTAAGCCTCTAGTATGCTCTCGATATGTCCCAGTACCGTCAACAAATCCCCATTTTGTGACTGTTGAAGATAGCGAGCCTAGTGTTACTCCTGTTCCATGTGTGCCTGTTGACACGGCACCCGCAATGGATTGCTCTTGAATATCCCCCATATTACTTAGAGCAAAGCCATGTTTTGCAAGCAAAGGCCCAATTTCATATAAATAGGTTCCAGCCCAAAGCGTTACCTCTTGCTTTTCCTCATTTACAGCTATAAGCCCACGCATATTATTTAAAGAAAGTGCGATATGCTCAGGCATTGCAACAGCACTAAAAGAGTGAGCGGCACCTGTGACACGAATTGTTTTTCCCGATTCACGCGCTTGCTTCACTATATTGACTACATCCTCGATCGATTGGGGTAAATACATCTCACCTGGATAAGAGATTACATTGCCAGCCCAATTTGTCCATTTCTCACCATTTTTCCATTTCTCTATAGAAAACATTGCCCATCCCCCCTATAAGTATTATAAGACCCTACATACTTGTCCCCTCGAATAGTATGCAGTTTTTGAAATCTTTCACAAAGCTCTCCTGCTTTTGCATGTCGAAAATACAATGTGTCACCTACATTAATATTTTTATGCTTTACCTTAATCGGTGATTGAACTTCTCCTGCTCCTTCTAAACTAAGATATGAAAAAAAGGTGGGCTCATAGAATACCGGTAAACGATCAGCACCGATTGCACCAGAGGCAGTATAGCCTCCTCCGTGACAAACAACAATATTCTTATCTGGCTTCCTCGTTACTCTTAAAGCAAATCCAGCTGCCTTTTCAAGGTATAAATGCGTAAACTGATCAAACAATGCTGGGGCATAAAATGCAGAGCCCACTGTTATTTCCGTTACTTCTCTCTGCTGTGCAGTATACGCCATACTTCCTGAACCGCCACCGTTGATAAAGCGTACTTTTGGAAAATACGCCTTTATATGAGCAATGGCTAATCGACGGAACTGAGTAACCTGTTTTTTAGCTTGTTGCTGCATAACGTCTATAATTCTTCCCTTTATAGCATTTACAGGTCGATTACCCACTCCAGCAATTTGTGCTTCATAGCCCATAGCTCCTACTACCTCGATATCTGGCTGTTGTTCTATAAATTTTAAGAACGGTGTTAAGGTCTCTAATGAATAAAGGGAAGAACGTTTTGTACCGAAATAAAGTAATTTAAAATCATTGGACACATTAATATCTATACATACCTGTACACGAACGCCAAGCTCTTGTCCTAGCCTAGCCAAAAAAGTCACATGCTCCTCCTTATCAACCATAAAAGTGACGGTTTTTCCTTCTTTTACGAAGTGTAATAACTTTCGTACAGACCCTTCTTCCATAACTGGATAGCCAAGCAATACATCGTCAAAATGCTGCTGCAATAAGAAAAGAGTCTCAGCAGCCGTAAACGTCATATATCCAACAGCATTTGGAAGGTTGTCGTATAAATATCGTAGTATCTCTACAGAACGAATTGATTTTGTAGCAATTCGGATATTTTTTTCTCCGCAATCATTGCGAACCGTTGCAATATTTTTATCTAAAGCATCAAAATCTATCCAAGCAAATGGCCGCTCTATTTCTTGAAAAGCGTGGTCAAATCTTGTTGTCATCCAATCACTCCTTTACATGTACTATGTATTTGACAATTGTCTAAAAAATTCCTTTTCATATCACGATTTCAAAAGTATTTCATATAATAGTTCAAGACAACAAAAAACAACCGTGGACATATCATCAAAATAGCCATCACGGTTGCTTTAGTTTTCGACAAGCATTAAACTCACCTTTCTATATTATTTTTATTAGCTTACGAGACAAAAATGAAATCTGCTGCTATATTTAGCATCACTAGCAGATGTAAACCTGCAATAAGTAACCCTTGTCGATTTAAACGCTTCATAGCTGTCATATTCATATTGAACACTCTCCTTTTTTCATATTATACTCACAAGAAAACCAATTTTCAAACTATTCTTAATATTAAAATATAATCATTTTTCTGACAACCAGGCCCAAATATGGCATGATTAAAGTGAAATTATACCTATAGGGAGAGTGGAAAAATTGAAAAAAGCGTTATTAGTTATCGATTATACGTATGATTTTGTAGCCTCTGATGGAAAACTAACATGTGGTGAACCCGGTCAAGTATTGGATGAAAAAATAGCATCCTTAATCAAACAATTTATTGCTGATCAAGAATTTATTGTTTTTGCCAATGATTTACATGAAGAAAATGATAGCTTTCATCCTGAAACAAAGCTATTTCCTCCACACAATATTCGTGGCACAAAGGGGCGCCATTTATATGGGCAAGTAGGTGAAATGTATAATCTTTACAAAGATAAGGTATTATGGCTTGATAAAACACGTTATAGTGCATTTGCGGGAACTACTTTATCCATATTATTGAAGGAACGTGGCATTGAAGAAATTCATTTAGTTGGTGTATGTACGGATATTTGCGTATTACATACAGCTGTCGATGCTTATAATTTGGGTATTCCCACAGTTATTTATGCACATGGTGTTGCAAGTTTTGATGCTGCAGGCCATGAATGGGCATTACGTCATTTTGAACATACGCTAGGTGCAACAATTGTTCAATAAAGCCATTTCATGGATTTGTAATAAAAACCATAGAAGCTAGGTGCGTTTAATATGCTCTATTCAGGGTATAACTAAGTAATCGCCATTATATCTTAATTTTAAGGAGATGAAGAAAAATGATTAGCTTCATTTGGTATTTAATCATCGGCGGTATTTTAGGTTGGTTAGCTGGCGTCATTTTAGGAAAAGATGTACCTGGCGGCATCATTGGAAATATCGTTGCAGGGATTGTCGGTTCTTGGGTCGGTAGCATGGTTTTGGGCAACTGGGGTTGGAGAGTTAGTGATTTTTACGTATTCCCAGCATTAATTGGTGCGATTGTGCTTATCTTCATTGTAAGCATTATTTTAAAGAGTATGCGTAAAGCAACCTAAATATGTAGGAAAGAGCCATCAATTTTGGTGGCTCTTTACTTTTTGTCATTTAACAGCACTGCGTGTTTCAACTCATCATGATAATCATTATATAAATTGAAATAATGTAACACCTTTTCAACGTATTCATCACTATGATTGTACTGAAAAACAGCCTGTTTAACATCGCCATTTGCTGCCCCGTTTTTTGATAAATAATTTGCTGCACTATAAATAGCATCCTCAATATCATATGGATCAGCAATTCCATCTCCATTGGCATCAACACCATAACCACCGTATTTCTTTATGGCTTCTGGACTCATTAGCTCTGTTTTTGAAATATTTCCTTTCCCTAAACCGGAACAGGAAGGATGTTTCCAGCCCACAAATGTACATGGCATAAATTGCATCGGACCTTCAGCACCTGCTGGGGAAACAAGAGATTTCATGGAGGAAAAGCGAGTTTCTATTCGATGATGGGCTGCTAGTAAAGTCCATGGCACACCATATTTCTCCTCTGCTGCTACATAAATAGGAATAAATTGTTCAGGAATTTTCATATCAAAATTTTGTTGAATATCTTCTATTGCCCGTTGTTGAGCGATTTTCTCAAATATCGGTAGTGTTTGAAGCTCCCTCCAGGCAAAAAAAGCAAGGACATAAACTGTTATGGCTATTGGTACTAATAGTGCTATCACTCCCAATTGAACGGATGATGATAATGGTTTTTTCTTCATATTTTTCGTCATAATTCACACCTAATTAAATTTTCTCTTTCTATATTACCAAATTTGTCGTTTTTTGTAGTCATTTTTTCAGTATATAATTTCCACTATTATAACAGTTGAAAAGAACGGGAAAAATATAGTAAAATATATTTTGATTCATTTATATGGGTAAATATTGGAGGAATTTGTTTTGTGGAAAGACTTTAAAGAGTTTGCTATGAAGGGCAATATTGTCGATCTAGCAGTAGCAGTGGTGATTGGTGGTGCTTTCGGTAAAATTGTTACCTCCTTAGTTGCAAATATTATTATGCCATTAGTCGGTATTTTAACTGGTGGTATCGATTTAACAGAAAGCTTTGTCTATGGCTCTGGTGATGCCACAGTTAAATTGGGTGAATTTTTACAGTCGATTATTGACTTTTTAATAATTGCTTTTGCAATTTTTATGGCATTAAGAATTATGACCAAGTTTTCTCGTAAAAAAGAAGAGGCAGTTGTGGAAAAACCAGCACCTGAACTAGATGCGAAGGAAGAGCTGCTAAAGGAAATTCGAGATTTATTAAAAAAAGAACAAGCCTAATATTACTAAAGAATCTGTCGCATTTTCCTATTAGGAAGCAGGCAGATTCTTTTCTTTTAAAACAACAATTAAAGGACGCTGGAGTAAAGCAATCATAATTTGAAAATCCAATGTGCCTCAATTATATCAATTTTTGCATATTATCCTGCTGCTATCTTAAATCTCAGTCATTTTGCCCTTAAAGACAAATATTCTTGCATTACCGTTCTACCTATTCCTCTTGGATACTCCCCTTTCTCCATCTCCTACTATTCCTAGGTGATTTACCTTAAATAATCTAGCTAATTTTCTGAAATCATCTTGTTCTTCTTTATCATACATGTTAAATTGGTAACAATTATTGAGAATATGGATCAAGAGAAAATTTGACTCTTTCCATGACTACGATGCAGAAAAGAGTGACGATATGACAATCAACAGAAGTATTGAAACAAAACTTGTACAACTTGGCAATTTAAGTGATCCAAGAACAGGTGCTGTCAGCCCGCCAATTCATCTATCAACAGCGTACAAGCATACGGGGATTGGTGAATCCACTGGTTTTGACTATACACGTACAAAAAATCCAACCCGTAGCTTATTAGAAGAAGGAATTGCTGATTTAGAAGGCGGGGACATGGGTTTTGCCTGTAGTTCAGGTATGGCAGCCATTCAGCTAATTCTATCATTATTTAAGCCAGGGGATGAATTGGTAGTGCCTGATGATTTATATGGAGGTACATATCGACTTTTTCATTTCTTCGAAGAGACATATAATATTAAGCCTGTTTACTCAAAATTTGAATCGGTTGAACAGGTTGAAGCTTTAATCAATAACAATACGCGTGCCCTTTTCATTGAAACTCCGACAAACCCACTTATGCAGGAATTTGATTTGCAAACTTACGCGGAATTAGCCCACAAGCATGATGTATGGTTAATTGTTGATAACACATTCTATACGCCATATTTCCAACGTCCAATCGAATTAGGTGCAGATATTGTTATTCATTCAGCTACTAAGTATATTGGTGGTCATAATGATGTCTTAGCGGGTTTAGTTGTCGCAAAAGGCGCAGAACTAGCGGAACGTATTGCCTTTCTTCATAATGGCAGCGGAATGGTATTAGGGGCAATGGATGCTTGGTTACTGATTCGTGGCTTAAAAACAATGCATCTTCGTCTAAAGCAGCACGATGCAAATGCTAAAGCAATCGCTGCTTACCTAGAGCAGGAAGAACTTGTAACTGACGTATTATACACAGGAAAAGGCGGCATGCTGTCCTTCCGTTTACAGAAAGCTGAGTGGATTGACCCATTCCTTCGTAACTTAAAATTAATTACGTTTGCTGAGAGCCTTGGCGGTGTTGAAAGCTTTATTACATATCCTGCTACTCAGACACATGCAGATATGCCATATGAGGAACGTATTGAACGTGGTGTATGTGACCGTTTACTGCGTTTCTCAGTCGGAATTGAAGAGGCTGAGGATTTAATTGCTGATTTAAAACAAGTATTCGATATCCTTAGAAAAGAGGCATAGACATGAAGCAACGTATGGAAACAAGCCTAATACACGCAGGAGTTCGTGACGGCTACGCTAATAAAAAAGGTGCAGTCAATGTGCCTATGTATTTATCATCAACGTTTCATCAGGAGAGTATTGATGAATTTGGAGAATATGATTATGCTCGATCAGGTAACCCTACAAGGGATGCATTGGAAAAAGCAGTTGCGGAACTTGAAGGAGGAGTTCGTGCACATGCCTTCTCCTCAGGGATTGCCGCTGTGTCCGCAGCCTTGATGCTATTATCACAGGGTGATCATATTGTGATGACAGAAGATGTTTATGGGGGCACATATCGTTTCGTCACTAAAGTATTACCACGTTTTGGGATAACGCATACTTTTGTTGATTTTACCGATTTAGCAGCTGTTGAAGCAGCTATCACACCTACAACTAAATTGCTTTATATGGAAACACCATCAAATCCTACGCTTGGCATTACAGATATTCGTGGGGTAGTTACCTTAGCCAAGCAGCATCATTGTTTAACGTTTTTAGACAATACATTTATGACACCTTTACACCAACGTCCACTTGAGCTAGGTGTAGATGTTGTCATCCATAGTGCTACAAAGTTTTTATCCGGACACTCTGATATTATTGCAGGATTGACGGTTACAGCTGATGAAAAGCTAGGACAGGATCTTTACTTTATCCAAAATTCATTCGGCAATATTCTAGGTGTACAAGATTCCTTTACACTATTGCAAAATATAAAGACGACTGATGTACGCTTTAGTCGCTCAGCGGAATCGGCACAAAAGATTGCAGAGTTTTTAGCTGCAAACCCTCTTGTTGAGCAGGTGTATTACCCTGGGCTTGAATCTCATCTAGGCTATGATATTCATCGTAGCCAGTGCACAAGTGCAGGTGCTGTCCTATCATTCCGTCTGCCAAGCTACAAAGCCGCAAAAGCACTTGTAGAAGCGATGAAAATTCCAGTTTTCGCTGTCTCTCTTGGTGGCGTTGAATCGATTTTATCCTACCCAGCTAAAATGAGTCATGCTGCAATGGAGCCTGAGGAACGTGCAAAACGTGGTATTACTGATGGACTATTGCGTTTCTCAGTAGGACTAGAGCATGTTGACGATCTGATCGCTGATTTCACACAAGCATTAGAGATTGCCGAAAAGGCATAAAAATAGTAAACAAAACAACCGCGTCTCTATCAACTAGAAACGCGGTTGTTTTAGCTAATATAGCCTATTTCTTCTAAAATTTTTTCGTGTTAAATTTTAGGAGAAATAGGCTATAGAATGTTCTATACATTAGTAGAAGCGCTAGTAATAAAGCTGAAAATTTGTGAACCTAGTCCCTCGCTAGTTTTCAGATTCCCCAAATGATTTCAATAACGGAAATACACTTAATGATTAATACGAGCCATTACTCGATACAAATAATCTCCATGTCCTTTTGCTAGTGACACTTCCTGCTCATCTGTTATCCAATAAAAGGAGAATATAAAACCTGTTTCGTTTAATCCTGTAGGATGATGCTGCCATGTATCTCGTTTTTCATTCGTCGTTAGATGATAAAAATAGCGTTTTTGTAAAGCGCCTGAATAATGATTAAAATAATCTTCAGCAATTAACCCATTAACTGTTAAATGCGATAAGCCAGTCTCCTCAAACATCTCTCGAGTTACAGCCTCTAGCGGTGTTTCCCCTTCCTCTACTGTGCCTTTTGGAATTTGGATGCCGGCTCCTTCTGTATTTTGCTCAAATACTAGCACCTGTAACTGCCCCTCATGCTCTCTTGTAATATAGCCAAATGCTTTTTCAACTACTTGCATGAAGTCATCTCCTTTCATATTTAATGTTACAATAAATAGAAAAATTGGAATCGATGGTAGAAAGTGTTGACATTAATTATACGACAGATGCAAGAGAATAACATCTTATTCGTGCAAGAAATTGCCAAGAGAAGCTGTCATCAAACAAGAAACAAGGACAATGGTATTGGTTCAGCTCTACTACAGCTAGGTATCCATATGTTTTCAGAAATCAAGTCACTTATCGTTTGTGTGGGAAAATACAAGAGGTATGTACTTTTATCAAGCAAGGGATTTGAGAAAATAGCAGCGTTTGATGATTTATTCGAAGGGATTTATTAAAAACGGTTAAACTCAGCTTAAAGCTGTAACGGAGCTAAAATCTACTCCGTTACAATTTGCTACTATGCAAGATTGATTTGCTTAGATTCGAGGACAAGTGCTGTTAATCCCAAGTCACTTCCTGATTCATGTGCTTGTCCTGTTTGCCAAAGCACACCCTCTCCAGTCTTTAAAAATATCTTCTCTTTATCTGCACCACAAACCCACCCTTCACCTTGGATGACTATAAATAACTGGGGAACAGGAGCCTCATGCATTCCAACGACACCCCCCGGCTCTATATACATAAAGCCAATACTCGTTGGTTCTACCGTTCTCATTATCTTCTTATAGAAAGCGTCTACTGAATCATAATTTATAATTGGATTGGCAAACTCTTGTGTGAAATTAAATATTTTCATATTATTTATATTTCCTTCCCATGAAATTAAACTATATTATTCTTAAAAGCATTGTGAGACAGCCCATGCCTTCACTATGCTAATTCTTCCTGTGCAAATGCTAACAGCGTCCCATCTTCTTTCTTGAAATAAAAAGCAAATGCATCATAGCCATTTCTTTTGATTGTGTTCCAGTCTGCTGTTTCTCCGCTGATCAATTGTACATAACCTTGGTCATCTACCTCATAGTCATCCACTTCTTCATCGAAATCAATATTATAATAAAATGATAGTACAATCTCTGTTGGGGGCATGTTATACTTTTGAACTGAACGATTAACACGTTGCTCTTCTGTATACTCATCACAAAACAATGCATTATAGCCATGCATGGTCCCATCAAACAATAAAATTTCCTCTGCTGTTAATGGGTCCTTTGCAACGATTTTAGCGGTTGTACCTGTAATGAAAGGCATTACCTCCCCCTCAAGCGATAACATATCACCATAATACCAAATTTCAAATTGTTGATTGCCAGTGCTAGAACAAAGCTGTAAGTGTGATTCAACTTCGTTCGGTTGTTGTACGTTTTCTGCAAATGGCTGTAAATATGTTGGAATTGGAATATTCATTACTTTCTCTCCTTTTTAATTAACCTTATGCACTATTATAATAAAAGGAAACATTTAACTTTATCTAATGAAGATATATTATTCAACCAGAAGGCATAGTTATTGTAAATGGTGATAAATATTTAATGATTTCAGGTGGGTATTAATGGAAAAAGGAAAGGCGTTGATATTAATACTCTAAGCGCATAGTTTTTTTATAAACGTCTATACCTAGAAATTGATTAGCCAATTTAATGAAATTAAACCATCTTATACATTAAAACATCATCAATATATTGCTTATCATTTAACTTAATTTCATTGATTTTTCTTCCTTCCTCCACAAATCCCATCTTTTTATAGAGAGCAATGGCACTTTCATTTGTTGAAAATACGCCAAGATTAATCTTTTCAATATATGGATTGAGCTCTGCCCACTTTAGTAGCTTCTCAAGCAAACGTTTTCCTATCCCAAGACCACGATATTCTTTTAATATCATCATGCCAAAGGAACCTGTATGAGCTAATCGTTTTCGATTTGGTGATTGAAACACAAGCCAACCAACTATTTTTTCTTGATATTGTGCGATTAAGATTAATTCTCGTTCATTCGCTAATTTTCCTTGTATCCATTTTTTTGCTCATCAATCGTTTGCTGAAACTCCTCTAATGTAGTGATTAAAAAATCAACTTCTGCTAAAACTTCTCTCTGTATTGCCAGCATATTTTCAGCATCCTCTTCAGTGGCAGCTCTAATTTTGATTTGTTCTGTCATTTAGTATCTCTCCCTTCAAAAAAGCAACACAAATAGTCTCCTTATATGATATGGACATCAAGGAGACTAAATGATTTTAATGATTTCTAGTCAGATATCTTTGGAAATTTTTTAAATCCTTTGCCAAAAACTCATTGGATAACCAAGCATTTGTTGTTTTGATATCCTCCATAAAATTGGAAAGAGAGGTTTTATCTAATTGACTAAATTGCTTTGAAACCTCTGTATTTTTAATGTTTTCTTGCCAATTACCATAGTCTTTTATTTTTCCTTGCACGAGATGTGGTTGATTTGTGTAAATCGATTTAACCAATTGATTATATTCCTTGAATGCGTCCACAAGCGCATCTTTATCCTGTTTTTCAGTAGCAGCTACTATTTTATCTTTAAAGCTCTGCCATTTTTCAGGGTACGCCTCTTTTACTAAATCATCTATATGAATATAATCATCCGGTGCATGTACTAATGGTCCCTTTTCAATGGTATATGAAACAGTACCATTGTCATTTTTCACGCCATTGACTGCAAATTTTGCAATTGTTGTCATAGCCTCCATAAAATCTTTTGCCTGTTTTCCCTGTAAGTAGTTATCTGCAATAAATTGCGCTTTTTCTAAACCAAGTGAAATCATGGCTTGACGCTGTTCTTCCGTCATATTGCCAACATTATGCACTAAGAGATTTTGAGAGATTGTTGAATATGTAGCATCGAGTGCTTGCTGACTTGCACCTTTTAAGCTATTGACAAGTTTCTCGTTTGTTTGAATATGCGGGATGATGATGGCAAGAACATTATGTTCAATTTCCTCATCCAATCGAGCCTGCTGTTCCGCACGAATAGCCAGTTGCTCCTCACTTTCTACGTAGTTTAATTTCCCTTCATTCTTAAACCTAGAGGCTATTTCTTGAGCTATCTCCTCCGGTGCCTCTTGCAATTGAATTTGAGAATCGAATAAACTACGCGCTTCCTTTCCAATTGTGACAACATCCTGACCTTTTTTTAAAGTTTGAGGATTTCCATCTTCTTTAGACAGAGTATGGATGGTTTGAAGAAAATTTACTGTATTTGTATATGATGTTATTTTCATTATAATCCCCTCTCCCTTTTAAATTCGTTAGAGTTTATATCGGATTAATTACAAAATAATTGAAGATAAAAAAATAATTGGGTCTATTTTAGCTTACAAAATAAAAAACCCAGAATAAATTCTGGGCTTGATGACACTTACTTTTCTAGCATGATTAAAACTGTCGGGCCTTTGCTTCACTTCTCAAGATACGGTTGTGGAGAGTAATCTCCGTTTCACCATTTACTTGAGATTTAGAATGCTTAATCCTTGACCAGTTGCGGTGGATTTTTTGAGATTTGGGGTCTAATTGTTCAAACCTACTCATTTTTCCATCCTCCTCATCATTATAGATTTCATAAGTGAAATCCGTTTTAGTATGACCTACGAATTAAAAATTATTCTTCCCGCACTTTTAAAAGGTATGGTAGGCAAATAATAGGAGGTCCCTTAAGTTAGCGTTTTATTGGGATATAACTACTCACCTTAATTAACTACAGTATCAGTGCCATCAATAAAAATTTTAATAACCATTAAATATTTTGCCCTATATTGTGTAAAAAAAATTGATCATTCATTAAGATTTTTTCTCTTCAAATATTTACCATCTTTCGAGTTGATATATATACACTTTCCAAACAGCAACCCTTAGCTAAGTTCCTAGCTTTGGGTTGCTGTTTTAGTTAGTTGAATCTCGATGAATGACTATTGGCTTAAAGCGATAGAGTTTTTGTTCATCAGTTATCTGTTCTTTTTTGATTTTTGCAAAGAGTAGTGAAGCAGATTTTTGAGCCATCGGTAGGATAGGCTGTTTTAATGTAGTAATGGAAGGAGTTAAAAAATTTGCATAGGGCACATCATCAACAGCTATCACTTGTAAATCATTCGGTACACGTAAGTTTCGCTTTTTTATATAAATCATTAATTCTTGAAAAATACGATCATTTGCAGCAATAATTCCCTTTGGTGGTTGTTCCAATGCAAATAATTGATCGAATATTTCTTCCATCTCTACTGGCTCACCATTTTTAATGTATCGCTCATCAACTAACATATTTTTATTTTGAAGTGCTTGGCGAAATCCTTCTAAACGTTCTACACGAGGAGTAATTGGTAAGGCTAAAGATGTGGTGATAATGGCTAACGGGTGCTTTCGAAACGTTTCCACTGCCGTACTCATTGCTGAAAAATTATCAAGCAATACAGCTGGAATATCCACTCCCTCTATAAAACGGTCGATAAAAACGATTGGAATCGCTTGTTGGTGAAGCCTTACATACAGATTTTTGTTTTCTCCTGTTGGAAAAACAATCAAGCCATCCACCTGTTTTTCTAGTAAAGTTTCGATATGTTTTTTTTCTTTTTTAGGATTATCCGCTGAATTACATACAATCATATGGAAGCCTTCTTTATCAAATTCTGCTTCCAGTGCATTTATAATTTTTGTTGAAAAGTCATGGATAATATTCGCTACTATAATACCTATCGTAAAGGTAGATTTCTGTTTTAAGCTACGTGCCATTAAATTTGGACGATATTGCAATGCTTCAATAGCTTCTTCAATTTTCTTACGAGTCTCTACACTCATATATTCATATCGCTTATTCAAATATTGCGAGACGGTACTATTCGAAACATTTGCATATTGCGCAACATCGGCAATTGTTGTTTTTTTCACTAAAATCAATCTCCTACCTATAAATATGGAAACTCTCCTTGGTATTATGTAGCATAGCATACTTTACTGGTTAAGTTAACTATTCAAATAGTTATATACTTGTTCTGGTAAATCAATGCCCTTATCCATTGTTTCCGCACTACATTTCTGTTCAATTTCACCAGGTACCAGTACCTGTTCAAAATTAGGTGCCGTTGGAGCATCATGTAATTCATTTATCATTTGTGAGATACTTGCTTTGAATTGATCAATATCTCCAAAAATATTTGGATCTAATACATATAAATATTGTCCTAGATTACGTTTTTGTTCGTAATCGCTATACATTTTTGAAATGTGTGGACCAAAAGCTGCACTTGCTAAAATTCCAGAAAGAACATCTACTACAAGTGCCATACCATATCCTTTTGCCCCTGCAAACGGTGTTAAAAATTTTACTTGATGAGGGTCTGTAGTTGGCACCCCTTGTGCATCAACTCCCCATGTATTTGGAATTGTTTCTCCTTTTTCACGTGCATATAAAATTTTCCCGAGTGCTACATTACTAGTTGCCATATCCAAAATGATTGGTTTATCGTTTGTTGGAAAACCGTAAGCTATTGGATTCGTCCCAAAATAAGGCTCTTTTCCTCCAAAAGGAACGACTGCAGAGTCAGTTTGTGAGCACATAATAGCAATTAAATTTTCACTAGTGGCCTGTTCAAGGAAATAGCCGAGTGCCCCACAATGGCTACTTTCTTGAATAATCGTTGTACATGAACCATGTTCCTTTGCTATTTTAATCGTTTCATCCATCGCTTCTTTACAAATAACATGTCCAAAACCATTATCACCTCTAAATAGAAGGTGATTTATGCCCCGTTTTTCTACTGAAAAATTTGGGTTTTTCGTTATGCCGCCTGCCTTTAAACGTGTTAAATAATGTTCCACACGCATAACACCATGAGAACTGACACCACGTAAATCAGCATAAATCAAAACATCTGCTACTTGCGCCGCCGTTTCAGCGTCAACACCCTGAGCTGTGAATTTTTGAACAACGATTTCTTTTAATACTGGTACAGAAATATTCATTGAAAATAATCCTCCCATTATTTAAAATAGATTTGGGCTTTATTCGTATTGTACTGTTTTGCCTCAAAGTAAGAAATTGCTCCGTCAAATGCAATATTTTTCGTGACATAGCCTTGCTTTATAGCACCTGATTGCATATAGTTCATGACTGTCTCAAAATCTTCCAAAGTAGCATTACGACTACTTTTCAGCGTTAATTCCTTTGAATGGAATTCAGGATCGTTAAATGTAATCGTCTTCTTCATTAAGCCAATAAATACTAATGTTCCGCTATTTTCTACGTACTGGAACGAAGATTCCATTGATTGTTGATTGCCTGTTGCATCAAAGACAATTGTAGGAAGTTCGCCATTAAATTTTTCATGTAATTGGGACATTACCTCATGACTACCAACAATTACGCCATCCGCTTCCGTCCATGCCTGTCCTTCTTTTAAACGTTCTTCATTCAAGTCCATTAAAACTGTTTTTGCTCCCCGTAATTTAGCAAAGCGTGCCGCCCCTAACCCAATTGGCCCTGCACCGATGACAAGTACTGTATCATTCTCTGTTAATTCTGAACGACGAACAGCATGAGCACCAATAGCTAATGGCTCAACAATGGCTAATTGATCGCCTGACACTGCATTATCTGTAATCACAATACTGTCATCGACTACGATATACTCACCCATACCTCCATCCATATGTACACCTAATACTTTCAAGGATTTACAGCAGTTCGTTTGGCCTCGACGACATGCAACACACTCTCCACAATGGATGTATGGAATAACTGTTGCACGATCTCCTACTTCAATGGCTTTTACTGCTTCACCGACTTCTTCCACGATAGCAGCTAATTCATGGCCTAACACACGCGGATAACTAAAAAATGGCTGTTCACCTGCAAAAGCATGTGTATCTGTTCCACACACGCCAATATGTGTGATTTTTAATAGAACATCATGACTTCTTACAATACTTGGCTTGTCTACCTCACGTTCCACCATATGAAACGGTTCTTTAATAATCAATTGTCGCATACTATTTCCTCCAATAATCTATGAATTGTGGATAATTGCTGAATCACCTCGGTTGCATCACATTGGAAATGCTGTTCGATAAATTGTTGCATTGGCTTTGTCTGCCCCTGTTCAAAATGGTTATGGATATCAATCAATTTTTCGATAACCTGATCGGATTCACGCATGGAAAAGCGTGTTGGATTCATTGCATATATCCCTAATGCTAAAGCTTGATAGTATATTTCTGTTTCAGCAAATGGAGCAATACGTGTTTGCCACTTTGATAATTCATTTAATTGAATATCATATAGCTGATGCTCAATAAATGGATTTAAAAAACGTTCAAAGACATCTTGCTGATAGCGTTCATCTACTTGGAATCGGTGTGTAAAATCGTTTGTTACTTTTTCAATAAATGCTCGAACGCCTGCATTAGAAAATGCCTCTCTTACGGTTGTGTAATTATAAATTTTGCCAAATGCTGAAAGCAAAATATGACTACCATTTAAAATGGCGACTTTGCGTTTCCGATACATGTCTAAATCATCAAAAACAAAAGGTAAATCAAGACATGTTGGCCAATGTTTAAAAGGCTCTTTCTGATCAATCACAAATAAGAAATAGGGTTCACAAACTGTATATAAGGCATCCTTTCCCTGATACTCTTGTGGATAACCCGTTACAATACGGTCTACTAGTGTATTACAAAAAGTTAAAGTAGCGAGCCATTCATTAAATGCTATAGGCAAGTTCCAGTCTTTGGCATGCTGTAGACAAATCGTTTTTAGTGTAGAGCCATTCTGTTCTATTAATTCCAGAGGCACAATTGCCAATCGTTTCTCACCTTGAAAATGATTGTAATATTGTTCTAGAAAGACTGTTAACTTTGCTGCATAGCTTGTTGGACAGGCAGTAGGGTATGGGATATTTTCGTAATAAATACCTGCCTCTGTTGTATTAGACACAATCATTTTTAATGTTTTTGATTGGGCATATTGTAAAAATGTATGCCAGTTCTCATATGGATGAATAGTATCTTGAATAATCTTAACAGTGGTTTCTTCTTCTACAACCTCACCATTTTTTAACCCACGTTCCATCACAGTGAATTGCAACTGTTGTTCTTCTAGCTGTTTAACTGTTTTTCCTCTTGCTGTTGCTGCGACTGAAACGATACTGCAAGGGACTCGTAGTTTTTCAACTGCTAGGTCAAAAAAGCCTCTAATAAAATTCCCATCACCTATTTGCATGATTTTAATAGGATGCTTCATATTAGTTCTCTCCTACATCGTCACGCCATCTTTAAAAATGGCGATTTCTTTGAATCCATATTTCTCATTATTTGTTTGTACTTCTCCTGAAGCTAGCGCTACTATATAATCCATAAATTCATCCACTAATACATCCATCGGCTTACCTTCCACTAACTGCCCTGCGTTAAAGTCAATCCAATTTTTTTTGCGTTCATAAAGTGGTGTATTTGTTGAAATTTTGACTGTAGGTGTCGGTCCTCCAAACGGTGTGCCCCTACCTGTTGAAAAAAGGACGATTTGGCAACCCGTTGAGGCAAGTGCTGTTGTTGATACTAGATCATTTCCTGGACCATTTAATAAATGTAGCCCCTTTGTTGTCATACGGTCTCCGTAATCAAGCACTTCTTTTACCTCTTGGAACCCCCCTTTTTGAATACAGCCAAGTGATTTTTCCTCCAATGTTGTTATTCCACCCGCTTTGTTTCCTGGAGAAGGATTTTCATAGACAGGTTGATTATATTTCATAAAATACTGTTTAAAGTCATTTACTAAATGCACAATATCCTCAAAAACAGAGTCATCTTTTGCACGTTCCATTAAAATCTGTTCAGCCCCAAACATTTCTGGAACTTCCGTTAACACCGTCGCACCGCCTGCTGAGATCAATTGGTCAGAAAATGCGCCAATCATCGGATTAGCTGTAATGCCAGAAAAACCATCACTACCGCCACATTTTAAACCAATTTTCAGTTCTGAAATAGAGTACGCTTGTCTTTCGAATGTCGTCACATAGTCAAAGGCCTTTTCAAGCAATTGTTGACCCTCTTCCATTTCATCTGCAGATTCTTGAACATTTAAAAAGGCTACACGTTGTTCATCATAATGGCCGATTGTTTTCTTAAATAGCTCAATATAATTGTTCTCACACCCTAGCCCTAATACAATCACTGCCCCTGCATTTGGGTGGTGAATTAAATTAGCTAATATTTTTTGTGTATACGTTAAATCATCACCGAGTTGTGAACAACCATATGGATGGGCAAAATGCTGTACACCATCAAAGTTGTCAGCCTTCAAAAATTGATTGCCTAACTTCGCCAGATTTTCAGCTACTTTGTTAATACATCCAACCGTATTAATAATCCAGATTTCATTTCGTACACCAACCTGACCATCTGTTCTACGATAGCCCTTAAACGTGCGCTGTGCATGACGAGGCTCGGCTATGGGATGTGTTTTTGGATTAAATTCATAGCTTAATTCACTCGATAAATTGGTTTTCATATTATGTGAGTGAACCCAACTACCTGCTAGGATTTCTTCTGTCGCATGTCCAATTGGAAAACCATATTTTGTGATATGTGTATCTTTAGAAAGAGTTGTGATGGCAATCTTATGCCCACGTTGTACTGATTGCTGTAACGTTATTTCTATCCCATCCAATGGAAGTAAAAAGCCTTGAGGAAGATCACTCAAGGCTATGGCAACATTGTCCATCGGATGAATTTTAATAACTGACTGATTGTTCATTTGAATCCATCCTCTCTATTTCTAAGCTATTTCTTTATGAACAATTGGTGTAACAAATTTAATAACTGCTAAGGAAGCGATGACTGCTAAACCACCTGCAAGTAAGAAAGCCGCAGAAAACGTGCCTGTTTTATCTACTAAGAAGCCTGTTAAAGTTGGTCCAATAATCCCTGCCGTGTTTGCAAGGAAATGCATAAAACCACCAACAGATCCAACATATTTTGATTCCACCACGTCATTGATGATTGCCCAATAAATAGCACCTGTTAAATATAAGAAGAAAACAGAGGTAGCAACAAGCGCGACAGCACTAACTGTTGTTGTTACAATACCTGCACAGCCAATCGATACAGCTGCTAAGAATAAGCATGTAACTAGAACGACTTTACGAGAGAATAAAACTCCCTTACGCATAAAGCGTTTATAAATGAAATCCGATACAATCCCACTCAATGCTAAACCTAAGAATCCTAAAATCCATGGAATAACAGTTACGATACTCATATCTTTAACAGCCATGCCACGAGCCTCTACTAAATAGCTTGGGAACCATGTTAAGAAAAAGAATAGGATATAGTTATACGCAAAGAATGAAAAAGCTGTAAACAATACTGTTGGTTGTTTTAAGTAGTAAGACAGTCCACGACTATGATTGATATCTTCTGCTGCAATCTCTAAGTTTGCCATTGGTTCTACACTGTCTTCTTTGTTTGGCTTTTCTTTTACCACTTTAAACCATACAATTGCCCAAATAAACCCAAGAATCATAATCGCAATAAACGAATATTTCCAGCCATATGCTAATGCAATATAACCAACAATTGGACCTGCGATTGCACCACCAAGTGGCGTACCACTATTGGCTAGCCCTACTACAGAGGCACGTTTATCTGCTGGGAACCAGTTATTCACCATTTTATTTATGGTTGATGACAATGGTCCTTCCGCCATACCAAAGACAATACGAACAATAATCAATGAAGCAAACCCAACGACTAATACCATTGCTCCACTGAATAAAGACCATACAATCATCGCTACAAATAGCGTTAACTTGGCACCAAATTTATCGGAAGCCATTCCGCCCAAGAAGTTGAAAATGGCATACCCAACAGAGAAACTACTAAAGATAATCCCTAATTGTGTCGACGTTAGATGAATATCCTCTTGAATAAATGGTGCTGCAATCGATAATGCTGAACGGTCTAAATAGTTAATGACACCAGCTAAAAATAGCATGACAATAACAACCGTTTTGCCATCTCCAAAAATACCTTGTTGTTTCATATCTTTCACCCCTAAATTTGAAATAGATTCCCTTTGTTAAACGCCTGCGTAAGCCATAAATCCACCATCAACAGGAATCGTTACGCCAGTGACAAATGCTGAGTATGTATCATCAGCTAAAAATAATAATGTCCCTAATAAATCTTGTGGTTTTCCAAAACGCTTTTGTGGTGTAGCTGTAATAATTTTTTCTGAACGTGCTGTTAGTGAGCCATCTTCTGTCAGCAATAGATTACGGTTTTGTTCGGTAATAAAAAATCCAGGTGCAATGGCATTAACACGTAAACCTGCTTCTGCAAAATGCACAGCCATCCATTGTGTAAAATTATTGATCGCTGCCTTTGCCGCGCTATATGCAGGCACTTTTGTCATAGGAGCATAGGAACTCATGGATGAAATATTAATAATCGTCCCCTTCGTTTTCAGCAATGCTTCGCCAAAAACTTGGGCAGCTAAAAATGTTCCTGTAAAATTATTCGAGAATACGCTTTCAAAACCGTTTGGCGTTAATTCAAAGAAATTTGGTGAAGTTGATTCTTCTTTATATACTTCATCAGCAGTAATGGCATCTGGATGATTGCCGCCCGCTCCATTAATAAGCACATCAATCCGACCATATTGCTGTAAAATTGCTTGCCTTGCTGCTATTAATGACTCTTTATATAAAACATCCACAGAAAAATTAATCGCTTCCCCACCATTTTCTTTAATCGATTGGACGACTGCTTCTCCTTTTTGTGCTGTACGATTTAAAATAGCTACTCGCATTCCTTGCTTGGCCAATTCCTTTGCCATCTCAGAACAAAGAACACCACTGCCACCTGTTACAACGGCTACTTTATTTTGTAATGCCTCATGCACCTTACTCACCTACTTTTAAAATGACTTTACGTACTTCATTTGGGTTTTTTTCTATAAATTCAAAGGCTTCTTTTGCTTCATGTAATGAAAAAGTATGTGAAATTAAACCTTGTTGCTGTAGCTTTCCAGCATTGACAAGCTTGACTACGTTTTCAAATTGGAACGTTTGCAAACGCGAACCTTTTATTGACAATTCTTTCTTCGTAATTGGTAGAGGAGCAAGTTCAATAGCTTCCTCTCCAAAACTAAGGACTACCACTCTTCCAGCAACTGAAACAGCATCAATAGATTGCTTAAAAGTTAGTGGAATACATACCGCATCAATAGATACATTGACGCCTACTCCATCTGTCCATTGATTAACAGCCTCTAATAAATCTTGTTCATTTACATTTACAACTTCATCCGCACCAAGTTCTTTTGCATAAGAGAGCTTAGCCGGATCCAAATCAGAAATCATCACGCGTGCATCCATTAATTTAGCCATCTTTAAAATGCAAATGCCAATCGGCCCTGCCCCTTGAATCAATAGCGTCTCACCAGCCTGTAATTCACCACGATATACTGCTTGGGCGCCAATTGTATAAGGTTCGATTAAAACTGCCTCTTCTAAAGGAGTGTGGTCTGCTACTTTATGCAATTGCTTTTCAGCCACAACAAAACGCTCACGCATACCTCCATCTTCATGGACACCAAAAACAGAAAGCTGTTCGCAGACATTTGGTTGTCCTTTACGGCAAGCATAGCACTCTCCACAATAACGAATCGGTTCGACAACAACTTTGTCACCAGCTTTTAATCCTTGTACTTCCTGGCCAACCTCTAACACACGTCCAACAACTTCATGCCCAGGCACGCGAGGCAATGTCGCTAATGGATTCGAGCCATGATAAATATGCATATCTGATCCGCAAATACCAACATATTCGGTTTGAACAAGGACATCTGTTGGCTTTGTTATCACTGGTTCTGCTACATCAATTAAAGCCATTTCAAAAGGTTTGATTACTTGTAGTGCTTTCATACATGTCACCTATTTCTTTAGATTTTCATAAGCATCCCAAAGACCATTTAAATACATAATGCCAAGTGCTCGATCATATAAACCGTACCCTGGACGACATTGTTCTCCCCAAATATGACGACCATGATCTGGACGTACATAGCCTTCATAGTTTTGATCATTTAATGTGCGAACAATATTTTTAATATCGATTGAACCATCAGATGTAAAATGCGATGTTTCAAAGAAACTACCATTTTCCATAATCTTGACATTGCGAATATGGGCAAATGGAGCACGATATGCATATTTTTCAGCGATTGCAACCATATCATTTTGTGGATCTGCTCCCATTGAACCTGAGCAGAACGTAAAACCATTTGCCACTGAATCAGAGATTTTAATTAATTTTTCATAGCTCTCTGCTCCCATAATAATGCGCGGTAAGCCAAAGATGGAATACGGTGGATCATCTGGATGAATCGCCATTTGAATACCTGCTTCTTCTGCAACTGGTAAAATAGCTTGTAAGAAATATGCTAAGTTGTCCCAAAGTTTGGCTTCATCTACTTCTTTGTACTGCTCGAATAATTCTGAAAGTCGGGCTAATCGTTCTGGTTCCCATCCTGGAAGGGTTAAATCCGAAGAAGCCCTTACTTCATTCACTAGTTCTTGTGGATCTAAATTCATTACCTTTTCCTTATCAAAATAGAGAGCCGTTGAGCCATCTTCTAAGGGATGGAATAGGTCTGTACGTGTCCAATCAAATACAGGCATGAAGTTATAGCAAATGACCTTGACACCAACCTCGCCTAGGTTGCGAATAGATTGTTTATAGTTTTCAATATATTGATCACGTGTTGGCAATCCTAGTTTAATATCCTCATGGACATTGACACTTTCTACAACATCTGTATGGAATCCAAAAGAACGTATATAGTCAACCTCATCTTGAATGATCTCTTTTGTCCATACTTCCCCAGCTGCTAGATGATGTAATGCCCAAACAATTCCTTTTACATTTGGAATTTGTTTTACATCTTCTAATTTCACTGTATCATTGCCACGACCGTACCATCTAAATGTCATATTCATCCTTACTACCTCCTAGTTTGATAGATTTTTCATATACGCTTTTGCTTGAGCTACAACACCTTCAAACCCATCCTTTGCAAATGCTTTATTTAAATCACTACCGATACCAACCGCGACCGCACCTGCATTTAACCATTCATTCATATTAGCTAAACCAACACCGCCTGTAGGCATAATTGTGATATTTGGTAGTGGACCTTTAACCGTTTTAATAAAGCTAGGTTCAAATTGATTTCCTGGAAATAATTTAACAATGTCACTTCCACCTTCAAGTGCTGTCACCATTTCTGTAATGGTCATACACCCTGGTAGGTACGGTATGCTATAGCGATTGCAAAGCTTTGCAATCGCACCATTATAGCTTGGACTAACAACAAACTTTGCACCATTTAAAATGGCGTGGCGCGCAGTCTCTACATCCAATACTGTACCTGCCCCAATTATTGCATCACTATGGCGTAATGCTTTAAAGGTTTCTTCAACAAATGGTGTTGTATACGTTATTTCAATTGCTCGAATGCCACCTGTAATGGCACCTTTTGAAATTTCTGTCGCTTCTTCAGGTGAACTTCCGCGAATAACAGCTACAACTTTTGCATCTGACAACGCTTTCAAAATTTCGATTTTTTGCATTCCTGACAACTCCTAACGCTCAATTAGTTTTTCATCGCCGATAAATTGCCTTAATTCTTGCAAGGATGGGAGCCCTTCATTGTCTCCTTTAATCGTTGCTACCAATGCCCCTGCACCATTGGCTAAACGGAGGCGTTCTGGGATATCGTAACCATTTAAATAGCTATAGACATACGCTGCATCAAATGCATCTCCTGCTCCAACAGTATCAATGGCACGAATGGAAAAAGCTTCTCGATCATACCGTTCAGTAGCTGTATTAACAGTGGCGCCTTGTTCACCTTTTTTCACAATAATTTCGTCTATTTTATAACTCTCTTGAACGTCTTTAACTGTACGCCCTTCAAATAAAAGTTCAAATTCATCCTGTCCTGTTAAAAGAAGATTAATAGATGGATACACTTTTTCGTATACAGCTCGGGCATCTTCGATAGTCCATAGTTTTAAACGTAAATTTGGATCAAAGGATATAGGAATATTTTTTGCTTGTGCTAAAGCAATCAATTTCAATGCAACTTGAATGTTATGTTTACATACTGCTAAATACACGCCGCTAATATGTAATAAATCCACATCATCGAGCACTGACTCATCAATTCGATCTTCAGTCAGCTCAAGTAAAGGTGATGGGTTGCGGTAATAAAACGATTTACCTGCACCGTCTTCTCGAATTTCCTTGAAGTAGATAGACGTTGGAATATGTGGTGTTCGTAAGACATGTGAAACATCAATCCCTTCACCACGCGCAAAGTTATAAATTAACTTGCCAAATTCATCGTCTCCAATACAACTAATCCATTTTGCTTCCATATCTAAACGTGTAACACCTATTGCAAAATTTAATTCTGCACCACCCACAGCTCGCTCAAAGGAAGGAACGAAACGTAGAGGACCTGTCTTAGATGGATTAAAAACGACCATTGCATCCCCAATCGTTGCAATTCGTTTATTTCTCAATATTTTCATCCCCTTCACAAGTAAAACGTTTTACTAAAACGTTTTACTAATACTAACATGATTTTTTTAGTGTTGCAACAATAATCCGATTATTTAGATAGTTGGAAACAAATGTGTTTACTAAAAAATAGTCTCTAAATACATAAAAACCCCGTAAAATTCTAGCTTTTACGAGGAAAATTCACTAATTATTGATAGTACAAGCAACCTTCAGGAGTTGACCAAATTAGATGTTGCAGAGGTACCATGGATTTATCATAAGAGAAACTTATTAATTTCGTATTGGCAAATTAACATCCGGATTTTGAATTGTTCCCACACAATTTTAGTAATACAAAATAGAACCATCCCTGCAAGCAAGATGAATGTACAAAACATATACACAATCGTTATATAAAAATTCATGATATTTCTCAAGAAGAGATTACCAAACATATTGCTATATTGGAGAAATCATTAAACTTAGCATAAGGAAATAAAACAAGATCTAAATAACAATAAGTTCGTTTGACTGTGCTATTGGTAATGGTGCTAAAAGTGGGGCTAGTTTATATCTAACCCCCACTCAAACCGCTATATATAACAGTGCCTATTAGATTCTACTTAGCTAATTAAATGTTTGTACCTACTTTAGTGCTATCATACACTCTTAGTTGATTTCTTCCACTTTCCTTGGCAATATAAAGAGCTTGATCAGCCTTATCAAGCAGCTCATAAAATGTTGAAACATCGCTTGTCTGACCATATTCTGCAATGCCAATACTCACTGTTACATTGATTTTTAAATGGTCATTTGTGTATGGATTCGCTTCTACATTTTCACGAACTCTTTCTGCTATTTTTATGGCACTTTTTATTGTTGTATCTGGAGATAAAATAACAAACTCCTCTCCCCCATACCTTGTGATTAAATCCACTCGTCGTACAGAATTAGAAATGATGTTGGCCACATGCTTTAACACCTCATCACCAATTAAATG
>Ga0213821_1000275_pt1 | contig 34656 bp, 38 predicted proteins | sample MC6MC0909MG_FD_179894 | JGI IMG/M metagenome (GOLD analysis project Ga0213821, IMG submission 179894) | Enriched soil aggregate microbial communities from Iowa State University, Ames, United States - MC6-MC0909-MG | ecosystem: Environmental > Terrestrial > Soil > Unclassified | place: USA: Iowa...
GAACACCAGGGTCAGGTCTGGGCGCAGGTCGCCCTGAACGAATTGCTCGAGGGTGGCGATACGCTCGACCGACAAGCCACGGCCACCGCCCTGATAAGCGTAGGTGGCATCTTGTTTTGGAATCAGGCCGAGTGGAAACAAGCTGCTATACTCGTGTTAGGAAAAAATGTAAACAAGCAACAAATCCTTAGTAGATCAGGGAGTTAGTCAAGATGAAGAGAGTCGTAGGGCTTGCGGCTAAAGCAAGGTCAGGCAAGGACACGGGTGCGGCTATGCTGCTTCAGCACCCTGAGGTAACAGCCTATGCTCTGGCAGACCCTCTCAAGCGTGGATGCCAGGCTCTCTTCAATCTGTCTGACTCTCAAACGTGGGATGATAACTTAAAGGAGATCAAGGTGGGGGCTTGGGGCGTCTCCCCAAGGGAATTCTTCCAGCGGGTTGGCACTGAATGGATGAGAGGTCATAACCCCATCCATTGGTTGATGCGCGCAGACCGTGAGATCTACTCCCCAGTCACGATCTCTCCTCTCCAACCTGATCAACTCGCACACCCCGACCTCCCTTTCATCCTTGCAGCCCAAGCCTTCTTCAATCTGAACAGCAATCAGTGCTGGGATGCTATGGAGGCCCAGAAAAACGATCCCTTCTGGAAGCTTTCTCCTCAGGACATGGTTGGCCTGATAAAAGCGAAAGCTTTGCAAGATTTCCCTGATTTCGAGGCTTGCCGAAGCGTAATGCCTAAACAAAACCTGAACGAATCTGCATTTTTTCACAGGGCTGCGTTAGATACCACCAATAAGCAGGTCATCATCATCAAAGATATCCGCTTTGAGAATGAGGCTGAGTACATTCGGAGCATTGATGGCTCGATCTGGCACATCGTCCGCGACAATGCAGAGCCTGTAAAGCAACACTCCTCAGAGCATGGCATTCAGATCCATCCAAGCGACATTGTGATTCACAACAATGGAACCCTGGACGATTACAAAGCGCAGCTCGATGCAGCATGGAAGTCCTTAGCCGAGTAAATAAAATACGGTGAGCAGCCATGGATCATTTGTTCAAGCCGAATACAGCGCCACAGCACGATGTAGTAGTAAGCTCGGACAATTATGAACTTGAGTGCCACTATCAAGGCCATTCGTTCTATAGCGTTACGAAAACCATATGCATAGCACTGCACCTGGTTTTCCTAAAATACTGCCCAACTAGAAGCCGTATATCCGGAAGCACCCTCCGCCTGGCGATCAAACACTTTTTTGACTTTGCTGAAGGATGGAACTCGATTAGGCCGGTGGCCCTGTGGATCAAAGAAATCACCGACCTAAGTGCCGAAGTATTCAAAGGCTACGAAAATTATCTTCTTCAAAACAATATACCCATTGAACATTCCGGCGCCTTGAAGACAGCACTAAGATATGCCGCCTCGCTTACAGGTGCGATCCCCGACCTGATGCTACCTATCGCAATGAGACCTCAAAACTCTGTGAGAGAGCCTTTAGCAGATGACGCGGATCAGCAACTCGAGGATGCCTTTAAACGGCATATCGACAGCCTACATTTAAAATTAGAATTCAGAAAAAAAGTCCACGCGGCGACCGCTTACACGCTAGAGGAAATCAAAGACCTGCTTACCTATAGCAGATCGACAATATTCCAATGGCTACAGCATAGACGGGAGAATCGCGTCCAGGTAGGTATGAAGCGACTTCGCACTTGGCTAGCCGCATCAACTGATTCCGAATTTCGTAAAATAGCCCGCAAGAGGGACTGGAAACAGGCTTTTCTCAAAGAATATGAGAATCGGGGGCAGGAGTTCAGATTCCAAAATCCTTCCAACCCATTCAGATGCAATAGAATATATAATTTTACGCCTGACCTTACCCGCATCATTAAAACATTCCTCGACAACGGCTACCCGCTGAACATGGAGCTTAGTGACATTGGCGAAAAATATGCTGTGGCTAAGATCCACTCGCTCAAGCAATGCGAGGATGCAATACAGCTCATAATGTTCCGATGGCGCTTTGGCGTAACGAACCCAGAGACAGGCTTAGTTCTGGATTGGGATGACCTCCTAGGGTTGTATTTTCCAACCATGGCAGATATGTCCGGACTGATCCAATTCATGCTTCTCCAGACGAATTGGAATAAAGAGTCGGTGCTAGCCTTGAATAGAGACAACTTCGAACATGCCCTCACAGGAATGATGAACGAAGATCACGTCATGCTGCAGACCGAAAAAAACCGCAGCCAAGAGAAAAACAAGCCCTACCATGCTCCAAAGGAGATTGTCGCTGGTAGCTCACGCTCCGACAAATACTCAGCACACAATTTATTTTTGCTGGCAAACGAATTATCTGCGCCTCTAGATGTAATCGAATTCGATTACGTAATACATGGAAAAACCGAAAGCGACTACAACGAATCCTTCCTATGCTTGCGCTTCTTTGGTGATTGGGTTACCAAAGGTGGTCGCCACACTTCTGCATCAAACCCAAGCGCATTTCAGCAAGGCACAAAGCAGTTTCTTAAGCAGTATCCCATTTATGAGAAAGGTAAACGCCTGACAACGGCTAACCAATTGACGACTAGGCTACGCCCGACGTGGGTCAAGCGTCAAAAGGCGGCGAAAAACACCTCACACGGCTTGTTGGCTCTATTCATGGGTCACGCTCTATCAGTGACGACTGACGTTCACTACGACAATTCTGCGCTCGCCCAGCAAGAGCGTTTCGATAAGCTTGAATCTGAACTGGAGGCTGCTTTATCCCTAATGCTTTCAGGGAATTTTGAAGGCATGCTAGGCACACCGCCTGATCGCGCGGTGCAGTTACCCTTTAAGGTTTTTCACATCCCAGGGATGGAAAAGCCCTTATGGGCATGCATCAACCAACGTAACCCCACCTGGCATGGGGCCAAGCACCGTGTACAGGAAGGCGAGCGTTGCTATGTAATCAGCAAGTGCATGTTTTGCACCCAATGCGCGATCTTTGAAGACTCCCTCCCCTACCTGGTAGAGCGCCGGATTCACGTTACGGAGCTGCAGGAAGATCAGCCGCCTTCTGCATCGGACTACAGTAATGGTTCTCAGCTCGAGCTGATGATAATTGATTCAATTCTGGACAAATGGAACGACCAGAGTGCCGTCCTTGAAGCTGTTCGGTATCAGCGCAGGAACTCGCCGCTGCTGCCTCGTGATCTGAATTTTCTGCAGGTGATTCTTGAAGAGGAGGACAGAGAATGATCGAAGACTCGCCTGATGGAGAATCACTTGAAAGGATTCTGGCCGAAGGCTTGGACATCGATTTCGATGAAGATTTACAGGGTGAGGTCGAACAGGAGCTCGAGCAATTTCTGATCGAAGCAACAGGCGACACACTTCCCACAGAAAGCACGTTACTCAAAAAACTTGAGCTATTCCCTGATGGAGGTTTCCCTGTGTCTCCATATTCTAATTATGGAGACAGCACCTGGATCCTCTTCAAGGACGAGGACGGCACGGTTACTCGGGTGATGTTTGATAATATCCCAGAGCCTATCGCCTCAATTAAAAAATCAATCATCTACCACCTGATTCCAGATTTTTCACCATTTGGAGGCATCCGTGCTTATTCGACTACGCGCGGCCACAGCCAGAAATTTTCCTGCATGGTGGATTATGTATTGCTTGACAACCACCTCACCGGGGACTCTGAATCCCTATCATTCATAACCCCCAAGCTCTTGAATAACGCCCTTGATAAAGCTCGAGAATCCTCTCGTGTCACTCATTATTACTATACTTTTATGCACATACGACTCTGGATATCTTTAAGCATCCAGCAGTTAATCCCGCTCGAGAATCGCATTTCAATCTCAGCAAACGCAATCGACACACCTGAGCGGCGAAAAGAGGTAATCCGCCACTTTAGTGGCGCGATTACCTCTTGGATACCATTCACCGAACCTGAACTTAAAAAACTTATTGGATATGCATCGTTCTGGACGGAAAAAGCCATGCCCTGCCTTCAAGGGGTTGCAGACTATGTTCATGGCACAGGCTTATTAAACAATGGAACATTGACAGCATATAGCTCAGGAAAGGAAGATCCAGAACTTTTAAGAAACCTGAAAGCTGAAATTGACGGTGTCGACATCACCAAAGTTAGCGTAAATGTGAACCACTCGCGCAAGGGCGTGAAATGGAGCTATTCTTGGTATAACAGCGCGCTTCAATCTCTAGACTCAATACGTTGTGCCATTTACATCCTGGTGGCGCTCGTAACTGGTCTTCGAGTCGGAGAGCTTAGGGCTTTGAAATTCGAACATGTCATCAGAGGCGATGATGGTCGGTTCAAGCTCCAGGTTACGCGCTGGAAAACCAGTAAAGACCCGAACTACAAAGGAGACACAAGCTTTATTCCTCTCCCGAGATTTGTTGGCGAAAAAGTACGGGAATATGAGCGTTTGCGCCGCATGCTTAGAGCATTTCGCGAAGGGTATCTTTTCCAATCAGTTCTGGGAACGAAAACGGTTAACCGTGACGCTTCAAATAAAATAGTAGTGATTACTCAAAAGCTGGAAGCGGCTCTACAGATTGACCGAATTCACACTCACCGGTTCCGCAAAACCATAGCGGAAATCCTGATAAACCGCAGCGAGCGCAACGTCGATATTATCCGTTTTCTTTTTGGCCATGCTAGCTATGCAATGACCTTGCGCTACATTGGACGTAACCCATATATCGTCAAAAGCGTTGTCCAGGCCATTGAGCAAAATTACATTGAGGAATTCACTGATCTAATTAGCTCGGTGAAAACGTCCGGCTCCTCAGGCGAAAGTGCCAAGCGCCTGCTTGAGAGGATTGCCGCTCGCCCAGAAGCATTCATCGGCAAGCAGCTTCAGGTCACCATCTTCACCTATGTGACTCACTTGCTGTCCTCAGGGGAGCCACTATTCATTCATCGTACCGCCGTAGGTACGTACTGCGTAAGCACAGCGGTGTACTCGTCTCCCGATCTGCCGCCGTGCTTGGCACATCACAATACGATCATCAAAGACGCCCTGCCTGACCCTCAATTCTGTAATCCTACCTGTAAGCATGCGCTCATCGTGGAGAAAGCTGCCAGGGCGCTTGCGGACAACGTGACTTTTTACGAGCAAATGCTCACCAGGGCCAATGCAACGCTATCAGAGAACTCCAAGAAGCTACTTCGCCAGAAGATCCTTGAGAACTCCAAGCAACTTGAAGAGCTCCGAACCAATCAATCTTATAAAATCATACCTACAGTGGATGTCCAGGCATGAGCAGTCAAGATACCCGAGACCGACTGGTCACAATCATAAAAAAGCACCAGTTAGATAACGGGCAGTCTAAAATGTCCGTTGAGGCGCTTTCTAAAGCTGCAGGCATTAGTAGGCAGGCTTTCAATCGCTACTACAGCGACTTGAAAGACTACTCTACTGGAAAGCTTTCCATAGCAAGACTTCTTGTTGAGGACAGCGCGTCCCTCCAAGAGCTTTTAGAGAGTAAGGATGGGCGAATCGCGAGACTCGAAAGCGAATTGAGCGTAATACAGGCAAAGCATATAGCAGAGATAGACGCCGTAACTGATAATTATCTATCGACACTGATGAATAACGACATCATGGCATTTGACGCTGGCCAGCTTACTGCCACTCTTACTGGACAAGGAAATCATAACGCCTATCTGAACAAAAAAGTGACAGAGCTAAAAGTTGAGGTTGCGAAACTCACTATGGAATTGGCGACCACCTCAGGCAACGAAACTCACCAAGTGCGCGAGAAGTCAGACAAGAATTTTATAGTATTCGATCTAGACCTCAGGGCCGCAAATAAAGCCTACATAGAGACCAGGGATTTCAGCAATTACGAAGACGCTAAACACTTAGCCATCTCTAGGATTGGAGAGTCAATAAAAAAACTCCCCACTCCAGAGACTATAGATATACTATTTTTCCAAGACAGATATATTTCAGATTTCAAACTTTTTTGCAAACGCGCACTCCCTGCCAAAGGGCGTACATTGATCGTCATTAGGTTACCGCTTTACAGCCAGGAAGAACTAAAGCTCGCAATGAGAAATTTAGCTCCAATTTCATCATTCTCCATATACATTCCGTACAGCTCTTCCGAAGCTATAATCTCCGCCAAAAGACAATTCAGCTTCAGGGATATCCCACCCGAAGAATTGAAAATAGCGGACGCAGCCAGAATACCTTTACCATCATGGGGATTCGAGTCAATTCAGATCAGTAAAATTAAGCAGGGCGAATAAATGAATAATTTTACAATTAGGAAGCTTTGCTACCACGACACAAGTTACGACATCGATGTCGAACACTTCATCATCTTGGCCACCCACAAGAAAAAGCACCTTTTACTGAGCATACCTAACTTATACCTACACCAAAAGTCGCGCTCCTCTTTCCAGACATCCAAAAGGTACGCAACACTCATCAGAAAATTTTACCACTTCCTTTCGTTGCTGCCACGATTCCGAAATATTGACCCAGGCGATTACCACGCCCACGCGAGCAATAGAGATATACGGCATTGGCAGGTATACAGACAGCAGCAGCGACTAATCAAACATCGAGTCAGGCCCAGTTCGGCAACAATATTCAGTGACGCCTGCGTTGTGCTGTATTTTTTCAAATGGCTTCACGAAAATAATATCCCATCCGGTGTCGATATAAAACTGAAAAACTGGATTGCCAACTTTAAGGATAGACGCCTATTAAGCTATATTCAAAAGAAAGCAAGACTAGCACTCAATACGGATGGAGTCCGCGTTCTTGATCGTGAGTCCCGACAAAAGAAACCCAAAACATTGATATCCAAGCAGGATATAAAAATCCTACTCGAGTCATATCCCGACCCCGTATACAAATGCCTATTTAAATTCGCATTAGCAACCGCAATGCGCCCGATGGAATTGGTCAAATTCCCTTATATGGGAAATGGTAAAAATCGGCACATTTTTCCCTATAGCGAAATGGATCAAATCCCCACTCAGTTTAACTACAACCTGATCGGCAAAGGCAAGAAGACGAGAGAGATCATAATCCCCTCCTACGCACTCGAAATGCTAGATACCGAGTACATACAGGTTGAGTATTCGAAGCGATCTAAACTTTACAAGGAAAAATACGGTAAAAAGTGCCCCCTTTCCATTCTATTCCTCACCAAGGAAGGAGAGCCAGTCAGCGCCAAAATGATTGCTGAATCCACAAACTATGCCAAAAGGCTGGCAGCCGCTAAAGATCCAAACTTCAAGGTCTCCAATATCTTCTACCATACCCGTAAATGGTGGCCTACCTTGATGATGATCCAACATCATAGCGGCGAAGGCATTCTCGAGAAAAACGCAGAGGTTCTGGATCTGGCTCTGTCAGAAGTGATAACGAATCAGTTGGGGCACGAGGATATCTTGACGACCTGGAACCATTACCTAGTTTTGGGTAGACGCTTGGTGCTCGCCACAAAAGGCATAACTCACGAGACAATCCATGAGGACATTATCAATGTCTATGATGCCATTGAGCAATTCTCCCCCTAAAACTACCTCCATAATTCGACATTCGTCCTGCGCCCACCACGGCGTCGAACCAACAAGGTGTTACCCTACCGCCAGTACGCACCTGTTCGACCGGAGGATCACATGCATTCCATCAAACGCCTCACGGCATGGCTCTCTAGAGACCGGCGACCTGAGTGGGTTCAGCAGCAGGAGCGTGACTTTATCGCCGCAGTCGACAGCTTGAATCTTCATGCCACGGGACGCCATGGAGGGTTTGCGCTTGATCCAGATGAGATCCGCGCCCTGGTGATTGCGTCCTATCAAAAGCATATGGCTCACAATGCAGCCGGAACAGCGGCTGGCGATTCACAGCTCACACATGAGGCCAACAGGGACATCCCGGATTGCATCGAATTGGTGACCAGGCGTCGAATGCCCTCAGGAGCAGCTACCCGCTTCATATGGTTGCAATCCCTAGTCACGGGCAAGTTCGCTGTCGCTGCCGTCAACATGTTCACTGAGGAAGGCATTCCGGCCCCGTCTTGGATTGATGTGGAAGCCCACAGACAGGTTGCCGGCACACTCCAGTTGAACGAGCTCCATTGGCACGAGTCGGCTGGTGCTGCCATGGATGCCTGGGTGGCCCGTTGATCCCCTGAGGCATGGTGGGCCATCGACCAGTATCAGAAGCTGGACAAGCAGTCTGAGCCGAAACGGTATGCAGATAACATACTGATATCTCGTCGGAAATTTCGAAAAGCTCCCCTGCTCGCCTTGACCCTTCCTCCCCTGCAGTCTTCATTCCTCATATCACAAGGAGGAATGCGTATGTCGACACCCGTTCTGTTCCACCCAGAGTGTGATCCCGTGACGGTGGTCGGCGGGCCCGACTACTTCATCTACAGCTGCCTGCAGTGGCAAGACCAAAATCTCCGGGTAATGGCCCAGGCCGCCAAACAGACCTTTTGCGTGATGCACGGCGACTACCTCGATGATCGCTTCATCACGGCCTTGGAGCGTGCTTATCTGCGGGGAGCAATGGCTCCGGTGAAGCTGATCGCTATCCATGAGCAGGATCTGGATATCTTCCTGGACAGCAAAGTATCTAGCAGCAGCATCCCGGCCATCGAGGCTATTTGGGAAATGGACACCCACCTTTATTCGGGCCGGCACTATACCGTGGCTTTTGCGAGCGAAAACGAGATCTACTCAGGTCGTTCTGACTACCCATTCTGGCCTGTGGTCAAAGAGATCATGGAGTCGACCTCTCTGGGGCTTAGCCCGTATGAGCTCCCCTGCTACGACGAAGATGACCTGGAAGATTATACGGACGACAGCCTGAGTTGTCTCCCTTCAATCAATGAGGGGCAGCCATGATCTACTCCAGGTTCTTGTATACAGAGTTCGAGCAGCCTCATAACGATGAGGGTGAAGGCGGCTATACGATTTTTAGCACCCCGCAATCATGGGGTGTCTACGCAATGGGCAAACAGCGCGTAGGCATTCTCAACTTCGCTGTCTTGTGGGATGGAAAACCTGATACCAGGGTCATCTATCTGATCGAGCAAGCAATCGTCCGTGACGTGATGTGGCCAGTCAAGCTTGTGCACGCGAGCGAAGGCACTCTCTCCGTCGTCTATGAAAGCTTAGATGAAGATTTCGACAGAGAAGCATTTTTAGCGGTATGGACAGACATCGGTTCTGAAGTACAGTGGGACGATTGGACTGTTGAATTGATCCCAGAATGTGTAGTCGGCCAAATACTCTTCGGTGGGCGCCTAACTCGCAATTATGCTCCCGGCATTATGGAAGCCCATAATCTGGGAATTTCGTTTTATACCGAAGACATGTTCTTGTTCAAGGATGACTGGTCAGAGTATGAAATGTTTGGCTCTGAGGAGCAGCAGGATTCCGACGATGAACCACCACCAAACATGGAAACATTTTAGGTAGGCAGTGCTGCTAGGGCGTCTTGGGTAGGTTGGGCGCGCCCTTCGGGCCGGCTGTCGTGAACCAAGCCGCTCGCCGCATGGCGGCGTCTTGGCCCTCACGGGGTTCCATCCTCGCGGCTCCGCCTTCCTGGCTGCGCGCTCCGCTTGCTCGGATGAGCGTCTCTCATGGCATTTTCATGCCACCTTGTTAACTCTCCTCCTCTCCGCTCACTGCTCTCTCCTGCGCAAGTGCTGATCCTGAAGCAGGTGCATTCCCGGGCGATACAGATATCGACACTCAGCTAGGGGAAAAAAGTGTTTTCCGTCAAAAATTTTTGGTCAGTGATTCGTACTCATAATGCGAGTAGATACGCGCTACTCCTAGCCACTCCAGTTTTCGTTAGGCCCCTGGACTTCGATTCGACGCAAAAAAAGCCAGTCCATCTTCGGCTGAAAGGTCTCTGGACTCTCCCTTTGCTAGTGGCTAGCGCTTGGGCATACCTCATAAGCACGTGGCTTGCGTGGGGCTATGAACAGTCTGCTCGCCCCACTGTGACCTTGTCAGAGGCACTGCTGGCACTCAAAAACCTGCAGACCATGAGCACGGTTTGCGTAACTGCAGTCGCTTTGATCTTGCTATACGGCATCAGCCTTTGCCGCTGGGGGTTTCACTGTGCAGCGATCAAATTGTTGAGCAAACGCTATCCCGGCCTCACTAGACCACACTGCCTCTTTTTTGTCGTCAACACGTCTGCATGGGGGATGTGGCTTGCCTCAGGAGGCTACTGTCTTTTCCAGGCTATTAAGTGGTGGGTTAGCGCTGGACAACCTGCTTATGTAGCAGATGCCGCCAACATGACCGAATCGCTGGTGCATGTAGCCGTCGTAGCAGTGATGGGCGGGGTACTCCAGCTCGCAACCCGCAACAATAGACTCGGGATGACAGCGCTGTACGGTGAGCATCGCGGGCTGACCTTTCTCGTGAGGCTTGTCGGCATCCTGATCATGTTCCTTCTCGGAGCCATTACCCTCTTCTTGTGAGAACCAGTCTTCGCTAGACGACACGGGCCGCTCTGTGGCGCTCAAGGTGGGTAATTTCCTGTTGCCACTCTGACAGGAATTTCTGCCAGTCATGCAAGTAGGCACCTTCAGGTAACCGGGTTGAGCCGTAGCTTGCACACATAAAGCGCTCACGCCACGGCTCCGGTATAGAGTTGTCCCGTACGATCGATATTCCAATCGAATGGGGCTCAGAAGCTACCTGATTGGTGACCTCATCAACGGTGGCGATCCGAGATGATCCAAGCCAAGCTTGCTCTTGATGATTTATGTCGTCCAAGACCCTCAGAACGCATAGTGCTCTCGGATCACCAGGATCAAGGTGGGCGAGTGTCCATAATGCTCTCCGCCGGCGGCTTTCACGGAGATGCAGCGAATCATCATCACTGGCCATGGCGTCGATTCCTAGTGTGGCTTGCGACCGAGCCCGCCCTCGCCGGCGAGCATGCGCTCAACGAACTCAATGGACATCTCCAGTTCACCCTCGGCTTCTTGGAAGACCGACTCGAGCGATGGGTGGGCACCGGAGGCGCGGAGCTTTGCAAACAGCTCCAAGAGCTCTCGGCCTTGGGCCATGGGCATTTGAATACTGCAGTACACGGTGTCCTTGGCGTCTCTGTTCATGAGTGCTCCAAAAAAAGGCCGTGATCGGGCGCGCCCTAGCGGGTCGGCTGTCGTGAAACGAGCCGCCTTGGCGGCGTCTCGTCCCTGCGGGCGTCCATCCTCGCGCCTGCGCGCTCCGCTTGCCTTTACGCTGGCGACCCGTGGTGCGGCGGCGGAATACAGGGGGGACGGCGGGTGATCAAGCCGGCTTCCTACTATTTGTGAAGCTTGCTGAACCGCTCTACTACCACGCTCGGTGCCGTTTCTGGCCACTCTGCGAGGTTGCTAGTCTTCCGGAGAAAATTCCACGCGCAGAATGCGAAGAATATGAGAGGTAGAGCCCCAATACATAACGCTAAGTGGTGAATTTCTACGAAAGCTTCGCTGACACTCGGAGCACTTTTTGCCATGGGTAGGATTGCTACAACCCAAGTCAGGGTATAAGCCAACACAGCAGCGATGGCAGCGCTGATAGACATCATCAATGGCACCCCAAATCGCAGCTTCGTAACCGTCCGTATACTCCCATACTGCGGCTTTATCGCGTAAATGATTCCTTTATTTTTTGTCTTATCTTTAGACTTTTTGTATATACCATAGAGCTCATAGTGTTTACCCCTATCCAGCTCCTCGAACAGCGACATTGGGACTTCAATATTGGGTACTATCACGCCATCAATTTTGAGGATGACTTCAACATCGTCGCTGTTTTTTTTGAACACACGAATGTCATCAAGGTTGCCCGACATTTTTAAGCAGTCAACAAACATACTAAATTTAACTCCTGTCAAAATATTCCGATAAATTTCAGGCAGCACAGGACTGAAGGCTGCTCTTGATTCGAGCCACCACACAGCCCTATCCGTGCGCTGTCCTTCCTAGATGTTTGAGGGATGATCAACCGTGACTGCGTACAGTTACCATCATCCCTCCAAACCAAGAGCTACCGTCAGCCCGCGCCCAAGATCAGTATCTACCCTGGCTTTTGAGTCCGTAAGCCACTTCTGGTGCGTCAGCCCTTTTACAGGCGCCTCCTTGCGTCCTGCACAGTGAGCAGGCAAAGGCCCCTCAAGCACTCCACGTGTCACGATAATATCAGTACACTCGGTTTATCGAAACAGGCAATGCATGGCTCTATCCTCGGTTTTGAGGACAGCTCCATGCAGCTTAAAGAAGCACTAGCCGGGGTTCTGCGCGGAGCGCGAGCTCACCAGGGTTTGAGCTATGAAGAGCTAGCTGGAGCGACTCACCGCACGTACGTCGGCATGCTTGAGCAAGCTCGAGCCAATCCGACGCTTGAAAAGCTTGAGGAGATAGCCGAGCACCTGGGCCTCGATCTGCTTACGGTAGTGGCGTTAGCTGTCGCAACGCAGACCGGCCTGAACCCGTCAGTAGTGCTTGAGGATGCTGTCCTTCGCACGAGAGAGTTCGAAGCAAACGGAGGATGGGAGCTGGTCACTGAGCAGTTTGCGGAAGGGAAGCTCGTGAAGCGCCGGCAAGGTAAGCCCAGGCAGCCTCGAAACGCAGACGCCATCCGAGAGCTCAAGGCCTTGGGTTTGGACAAGAAGACCATCGCTGAGAAGCTCGAGATCGCTGACAGCACGGTTCGCAAATATTGGAACGTGCAATAAGGGGCTCAGGCGAAGTTCTGGATTTAAGCGGGGTGTGCAGCTGAGGCTGGTGAGCCCAGGTAAGGCTCGGCAGCACTTGAAGTGGATGTGCTTCCTGACATAGCTTCGCTGGGTATGTGTCTGGCACCAATGCCTCCCACTGGGGTAACGACCTTTGATCAGCACGCCGAACGCCCGCTGACGGAAGCCAGAGATCCGAGCGACACCCCTGAACCGCCGATTGGCGGTTTTTTTCTGCCTCACGCTACGTTCCCGGAGGGATGTCATGACAATGGACGCTGCTGCACTCCAGCTTCGAAGCGCGCAACGCGTAGTGGTGTTTACCGGGGCGGGCGCGTCAGCTGAGAGCGGGATCCCGACCTTCAGAGAGGCTTTGACTGGACTTTGGGAACGATTCGATCCGGCTCAGTTAGCGACCCCTGAAGCTTATCGTGCAGATCCGACCCTCTGTTGGGGCTGGTATGAATGGCGCCGGCGGAAAGTAGACCTGGCCCAGCCTAACGACGCGCATCGTGCAATCGCTGACCTTGCCAGGCATGTGCCAAAGCTCACTATCGTCACGCAAAACGTCGATGATTTACACGAGCGTGCTGGGAGCCTTGAGGTGATCCATCTACACGGCAGCCTGAACTCCCCCAGGTGTATCGACTGCGGGCTACCCCATACGCTTGCCCTCCCCTTAGACACCCTTCCCGAAAGTGGGGGTCGGCTGGAGCCGCCGCGATGCAGCAGGTGCAATGGGTTTATTCGTCCGGGGGTAGTCTGGTTTGGAGAGATGTTGCCTGAGCAGGCTTGGAGCGACGCCCTGGACGCAATAGAGGATTGCGATTTCTTTCTATCGGTGGGAACTTCAGGGATCGTTTACCCAGCAGCCGAGCTTCCGCTTCGCGCCCTGGGGAATGGCGCAACGGTCGTCCACGTCAATCCGGTGCGTTTCGATGTCAGCAGCCGAGAGCACTTTTTGGAAGGAGTGGCCTCACAAGTGCTGCCACCTCTCTTACGCTCCGCATTCCCTGCCTGAGAATCTAGATCCAGTCTTCTTCACGGTAGGTCATAGGTACTCTCCAGAGGTTGGCTTCGCTGCCACTCTAGCTCAGCCATCAGGTGCTTTCAATCAACTCGCCAGGCTCAGAGAACTGACTATCCGCTGAGCACGGGAGTAAAGGTTTCACGAAGACAGGTCACGGTTTCAACGACAGGTACCATTGCGCATAGGGGGTGTTGGTGACCTTGTGGCGGTTGTAGTCCGGGCTGCCATCAGTCCACCAAACAGCTCCGCGCTCCCCCAGCGCTACTTTGGCTGCATGGACACTTGCCCTGGCCCAATGCAGTGCTGACGCGTCGTCTTCTGCTTTGGCTTGCTTAACGGCGCGACGAGCTCGCATCAGATCGCCGACCAGTGCTTGCCTGGTGGCCTCAGGGAGACTTAGGTTAGCGCAGCGCCACAGCGTCTCTTTGACGACAAAATATCGACCGTCCGGGGTCTGGGGATGCTTAGGCATGTTGGCCTCGTCTGTTGCTCCCATCCAGATACGACCGTGCCCTTCCCTGGCCGGTTCTCAACGGAAAATGTACGGCCAACTAGAAGTCAAACCTACCTGATGCTCCGTTCGATAGCGGGTGGGATTCTTGCGTCTGCTCGACCAGAATGAGGAGTTCCTCCATTCGGGCTTTGTCTATTACACCTGCATACAGGATCGCGGCGATGTATCCAGTCGCGAGTCCAAAACGATACGTCACTTCATCCGCGCTTCTCGAGGAGCTGATGCCCCTGATGCGTATCAGTGCCTTCTCAATCAGGCGAGCCTGATCCAAACGGTGATCAACTGATGCCATGGCGTCTTCCCTGTGCATGGAGGGTATATCCTCGGCTAGATGACCGAGGGACTTGGATCTTCAGATGACACTAGACGATAGCGACAACGAGTCCCAAGGGACGCTCACAACCCGTGAGGTCAGCCAAGTGCTGCGCGAAGTCGTGCTTGAACGCCGGGGCATGACGAAGGTTGGCTCACAGACTTGGGATGAAGTCTATGCGTGCCACTTTCTTGTAGACATCGAGGGATGGCGCATCACGATTTACAACGACTGCGCTGAGCTGGATTATTGCGAGCAAGCTGTGAGTCCGGAGGGGCAGCGTTGGGATCTTGGTTCACGTGATCGGACGGATCCGATTGCTCTGTTATCTACATGGGAGAATCAGCGACTCGAGCGCATGTTGAAAACCTTTGTAGAGCGTTGATGGCGTGCCCTACCAGGCCCGGCTGTCGTGAACCGAGCCATCGCCTTGCGAGGTCTCGGCCCTTCGGGCTTCCATCCTACACGCCGGCGCGCTCCGCTTGCCTTTCGGAGTATCCATCAATTTGCTTCGAGTCATCTCAGACACACAACCAAAATCAGCATTGATGAGGTCGAGAACACAACGGATAGAGTGCGCATGAGGCGTGATTGGATGATAGGGGTACACTTGGCATCAGGAAGCGTCGGTACAACAATCGTTCCACCAAGGGCCCACCTATGACCACAAAACCGAGCAAGGGGAACGATGAGCAGGCCTCTGATGCTTTCGACCATAAGCGCAGTCGCAAGAGACCTGCCTTTTTGAACCAGGACACGCTCGACCGCATTGCCCATGAACACGCGAATGAACTCAGGGAGCTGGGATCGCGCCAAGAAAAGCGTTGAAGTAGTTTTGCTGCCAACTCCAGTTCGGCCATCAAGACAAAACCACCGCCACCCTCCGCGCTAGCCGAATCCGCTAATGACGTCTAGGAGTCGGCCCACCCAGGGCGCCAAGCTGATAGTCAGTTACCGCCAGGAAATGACAAAATTCTGCAGATGGCGGCCGCCATCGGCGCGACACATGCAGACCGACTTGACAGCAGAGAGGGACACCGTACCGGCGAGCAACTGGTAGCGACCTTACCACCTTTCGGTTATCTTTGACTCCAGTATACCTACCTTCTCGAACGAAGAAGGAGGACAGGACGAGCGCTCCGAGGCTAACTCCGCGCTCATTTGAACCCGGGGATATCTATGGACAGTAACACCTTCCGATGGCTTCATATAAGCGACTTCCATGCTGGCATGACTGGTGCCAACAAGAAATGGGATCAAGTAAGGAAAAAATTTCTTGATGACATCTCTAACTTTATTAAACAAAACGGCAGCATTGATTTAGTCATATTTTCAGGTGACCTGACGCAAGCCGGCGAAAAAGAAGAATTTGCATATCTACTGTCAGAGCTTAAAGGGATTTGGGCAAGATTTTCAGAATTAGGCTGCAATCCAACTTTATTCTGCGTACCGGGAAACCATGATTTCACTCGCCCTAAAGCTGGAACACCGGTAGCGTTAGCAATCTCCAACTGGAGCACTGCTGTAGAAGAGCATTTCCTTGAAAAAGGCAGCTTCTATAGTGGCGAACTTAACAACATATTCAAAGAATATACAAAATTTACAGAAGACCTAACCAAAGTAGGCATACCGTTCCAGGCCGACTACTCAGGTACACTACCCGGCGATTCCTCATGCGTAATCACAGTTAGGGGAAACCGCATTGGTCTAGTGGGCTTAAATACTGCCTGGTCGCAATGGAAAAGTGGGGACATGAAACGCCACCTCCTCATAAGCGAACAACAGATTTCTCTTGTACTACCAACACCACTTGACGATTGGAGTCAGAACAACGACATCAGTCTCTTAGTAACTCACCACCCGTACGACTGGCTCACCGATGAATGCCAAGAGATTTTCAAGAACTACATAAACCCTCTGGGCGCCTTTAGCGGCCATTTATTCGGCCACATGCACGAGTCAACTGCTAAATTCGAAAATTACGGCCACGAGACAAATAAAGTCTCATTACAAGCCGCATCATTATTTGGCCTTGAAAAATACTCAGAAAAAAAATTTGATAGGCGCCACGGGTACTACTATGGCCAGGTAAACTTTGGCACAGAAAAACTAAAATACTGGCCCAGAAAAGCAGAGCTAATGTCTGGCGCAGGGGGATGGAAGATCGCTCCAGAAACAGCCTCTCTCCCTGAGGGTAGCTTCGAAACCGGAGAAATCCCCTTCCAAACTAAAAAAAAAAACTTAACAACTAGCACTTTAGAGCAAAATGAGCGAGCTGTAGGGAGGCTTACCAATGAACAGCTTCCACTACAGCATCACCTGTTAAAGCTAAATTATCCAATCCCGCTTTTTCAACGATACATGTCGTGGACATTTTATCCGAATCTGCTCATAAATTCGGTGACTGAGTTAGAAACAGAAAGATTGACTTGGCATATTTCGCCATGGGATGCCTACGGCGATCAATTTATTTCTGCATTAAGCGAAGCTTCAACTCCAAAACCACCAAGGTATTTTCGTCTAGATTTCTCTGGCTTTCAAAGTTCAAAATCATTCTTCAGTTCAATTGAGGAGATTTACGGACTGAACTACAGCACCTTGGTCGCAATATTGAATGCAAACCCAGAAGCAATACTTATCCTCGACAACGTGAGCCATGAGAGGTCTGAAGAAGGCACCGACCTCCTCGAAGATGCTATATCCATTGCTCAAGATATTCTCCGATCCACAAATTCAACCAGGCTCATTTTACGCTCCAGATCCATACCGCTCTCACCGCCGATGCCCTTTATCTACCTGGACGTAATGGATGAAGCCGATACAAATCAATTCATTTTAACGCACCCCCTCAGGGACAACGTCCCAGGCATCGCGAGCTCTACAGGAGAGATTCATAGGCTGGGGGGCGGTTATCCTGGAGCGATTCAGAGAATACTGAACAAACTCACTTTCACAAGCATTGGTGAGGTCGCCAGCGAAAGCTCGGAAATGGCGGTAAAAAATGTCGACTTAACTCTTATAGACTCTAGTTTAATATTCAAAATCAAAGATTTGAAAAATAGCGAGAACCGAGAACTATTTGACCTCCTTACTGTTTTCTGTGTATTTCCTTACGGGGAGAATATTCAGCAACTTCGAAACCTGAGGCAGGGCAAAACATTTTATCCAATGCAGTCAGCCAAGCTAGTTCAGCGCGGACTGCTAAACACTTTAAAGCATGATTTCTTTGATCGCGAACAAGAAGATCTTCCAAAAATTGTAATCTCAAGCGACTCCATAAATGAATACATTAGAGCCACGGATCCAGACCAGTTCTTTGAGCTAACAGAACGAGCTATCGAGCTTTATTTTGGTAAAGACTGGCGCTCTGGGAAGTATAAGCTTGGCCAAAGCTTCAGCCTTGAAATTCTAACCGAGTTTGAATACTCAACTCGAAACGCGACCATTCTTCTTCGGCGAGTCTTTAAAGATGCCCAACTCTCCGGAACCAATCGAAAAATGCAAGACGCGTTAGGCCTAATAAACTTTTACACAGCAAAACTTGACTTCAAGTGCCGCCACAGAGAAATTTGCGAGTTACTTGCACTGATAATTGATGACTTGCAAGAACTGATCAAATGGAGCGCTGTTCGAGACATTCTTTTCCGATATGCTAGCGCCATGCGCATGCTCAAAAACTTTGAAGAAGCAGAGGATCTTTACCAGAAACTTCTCGCGATACCTGAACAAACAACCAGCCAACAATCAAGGCTAAATCTTAACTTGGCGCTTTTGTATGACGAGCTAGATGATGAACCAAACACGCTCAAGTATGCCAAAGCCGTGAAGAAAGACCAAGCGAAGAAATCCACTTACTATCATGCTCGCTCAATTCTGATCATCCGCTCCAAAACGAGCAACATGCACAGCAGGCTCAAAACATTAGAAAAAAGATGCCATCAGGAGAATCACTTACGGGCTGCCAACAACATAGCTTTACGCGTTGCAAATCGCTTTGAAACGAGTGATATTGCCATGCAAACATTTGGCAGAATCACCATGAACGCTATCAGGGAGGACGACCTTTACAACCATGTCAAAGCATGTACCAGATACGTTGAGCTTCTAATAAGCTCGAAGGCGCCGATAAACAAGCAAGTAATTAAGTCTCTAAAAAGATGCTACGACTACGCCAGAAACCAACGACTCGAAAAGCTCTTCCGATCTGCCCACTCCTCACTTTGGCAGATACTTGAAGCCGATGAAAATCACGTACTACTTGGTCGACTGATGGCACTGAGCTCAAAAACACTTAGGTTATTGCAAGACGAAAAACTTGAACTTGCATATCTTAAAAAGCTTGTTAATCATAAAATCGGGCAAGATAACTGGCTATTCGAAAGGGACTACCTTTACATCCAAGGTCGAATTCAGAACTTTAAATTAAAAGCTCCTCAAGGCGCGCTGGAAGCAATTTAATCTCTAGGCAGCCTAGTTACAACCATAGCTCCAACTAGGCTGCCCTTGGCTCTGGCTATACCAGAGTTTATTTACGCCGAGCGCCAAGAACCGACATATGCAGGCGAACAAGTCTTGGTGAAAGCACGGTGATGAGACCTGGTAAGGTTAGAGCGATTGGCGGGTGTCAGTGCTGTGTCCGACCCAGAGTGCCAGCCTCGTGCAATTGATAGTCGAGGACAGTTTGGTACAGGGGGTCAGCCTCCAGGCGGAGCCGATTTACCTCATCAGCAGGTCGTCCTTCATCAACGGCTTTCTGGTGAGCAGGGATGGCTCCGAGGGCCTGTTGTAATTGGGGCTCTCCGGCCTCAGCCATTCCCAGAATCGTCCTCTTCATTTTCAGCGCCCATCCTGCCGGCTGGCACGGGGTATATCCAGGTACTCCGTCTCGGCGCTCCAGGTCATAGCGATTTTCTCAAGGTCGCGAAAACAGGGCCCGACAGCCAAGTGCACGGAGCCAAAGCTCGCTGCCACACGATTTCCAGGCTACGTAGCTGGCGATTAATCAGCACGTCTCGACCCTCCTTGGTACGGACATCAACTCACATGCCCATGTCATCATCGAGGCGATCTCCCCTCAGCGTTCTCGTGAGTTTCGTCACTGGCAGTCGGGCCAAAAGCCCATAAGCCAGATCACTGGCATGGCGTGAGTACAGCGTCACCGTCTCTGGCACCGACTCACGAAGGGGGACGAACGCACCTACTCTGGCCTGGGCAATATTCAAGATATTCAGTACCTAAGTGCTCAACGTAGCAGTGGACAAATGATCTACTGCCGTTCGCTGAGGAAACTCTAAGGCGCCCCACAGCTCAACGACAATCTGAAGCAGTTGCTCAGGGCCGAAGTGGTTGAGGGCAATTTCCCAAAGCAGACCTTCCTGTGCGAGGGTTAGGCGTTTGCTAGGCATGACGGAGATTCAAATGTATAGGCTCTTCCTGGACTGCGAATTTACCGAGCTCACCGCGCAGGCGAAGCTGATTTCCTTGGCGCTGGCCGCCGAGGATGGCCGGGAATTTTACGTCGAACTGCTCGACTCTTGGCGAGTGGAAGACTGCAGCGATTTCGTGACGGAGATCGTGCTGCCACAGCTCTGGGGCGGCGAATACGCTATGCCGATCATGGAGGCCAAAACTGCGCTGCTCACTTTCCTGGCGTCCTTTGAGACTGAGGTCGAGATCGTTACAGATGCACCCGAGTACGACTGGGAGCTGTTTTGCGAGCTCACCTACGACGCTGGGCGTTGGCCTCAAAACGTCCGGAATCGTCCGACAGATGCGACCACCCTATCTCCGACAAACGATGGACAAGAGCTGCCGCATCATGCTCTTCTTGATGCCAGGATCATCGCCAGCATGTTGTCCAGTTCGATCCCTGGATAGAAATCAATAGCTCGGAAGGCCAGGTGCTAATGGCACTGCTCTGCGGGGCCGCCAAAGGCTTGGAGCTGGTAATCAGTGACGGCTTGAAAGCGATGCTCGGCCATCAGCTTGAGGCGCTCCAGCTCTGCTCCAACTACTCCATCAGCTTCGGCCTGATGGTACGCCTTCAGCGCTTCCACGGCTTCCGTGTACAGAGGGTGGTCGGGCATGAGCACCTTACTCAGATCTCGTTTCACGATCTATCCCTTTCGTCATAGCGATCCCACACGATGCCATCCCACCAAGGCGTGTGTTTACCCTACCATTGCTGATCAGTTTGGGTGGAGTGCGCGTACATCAAAGCTTCGTCGGCGAGCTCCAACATATCGGCCAAGGTTCCTGAGTCCACGGCATGCGTATCACGTAGCGCATATGCGTGATGCAGAAGCTCCCTGTGATGTTTCTTAGGGGCGATGAGCAGGGCCTCGGTGTCGTTGAGCAGCTGTCGCCACTCTTGGATCGACATTACGGGCAGGTTGGTGCCTGTCATGGCGGCATTCCCTATAACTGTATGCACATACAGTATTATGAAAATACCCGGCTGCATAGGTACTGCGGACGAAATGCGCCTGCGAGGAGAACAGATCAGTCACTGGTACGCTTTCCCCTGGGGTGGCGATGCCTCGCCCAGATGAATTACCTGACTGCATCACTATAGAAAAAGCCCCCATCAGGAGGCTTTAGCAATCTACCGGTAGAACGTGTTACTGGGCGAGCCAGCCTTCCACCACGTCAGAACCGTACTCAGCTTTCCATTCCTTGAGCAGCTTGTGATTGCCGCCCTTAGTCTCGATGATCGCGCCGTCGTGCGGGTTCTTATACTGCTTAACCTGGCGAGCGCGACGCGGGGACTTTTCAGCTACTGCTGGGGCGGCGGCACGACGGTTGGCTTGAGGATCCAGAATGTTGATGATGTCGCGCAAGCTGTAACCGTACTCGGCCAGCAAGTCACGCAGCTTGGTCTCAAATCGAATTTCCGCTTGCAGCTCGGAACTGCCCTTGAGTGCTTCAAGTTCTGCGAGCTGGGCAGCAAGTTGTTGCTCGAGTTGACGGAACTCAGCCAGGCGAGACATAGGTAATCCTTTTGAGGTTTGGTAGGAAACAGACTGACATCCTAAACCATCGCGAAATCTTTTGTTTTCCTGGCTAAGCATTCACTCACCGAAAAGCTCGTCCAAAGTAACAAATGCCGCTCCGGTCTCAGCCGCAGCTCGTACTTTCCGCTCAATCACATCAGCAATCGGAATGCGCCGTCCAAGCGCCTTGTAGATATCTTGGTTTGGTGCATTTCGGGATCGCGTTTGCTGTCCTTGTTCTTGGTCGAGCTCGGCGCGTGAATAATCGTCGCATCGACCACCGTGCCTTGGCGCAACAGCCGGCCGCGGTCGCCCAGATAGCCGTTGATGACCTGCAAAATCCCGCCCGCCAGCTCATGTTTCTCCAGCAGGCGCCGGAAGTTGAGAATCGTGTTTCATCGGGAATTCGATCCAGGCTCAAGCCCGCGAACTGGCGCAGAATCGTCGTATCAAGGTGTCTGCGTCACCCGCGTTACTCCATACCAAGCGCGCCGAATGGCGGCAACCACCATCCGGATTACCAACTACCGCGCTGTCTATGTCGCTAGCCACCCTCCATCAACGTTCCATGCCGCCCCGCGCACCTGTTGCGCTGCTGCGCTGCACAAGAACACCGCGAGCTCGCCCAGATCCTCCGGCGTCACGAACTCCCGCGAGGGCTGCTTTTCTGCCAGCATCGTTTCCTGCGCCTGCTCGGGAGGTTCGCCTGCTGCGATGCGAGCGTTTATCTGCTCTTGCACCAGCGGGGTAAGAACAAAGCCAGGACATATGGCGTTGCAGGTCGTCCCGCTTCGAGCAGTTTCGAGAGCTACTACTTTGGTGAAACCAAGGACACCGTGCTTAGCCGCCACGTAAGCGCCTTTTCCGACCGAGCCTACACTGCCATGCACGGAGGCCACGTTAATCACACGCCCCCAATTGCGCTTCTGCATGTGTGGCAAAGCTAGGCGGGTGGTGTGGAACACCGCAGTTAGGTTAATGCTGATGATCGCATCCCAGCGCTCAGTAGGGTACGTTTCTACTGGAGCCACATGTTGGATGCCAGCGTTGTTCACTAGAATATCCACCCCGCCAAACTCTCGCTGGGCATAGGCAAACATGTCCTCGATCTGTTCTGGGCTGGACAAGTCCGCCGCATGGAAGCCCACTCGCCCTCCATGCCGTTGAACTTGAGCTAAGGCACCCACATGATCGCCGAATCCGTTGAGAATTACAGCAGCGCCATGACGAGCTAGCACCTCGGCGATACCAAGACCTATGCCACTGGTAGAACCAGTAACAAGGGCGACTTTTCCGTTAAGAGCCATTTGGCCTCCTGAAGACGTTCGCGAACCGTTGAGGAAATGTTCTCGAGGATCGAAAATCACTATAGGTATCGCTTATATGTGAATCTAAGAGGTGTTGCATAAACTAGGTTCCCTTCAAAGTCAAGCCCAGGGCAGTCTTGAAAAGACATGCGCGAACGCCATCCTTTTTTCCGTCCAAAAAGGTTGTATGCCCGAGATCATTGGCGCCACTGGTAAGGAAGGGCAGGCTATCAGCAGTAGAAGGTTAGGTACCTTTCCTTCGAGCGTGTACTCCTCAGGAACCCATCTCTCTGCTCATGATCAATTTTAGTACCTGTTTGCATGGAGTCTAATTTTCAAAGCCCCTCCAATATATATAAATGAGCAGATGAGGACTCAAAGCGATATTCGATAATCTCCTGATATTCTGGGGAATTATAAAAATCGCGAGCCACTTCAGCGGAGGGAAATTCAATTAATATAATACGAGGTACTACACGGTCACCCTCGATCACTTCAGGAGCATCGGTGGCAACCAAAAAAACAGCTCCAAATTTTTCAAGAACTGGCTTAACCCTAGGCATGTACTCCCGATAAAAAGCTTCAGGGTTAGTGACCGTAAGCTCAGCGTATATATAGCCTTTCTTTTGCATTATTACTCTCCATAATCTCTAAACGCCCTGCCGAATCAATTAAGAGCAGCGCGCACAATATCTATGACCAGTATAGTAGAGCGGCAGACTGCGCTCCCGTCTTCCTGATCATCAATGCTTCATTACTCTTGCTGGGGCAGATGCTCCGGAGGATCGCATGCAACAGTGCTCATCGCAGCTGGAACCGACATCTCAAATAACTCCAGATCTGGAGAGATCGCAGTTTCATTATGCTTCAGACCAGGTGGAATAAACAGCGACTCTCCTGCGCCTACACGGATGATACGCCCATCTTCAAACTGGAGCTCAATCCAGCCCCGAAGCGCGTAGACGAAATGTACATCGCAGATGTGATAATGCCAACCTGTCTGCTCCATCACGTCAGTCGCACAGGTAACTTGAGCCCGCGCAATCCCTTTCGTCGCATCAGTGAGCCCCAAGTCGCGGTACTTGAAAAAGGCGCGCCGACCAGGAACGAAAGGAGCATTTTCTGGAGTCGCGTAGGTTAGCTTCGTGAGAAGCTGCTGCACTGAATCAGGAATAGGAACATGAGTGGCTACTTTGTCTTCGGTTTGCATAATTATCTTCCTCATTTATAACGACGATCATTCACGATCTAACTATAAGACCAGCGGTGGCGGCTTTCGATGTACCGTAAGCTGTGCGACCAATACTAGCTCGCTCAACGCTGCATAGATGCGACGTTGATAGCCCTCCCGTCACCAGGCTTAATCATGCTCTGAGCTGCTCGTTGGGAGTACAAGAGGTTCCGGTAACGTTTACAGCCATTAACTTACTGAACAGGTCGAGTGGAAATCAATGACTGGATGAACCGCTATGGAGATCTAAACCGACACACCTACACTCGACCTCGCACCAGCTTTCACAACCGTCGCGCATGAGGTTCACTCATTGTTATATTGGAGTGATCAGGAGCACCTTCGACTTTAGGCGTGCCGCACGCGACAAAATCTTCATTACGCAAAACAAGCAGAGCTATCAGTGACAAGACGCCAGTTGCGATGAAAAAGTACCATGGCGAGCTGATATCCCCAGTACGGTGTATCAACCATGTCGAAATCATTGGTGCACTCCCCCCAAACACGGCCACAGGAAGATTATAGGCAACGGCGATTCCGGTAGATCTAATCCTGGTAGGCAACAACTCGCTCATGGTTGCGTAAGTGGATGAGGCATATAAACCAAGAAATATGGAAACAGAGGTCAGCGGAAATATGAAACTGCTCGCGGCTGCTCCTGGGGCAGCTTTGAAAAACCAGTACATGGACAGCATTCCCAGCGCCCCAACAGTAAGCAGGAAGGGTTTACGACCATATCTATCTGTGAAAATCCCGCCGAACGGTATCACTATTGCCGTGAGAAGGCACGCAATGAACGTGTAGAGTAGAGTTGTAGCACTGTCAAACTTCAGGAAACGAGACATGTAAGTAGATGCATATGTCACGACCAGATAGAACATAGAGGCATGCAAGGTAATAATGCAAAACACTAATCCCATAGCTCGTTTCCACTGCCAAACCTCGCGCAGTGGAGCCTTGGAGGTCTCACCAGCTTCTTGTAATGCAAGAAACTCGGGACTATCCTCAAGCTTCAATCGAATGTACATCGAGATCAAGCCCATCGGCCCAGCGATGAGGAATGGAATACGCCAACCCCAGTTCTGCATTTCTTCAGCGCCCATCAGCCAGGTCAGCCCATTAGCTACCACACCTCCTAGGACAAGACCCAGGACAGCTGTAACCATCAGCCAGCATGTGGAAAAGCCTCTCCTCCCCGGCCCAGCATATTCAGAAATAAAACTGGTAATAGTACCAACCTCACCACCAGCAGAAAACCCCTGAACACATCGAACCAATACAAGTAAGATAGGGGCCGCAATTCCAATCGAACTATAAGTGGGCAGCAATCCCATTAACAACGTCGAACCCGACATCATTACCAGAACCGTGATCAGACTCTTCCGTCGACCTATTTTGTCCGCTAAAGGGCCAAAGAAAAGCCCGCCCAATGGACGAATAAAAAAGCTGAGCGCAAATGCAGCGTAGCTGCTGAGCAAACTGGTTGTTGGGTCTTCAGATACGAAAAATGCTTGCCCAATATACACAGCTAAGAAGCCGTATACACCATAATCATACCATTCGATGAGGTGGCCTGAATTGGCACCTATAAATGCACGCCTGCGCTGCTTAGCAGCGTTTTTGCTGTGGGAATCCATAGCGATATTCCTGTCTTGTTTTTATATGATCATTACTTATAAGCAATGATTGTCGACGCTATCTTTTGTGCCTTTACCCGCGATTCTACTGGCGTTTTATTTCTACCTCATCCCACTCACTAAGAGACACAATCAAAGCAAGTGGCAATACTGGAAATTCTGCTGAATATACGTGTCATCAGCTCCTCGCTCATCAAGTTGAAGGTTGATCGTGCACCTATATCAGAATCATTCTAGTGCTAAACTACCTGTGCAGTTCTGCCTGATCGCCGGCATCTGGCCGGTAAACCGCGAGCCCTCGACTGGAATGCCTAAGCCAAGCGTTGCTTGGCGGATGTGGCGTAGACCTTCGATTCCGACACCCGCCATCTCCGCCCGCCAGGACTCGGTCGCTGCGCCGAGGCTGGAGCCATCGGTCATCCAGTTGCCTCTTGCTGGTGGGGCGAGAGCAAGACTGCCGCACATTGCCAGCCTTCGCCATTCGTGCAACTACGTATAGAAGTTGGTAATGTGAAAGAAATACTCTTTTACACCACGCCATTTAAAGGAAGCGGCCAGCTATGACTGACCTGCCTCAACAGTTGCAAGACCTCCAGCGTCTAGCCTTTCAGGTTTCACCCGCTCCCCAGGTGGTCACTGCAAATCGTTGCATTCTGGAAGCAAATGAAGCGTTCCTAACGTTGTTCGGATTCACCCGTGACGAGCTAGTTGGGGAGCGCTTACTCAAGCTATACCCCTCCAAGACCGACTATCAAGACATTGGGGAGCGGAGTCTCAGCTGGCTACGCCATGCTGCTAATGGCGCTTATTCAGACGAGCGATTTATGCAGCACCGCAGTGGAGAGGTTTTCTGGGCGCGAGCAAACGGTTACACATTAACGCCGGAGGATCCATTCCGACTGATGGTTTGGCACTTTGAACGAATGGATCGTGCGTTTCGTCCAACAGTTAGCCTGACGCCCAGGGAGCGTGAGATCTCAGCGCACATAGTCAACGGGCTGACATGCAAGGAAATTGGGCGGAAACTCAATATCTCACACCGCACAGTAGAGGTGCATCGCGGTCGGCTGATGAAAAAACTTAAGTCAAAAAACAGTGCTGAACTGGTATCAAAAATCATCGTCCTTAGGTGATCCTGCCGAGTAGACGAATACTCTTGAAAGGGTGACCCATGATCGCGTTTTCACGCGACTGCCCTCTCTCAGATGCCTACCTAGTGTGCTGTTCTCTAATTAAAATTTCCTCGATTTTGACTACACTCCAGCGTCATCCAACGTTCGGAGAAGCTCCGGTGAATACTCCCAAAATCGTCCTCAGCCTAGAAGAACACGCCGAGCTGAGCCGGCGCGTACGTTCAGCCACCATCAGCCAGCGCGGCGGTCGTCGGGCACGGGCACTAAGGTGGCGCCTGCCGAAGCGCCACCTTCCTTTCTGTACCGAGTGCAAGGAGCCCCTCAGTGTATGCGTCCGGCAAAGTCATCTAGCCCGCCCTGAAAAGGCAGGACATGGTGTGCACTTAAATTTAAGTGGACACCATTTCTAGCCTTTTAAGCGGGTCTTTCATGCAGCCACAACGCCGTTCCTACTCCAAATCCTTCAAAGCTGGAGTCATTCAAGAGTGCTCCGAACCTAGGGTACGGTGAGGTGAAGGCGTTCTTTGGTAGGGATAGACCTTACAATCATCACCATAAATAGAGTTCGTAGGTCAGGTAGAGTCGAACATTGTCGCGGTCACTAGCGTAGGTGCTTCGTGAAATAGCGTGTCGGAGTTCAGCACCCACCCCCTTGAAAAATCCATCCTGAATCACATACTTCAGCTGCGTATTAGTCTCATGCTCTCTTGCATCCAGCCCACGATACTCGCCGCCGCGACCCTTGTAGTACCGAGTCATGAAGGCCAAGCCAGGCACGCCGACGCTGGCAAAATCGAAGTCATAACGGAGCATCCAGGTACGCTCACCAGGTTGGATGAATTTCCCGACGCTGGCGTTACTGAATGAGTACACCGTACTCACGCTCACATATGGCAGAGCTGTGCCCCCATCGACCTTTTGGTAACCGAAACCAAAAGAGTGTCCTCCTCGACGATAGGTGAACAGCCCACTGAACATGTCGGCATCGACGACGCCATTTCGAGCAGCTCCTGCGTCGTCACTGATGAAGTACCTGAGATCGCTCGTCAGCGTTCCTATCCCCAACGGCACTGTGTACACCAGGCCGTAGAATTGCTGCCGATAGAAATCGCGAAGCTCACCGTAGTAGGTGCTCATGCTGAGCTGCTTGCTGAGGTCGTAGCGCAGCCCGGCGAAGTCGAAGTCGGTGCCTTCGCTCCCTGTGTAACCTTGCGGGAAGATATCAACGCTATCGGTGGAGTTTCGCGCCTTGAGCTTGTCTAGATGACCAGCATGGGCGTAAAGCCGATCGATACCGGTGTACTCAATTTGAATGCCCTGGAAAGCCTGAGGTAAGAGGCGCCCATCGTTGTAAACGAGCACTGGAATCTTGGGCAACAAAGTGCCGGTGCTGAGTAGCGTATCTTGCCAGCGAAGCTTGGCAGTGATCCCAAGGCTGGAGTATTCGCTAGCAGCTCGGCCATCATCATGAACAGGAAGAAGCCCCGTCCCTGAGTGAGTCCGGTTTGAATCCAACCGTATTCCTGAAAGCCCCAATGCCTCCATCCCGAACCCGACCGTACCCTCGGTCAAGCCTGACTGTGCTTTGAGAATGAAACCTTGAGCCCACTCTCTTCGGTCATTGCCGCCGTCGCGATAGTCGTCGTTGAAGTAGTAATTGCGAAGCTGCAAACGGGCTTGGGAATCTTTGAAGAATTCCGCAACTGCCAAATCAGGAACGAGGCTGGTCATCACACCCGCGCAAGCGAGGGTGCTCGTGCTCAAAAGCATGCGCATTGGAAGTCTCTGCTATGTGTTGTGATTGTTGGCAGATTGGCAATCGAACAGCTGGAAGCAGCAAGCCTCAATATCGTAAAGACTGGACTCAACGTGTTCGTGCGGCGGACACTACCGCCCTGTGAACCAAGTCACAACGTTATGAGCGATGCGCATTACCCTATGCGCACGCTCCTGGTCACATCGTTGGGAGCAGGACGTGAACCTCAAGCAGCTCGAAGCTTTTCAAGCCATCATGGCGACCGGCTCTACCATTGGAGCCGCTACCAGGATGGATCTATCCCAGTCAGCTGTCAGTCGGCTTCTCACACAGTTGGAAGAGCATTTAGGCTTCTCGCTTTTCCTGCGTCGAAAAGGTCGATTGATGGCGACACCTGAGGCACAGGAGTTGCTAGGCCAGGTCTCCGCGCTCGTCGACAATCTCCAGCGTGTCCAGCGTTTGGCAGACGAACTTAGGGTAGGTCGCTCACAGCGAAGCCTGCTTCGGGTGGCAGTACCGACCAGCATGACTCATCACTTGCTACCCAGCATCGTGGCTGAGTTCCTGCGCGAGCGGGAAGACGTCGTGGTTGAAATCCTTACCGGGGGCTATGACACCTTGGAACGTGCTGTTCTAGACCGCAGTGCGGATTTCGCGTTTGTCCGGTTGCCTGCAGAGCTTCCAGATTTCGAGGTACAACCGGTGCTGGAGACCGAGGGGGTCTGTGTGATGCCTGAGGGACATCCTTTGGCAGAACTGTCCGAGGTCACTGTTGATCATCTTCGAGAGGTTCCCCTGGTGCTGTTGGGGCGGCAACGCAATCTGCGCTCGGAACTGGATCAACGTTTTCGCGAGGCGCGTGTCACCCCGCAGGTGCGGGTCGAGGTTCACTCCGTCAGTGCAGCCTGTGCATTCGTTGCAGAGGGGATGGGCGTCTCGATCATCAACGGATTACTGGCCCGAGACACGGGGGGGCTGCCGCTCTTGATAAGGCCCCTTCGACCAACGCTGCCGTACCGGTTCGGTCTGATTTTCCGCAAAGATCAACCGCGCTCCCGACTGGTCGAGGCGTTTGCAAATCACATGAGCGAGCGCCTTCGAGCGATCTCGAATGACAGATAACGCATAGGGCAACCCGGATCATTCATAAGATTGAGCGAACACGATGGGTTGATCTAGTGTGCCGCCATAACGCCTGGGCACCCCAAGAACAACAATCGAGAATGCGCACTATGAACCGCTCCCACACTACGTCGGCCATAGCCGAACAGGTTGATGAGGCTGCACCTTCCAGCCCCGCTTCCATTAAGCCTTCTAAACAGCTCAACCCTGCATTGATCCTGCTGAGTATCGTCTTTATGGCACTTGCGTTCACTTATTTCGTGGACTCCGGCCAGTTTGAGCGTAAAGACATTGCCGTAATCCCTGGCTCATACCAGACCCTGCAGAAAGATTCTGGCTTCACACAATTGTTCTCTGTCGAACCACGAGTTGCGGGTGCAGAGGTGGCACGACCTGTTTCCTTGGTAGAAGCCTTCATGGCGATCCCGCAGGGCATCGAGAAACGCGCCGGACTTATTTTCATGGTGTTGTTCATTGGTGGGATGTTCGGTGTCCTGAACAAGGCTGGCGCTATCGACGCAGGCCTTGAGAGGATCCTGGGCCTTACGAAGGGGAACATCTACGTTCTCGTTCCCTGCCTGATGCTGGTGTTCTCTGCCGGGAGCACCTTCATGGGCCTGGCAAAGGAATTCATCCTGATCGTGCCGCTGATGGTTGCGATGGCTAACAGGCTCGGTCTTCCCAACATCATCGGTTTGGCGATAGTCGCGATATCGGTCAAGGTCGGCTACCTCGGTTCGATTACCAACCCCGTGGCATTGGCAGTTGCTCAGCCTCTGGTTGGCGTGCCCATGTTCAGCGGCCTCAACATGCGGGTGGTGACGTACCTGACCTTCCTGGTGGTCGGCATCGCTTTCGTGCTGTTCAGCATTCGCCGCCACGGTTTCGATAGCACAGCTCAGTTTGACTTCAAGCAATCACGCCTTCACCCACGTCACGCTGCCAATCTCATCCTCCTGGCACTCGGTGTGGGGTTTCTGGTGTATGCCTCAAACCAGTGGCATTGGAAGTATCCAGAGCTGTCCGCGTACTATCTGGCCCTAAGCATGGTCTTCACTCTCGTTGCGGGCATAGGAGCCAGTGAAGCTGCGGGTGCCTTTGTCGACGGCATGAAAAAGGTATTGATGGCCGGAGTACTAATCGGCCTTGCCACAGCGGTGGAGATAATCCTGAGTACGGGCCAAGTGCTCGACACTATCGTCAATCACCTTTCGGAACTGGTCGGCGACCATGGGCCTTTAGTCTCCGCCTTCGGCATGTTTTTCGCTCAACTGGGGCTAGATGTTCTGATCCCTTCCACCTCCGGCCAGGCCGCTGTAACCATGCCGATATTCGGCCCGCTCGGCCAACTGTCGGGTGTCACACCGCAAACCACCGTTTATGCCTTCCTGCTCGGCAACGGGCTGACCAACCTTATCACCCCTACTTCTAGTGGCTTGCTAGTTCTGCTGGCAACTGCACAAGTGGGCTGGGGGCAGTGGGCGCGCTTCATCTGGCCTCTCTTCCTCATCTTCACCGCTATTGCGCTGATACTTCTCAGCATCGCCGTCTTCGTCGGTTACTAATTCCGGGCTGCCCTGTCAGCCCCGCAATCAGAGTCGCAAACATGCATGTTATGAAGAACCTGATGGTGCCGATGCGCGATGGTGTTCGGCTGGCCACGGACATTTACTTGCCCGACGCCCTGAGCAATCCGCTTCCTGTAATCATTGAACGAACGCCCTACAACAAATCCATGCCGTCCCGTTCGGAGAAGCGTCTTGACGGACACCACCTCGGTCGAGAGGAGATGGCTGCTGCGTTTGCCTCCAAGGGCTTCGTGACGGTGTTCCAAGATTGTCGTGGAAGATATGGATCTGAGGGTGAGTTTGTTAAGTACATTAACGAGGGTGAGGACGGTTACGACACACTCGCCTGGTTAGTCGAGCAGCCTTGGTGCAATGGCCGAGTCGGCAGCATGGGTCTCTCCTACGCGGCACATACTCAGCTGGCCATGGCCTGCCTCAACCCACCAGGTCTCTGCACCATGGTGCTCGACTCGGGTGGTTTCGCCAACGCTTTCCAATGCGGCATTCGCCAGGGTGGCGCCTTTGAACTCAAGCAGGCGACCTGGGCGTATAAGCAGGCCAAGGAAAGCCCGGCAGCTAAGGCCGACCCGCTCTTGCGAGCATCGCTCGAGAAGGAAGACATACATGCGTGGTTCGCCAACATGCCATGGCAAGCAGGGCACTCCCCTTTACGCCATGCGCCCGAGTACGAGGATTACCTTCTAGACCAGTGGCGACGCGGCAGCTTCGACACTTACTGGAAGCAACTGGGTATCTGCGCCGATCACTATCGCGCCAGAATTCCGGATATCCCGGTTCTCCACATGTCCAGCTGGTACGACGCCTACGTCAGTTCCACGCTGGACAACTTTCATGCTTTCACCCTCCACGGTAGCGCGCCCCAGCGCTTGATAATGGGGCCATGGCTTCACGGCGACAGGAATATCACTCACAGCGGTGACGCCGAGTACGGATTAACAGCAGCATTCGATGGCCATGTAGAGGACGACTGGTTAGCTTGCCGCTTACAGTGGTTTGAAACCCACCTGCTTCAATCAGCCTCGGCACTGCGTTTGTCTCAAAAGGTACAGGTGTTCATCATGGGAGGCGGATCGGGTCGCAGGGACGAGAACCAGCGAATCGACCATGGCGGAGAGTGGTTGACGGCCAACCATTGGCCGTTACCCGGTAGCGAGCAAATGGTGCTGCACTTCCACGCTGACGGCGTGCTGCGAGAGGCTTTGCCTGCAACACCTGCCAACCAGACCTACCTGGCAGATCCCCTGAGCCCGGTGCCAACCATCGGTGGGGCGCTTACTTCAGGTGCTCCTGTATTTGTCGGTGGCGCATACGACCAACGCGAGTCGCCCCGTTTTTTTGGCACCCGAGGTGATAACCGCCCATTGAACGCAAGGGCTGATGTACTCAGCTTTGAAACCGAGCCCCTGACTTCTGACCTTGTGGTTGCCGGTAGCATCGAGTTCGAGCTCTGGGTGGAGACAGATGGCTTCGACACCGACTTCACCGCAAAGCTCGTTGACGTGTACCCGCCGAGCATTGATTACCCAGACGGCTTCGCCATGAACATCACAGACGGTATTATCCGTGCCCGCTACCACGAGTCCTGGAGTGAACCTTCACCCACCGTGCCTGGCCAGTGCTTCAAAGTATCGATCACTCCATTTGCCACCTGCAATCGCTTCAAGGAAGGCCATCGCCTTCGCATTGATATTGCGAGCAGCAATTTCCCCCGCTTCGATGTGAACCCAAATAGCGGTGAGCCTGAAGGTCTGGCCGCAAACAAGCGTGTAGCTCGGAATACGGTTCATATGAGCAGCGAAAAACCCTCTCGGGTCACCCTGACCGTGCTCCCCACCTAGCGATGGCGAGCAAGCTATACCCTGTCAGTTAAACTCGTTCGCGCATGCTCTGGACTGTTGCCGAGATCATTTGCAGTAAACAGTCCAGAGCTCATCGACCTGCGTTGTGAAACTCTAGCTCATTATTTCCCGCCGCATTCCGCAGCTGGGATCGACCGGCACGCTCGCAAGCCGCATCGTCGCCCTACCCCACCTGCCATTCACCGCATCGAGCACCCCCATCAGCTTCTCACTCGCCTCCGGCTGAGCCGCCGCGAACAGATCACCCGTGATTTCGTTCGGTTGGCTGAGGTCGAGCAGCAAAACCTCTGCCTTGCTGTAGCGGAAGCCCTCACGGAACACCCTCTCTACCCCCTCCTGCGCTGCCTTTGTCAGCAAACGCGTGTCGTCCGTTGGATAAGGCAATTCGATCAAAACGCCGTTGGCGTACTTGGCCTCATCCGGATTGAACATCCCCGTGCGGATACTCACCCTTAGGCGCTTGCAAAACGACCGCTGGGAGCGGAGCTTTTCAGCGGCACGCGATGTGTAGGTGGCCACGGCCTCTTTGATCGGAGCAAGCTCGGTCAGCCGAGTACCGAACATTCGACTAGAGCAGATCTCCTGTTTCGGCGGATCGGGCTCGTCGAGGTCGAGACAGGTAGTACCACCAAGCTCGCGGACTGTCTTTTCCAGCACCACGCTGAACTGCTTTCTGAGCGACCAGGCATCAGCGTGCGCAAGCTCCCAAGCGGTTCGGATACCCATAGCCGCCAGGTGGGCGGAAATGGCGCGATGCAAAGGAGTGCCCGAGCTCAGCTTCATTGGAGCAAGAAAAAGCCACTCGTGCCTTATGGCTGCCGAGTGGCTTGTAAGTCAGAGCTACAGTCCGACCCAAGGACGAGTGGCCTCAATGTTACTCGGCGGCGTAACCGCCATCGATACGAGCTCGCTGCCCATCATGAACTTTGAATCTTCCGATTCCAGGGAGAGAATGGCAAACACGATGTCGTCCGGCTCCCCCCTCTCCAGTTACGCGTACTCCGGTTCCGCCTTGAAGAATTTCGCGCTGGATGGCGGTAGCTGGCGACCGAGAATCATGTCCGCTGCCTTCTCAGCGATCATGATCGTCGGCGCGTTAGTGTTCCCATTGGTCACCTCAGGCATCACAGAGGCGTCGACAACTCGTAAGCCACGCACCCCTTTGACCCGCAGCTGGCCATCGACGACAGCATCAGCACCACTGCCCATTTTGCAGGTTCCGCAGAAGTGGTAGCCACTTTCAGCATGGTCACGAATAAAGTCGTTCAGGCCCTCATCGTGCATGGCGGTTTGCAACGGCTTGAGCATCTTCCCGCGATACGGTTTGAAGGCATCCTGCTCCATAATCTCGATGGTCGAGCGAATGGCATTTCTTGAGTCAATCCAATCCTGCTCCTTTGTGAGCCAGTTGGGCTGAATCAGC
>Ga0213821_1000280_pt1 | contig 34317 bp, 29 predicted proteins | sample MC6MC0909MG_FD_179894 | JGI IMG/M metagenome (GOLD analysis project Ga0213821, IMG submission 179894) | Enriched soil aggregate microbial communities from Iowa State University, Ames, United States - MC6-MC0909-MG | ecosystem: Environmental > Terrestrial > Soil > Unclassified | place: USA: Iowa...
GAGGATATCGAGGAATGCCGGGTCGCTGAGCAGGCGTGCCAGAACGGCAGGGACCTCAGCGTCGTCGTACGGTCGGATGGCATCGAATTCGCCCATCATGCTCTCTTGTTGGAAACGGCTAGGGTAATAGGTAGGGATCGGTTCCGAAAAACGGCTCGGACACACGCAGGCCCTGTAAATAGACCGGCAATTATACGCACAAGTCACTGCGGAGGCCGCGATGCTGGAATCAGCCATCTACGACTGCCCATATTGTGGTGAAGAGGTCGAGACCACGCTCGACCTGTCGGGCGGTGATCAAACCTACATCGAGGACTGCCAGGTCTGCTGTCGTCCTATTCTCTTCATCCTGCAGGTACATGGTGACGAATGGATGCTCGATGTGAAGCGCGAGGATGACGCCTGATGCAACGAATTTATGAGCCCGAAGGCCTGCTGGAGGCCGAATTGCTGCTTGCCATGCTCGCCAGTGAGGGCATCGATGGGCACCTGGTCGGGCGCGACCTGGTCGGCGCCGCAGGCGAGCTGCCGATGCAAGGGTTGCTTGGGCTGGCAGTGCACGATGAACAGGCCGAGTACGCACGCCAGCTGATCGATGCGTACAATGCTGCCCAGCCACTTGCTGGCGACGAGCCGGAAAGTGTTCCCGGAACCCTGATTTGCTAGGTTGTTTATTGCCATGTGTGGACGTTATGCCCTGTTTCGCTGGTCCCCGGCATTTGCCGCGTTGCCGGGATACCCTGCCGACCAACAGGCGCAATGGAACATCTCACCTGGCGCCTCGGTGATCATCCAGCGCCAGGTCGACGGCCAGCCGCAGCTGGCCCGGGCCCGCTGGGGCCTGACCCCGCCCTGGTTGACCGACTTGTCCCGGACTCCGGCTCAAGCCCGCGCGGAGACCCTCGCCGAGCAGCCGATGTTCCGTGAGGCGTTCCGCCAGCGGCGCTGCCTGATGCCAGCCAACGGCTTTTATGAGTGGCGCGGCAGCGTGCGCAAGCGGCCTTACTGGCTGACGCCGGGCGAGGGTGCTTCGCTGTTTTTCGCGGCGGTGTGGGAGGCGTATCCTGTTCAGGAGCAGGTGTGGCTCAGTTGTGCGGTGGTCACCCAGGCGGCGGTGAATCAGCGCCGGCCGTTGATCCTTGACGAGGCAGGGCAGGCGGCGTGGCTTGATCCTGATACGCCGGTGGCACGTTTGCAGGAGCTGTTGGCGAGCCCACCGGCGGCCTTGCGTGAGCGGGCGTTGGCCAACTTCGTCAATGATCCGAAGCTCGATGCGCCGGAGTGCCTGACCCCGGCTTGATGGACTAGCAGAAAATCCTCGCGATAAATCTTCCCTGCGGCTCTAGCGGCCTCAAGCGTCTGGCCCTAGGATACGCGGCACGTAAATAGGGAGTGTTTTATGCGTAAGTCATTTGTTGTCAGCATGTTGAGTGCCAGTGTCCTGCTCGGCGGCTGCCAGGCGGTGAATACCACCAGTGGTGGCGCTGTGGGCGTGGAACGCAAGCAGTACATGTTCAGCATGCTCTCGACCGATGAGGTCAACCAGATGTACGCCCAGTCGTACCAGCAGACCCTCAGCGAGGCATCGAGCAAAGGCGTGTTGGACAAAAGCAGCGCCGAAGCCAAACGCGTGCAGGCCATCGCCGATCGGCTGATCGCCCAGGCGCCACAGTTCCGCCCGGATGCGGCGCAGTGGAAATGGGAAGTCAACGTGATCAAGAGCGACGAGCTCAACGCCAACTGCGGGCCAGGCGGCAAGATCATCGTCTACACCGGCCTGATCGATCAGCTCAAATTGACCGATGACGAAATCGCCGCTGTGATGGGCCACGAAATCGCCCACGCCTTGCGTGAGCACGGCCGCGAAGCCATGTCCAAGGCGTATGGCGTACAGATGGCGCGCTCCGGGGCGGGTGCACTGCTGGGGTTGGGCCAGGACAGCATGGCGCTGGCCGACACCGTGGTGAACTACGCCATGACCTTGCCCAACAGCCGCGCCAACGAGAACGAGGCTGACTTGATCGGTTTGGAGCTGTCGGCACGTGCCGGCTACAACCCGAACGCTGCGATCACCCTGTGGAACAAGATGAGCAAGGCTTCCGAAGGCGCCCCGCCTGAGTTCATGAGCACTCACCCGGCGTCCAGCAGCCGGATCGCTTCGCTGCAAGCGGCCATCCCCAAGGTGATGCCGTTGTATCAAGCTGCCAAGAAGTAACTTGAAACGACTGGGGCTGCTGTGCGGCCCCAGTCATTTCATGATCCAGCCCCTTAGCCTATCCAGCCACTGGTCTTCATCGCCGAATACACCGCGACGATCGCCAGCACCACGAATGCCGCAGCCGCCAGACGACGAATCAGCGTCAGTGGCAGTTTGTCGGCAGCAAAATTACCCGCCAGTACCACCGGCACGTTGGCAATCAGCATGCCCAGGGTGGTGCCGATGATGACCATGATCAGGTGCGGATACTGCGCAGCGAGCATCACCGTGGCGACCTGCGTCTTGTCGCCGATCTCTGCCAGGAAGAACGCGATCAGCGTCGTCAGGAAAGGCCCGAACCGGCGCGCAGCGCTGCTTTCGTCGTCGTCCATCTTGTCCGGGACCAGCGTCCACAACGCGGTAGCGGTGAAGCTGGCAGCCAGGATCCAGTGCAACACGCTCTCGCTGAAGAAACCACTGACCCATGCACCGACTGCGCCTGCAGCGGCATGGTTGGCCAGGGTAGCGGCGACGATACCGGCGATGATTGGCCAGGGCTTGCGAAAGCGAGCGGCGAGAATGAGCGCGAGCAGTTGCGTCTTGTCGCCGATTTCAGCGAGCGCAACGATTGCGGTGGGGACCAGCAGGGATTCCAGCATCAGGGTTCCTACGGGGGCGGGTCGACACGGCTATGACACGTACAGCCTTCCCGCCCCGGGTAAGGTGTGCGTGTCATAGGTCTTGTCAAACCCTGGATCCGTCTGCGCGGACCGTGGGTCGTACGCGCCATGGTCTGTGGACCAAGTGTGTTGACGCGTACCGGGCAAGCGAGGGTGCTTGCGGGAGACTACTCCCCTAGGACGGAGCGGATTCTGCCTAGGCCAATGCGTTTGGGCAAGCGCTATTTTTCAACCGCGCTTGGCCTGGTAGATGCGAAAGCCGCCTGCTTCGGTCAGCGTCCGGCAGTTGCCCAAGGCCTCCTGGATGAATGGTTGGTAGCGCAGGAAGGTGTTGGCCACCAGGCGAAGTTCGCCTCCGGATCGCAGATGTTCTGCCGACTTTTTCAGCAGGTTTTCCGAGGCCTGGTAGTTGGTATGTACCCCGGTATGAAACGGCGGATTGCTCAAGATGACCTGCAGATCGCGCGGCGCCGCATCGATGCCATCACCGCTGATGACCTCGCCCTGCAGGCCATTGGCGGCCAAGGTCAGTCGGCTGCTGGCAACGGCAAAAGCATCCACATCGAGCAAGGTGACCTGGCTGTCCGGGTAGCGTCGCTTGATGATCGAGCCGATCACCCCGGCGCCGCAGCCAAAGTCCAGCACATGGCCGACCGGCAAGCCGTCCAGGTGCTCCAGCAACAGTGCAGTGCCGCGATCGAGGCGACCATGGCTGAACACCCCGGGCAGGCTGACGATCTTCAGTGGGCCGTCGGCCAGCTCCAGCTCAAAGCGCTCAGCCAGGCTTTCCAGGGGTTTTGCTTGCGGGGCGTTTTCCACCGTCACTTGCCACAGCTGGCAATGCCGCGCGCTGTCGAGCTTGCGCGGTTTGCCGAAGGCCTGCAGCTGCTTGGCCGCGCCTTCGATACCCCCGCGTTTCTCGCCAACCAGATACAGCTCGCGGCCGGCCAAGCGCGAGGCCAGGGCATTGAGCAGGTAGGCGGCAAGTTCGCGTGACTTGGGCAGAAACAGCACGGCTGCGTCGAACGCTACGTCCGGCACATCGACACCATGCTGGTTGCGCCCGGGGAAGCGTGCCTCGAGCATCGCTTGGTCGCCAGCGTGCCAGGTCCAGCCATGGGCCTGCGGCAATTGGCCGAGCAGGTCGTCGGCGGGCAGGCCGGCGAGCAGCACCGAGCCTTGGAACAACTCCGCCTGACGGAGCAACACTTCACTGCGCGGGTCCATGGACGACGCCTCCTGAAAAAAGTCGCGCAGTGTAGCAGAGGCCGCCTTGGCTCAGCTGACCACGCGGCGCGGCTGACCAGCAAAGAACGCCTGGGCGTTCTCACTCAACTGCCCGACGATACGCTGGCGCGATTCCACTGCACCCCAGGCGCTGTGCGGGGTGATGATCAGGCGTGGAATGTCGCTGGCCAGCAGTGGATTGCCATTGACTGGCGGCTCGACGCTGAGCACGTCGGTGGCCGCACCGCCCAGGTGACCGCTGCGCAGGGCATCGGCCAGGGCCTGTTCGTCGATCAGGCCGCCGCGGGCGGTGTTGACCACCAACGCGCCAGGCTTGAGCAGCGCCAGTTGCGCGCTGCTGATCATGTGCCGGGTGTGGTCATTGAGAGGGCAGTGCAGGGTGAGGGCATCGACTTGCGGCAGCAGCTCATCCAAAGGCAAGCGTTCGGGGCGCTCCGGGCGCCCCGGGATCTGTCCGCTCAGCACGCGCATGCCGAACGCTTCGGCCAGACGCGCCACGGCGCCGCCCAGCTCGCCATGGCCGAGCAGGCCGAGGGTTTTGCCTTCCAGCTCGACAATCGGGAAGTCCAGCAGGCAGAACTGGCTGGCCTTGGCCCATTGCCCGTCGCGCACCGCCTGGTTGTAGTCGCACAGGCGCGTGGCCAGGGCTAGCAGCAGGGCGAGGGTGTGCTGGGCGACCGAGGGGGTGCCGTAGCCTTGGCAGTTGCACACGGTGATGCCTTGGGCGCGGGCCGCTTGCAGGTCAACGTTGTTGGTGCCGGTGGCCGCTACCAGGATCAGCTTGAGCTGCGGGTTGGCGGCCAGGGTCGCGGCATCGAGCTGGACTTTGTTGCTGATTACCGCGGTTGCGCCCTGCAAGCGCTCGGCGACTTGCTCGGCGCTGGTCGAGGGGTACAGCTGCAGGTGGTCGAATTGGCTAGCCAGAGGTGACAGGTCGAGGTCACCCAGGTCCAGTGACTGGTGATCAAGAAAGACGGCGCGGCGCGGGCTGGGCATTGAAGGCTCCGGTGGCAGGGTCGTGATCGGGGGCCGTTACGCAGCAGCCCCAGGCGTGCCCCAGTGTCAAGGTCGTGCAGGTATCGCGTCAACGCCACTCATACCTGCCACATGCAAATCATTCCTTCGGCTGATTTGGCTGTCACATCGCCGATCTAGAGTAACGACAGCGTAAATACCCAGACCCGCCCGTATTCGACAAAAGGGATACCCATGTTGCAGACCCGCATCATCAAGCCCGCCGAAGGTGCCTACCAGTACCCACTGTTGATCAAACGCCTGCTGATGTCTGGCAGCCGCTATGAGAAAACCCGCGAAATCGTCTATCGCGACCAACTGCGGCTGACTTATCCCCAGTTGGTCGAGCGCATCGCGCGGCTGGCCAATGTGCTGACCCAGGCGGGGGTCAAGGCGGGCGACACCGTGGCGGTGATGGATTGGGACAGCCACCGTTACCTGGAATGCATGTTTGCCATCCCGATGATCGGGGCGGTGGTGCACACCATCAACGTGCGCCTGTCGCCTGAGCAGATTCTCTACACCATGAACCACGCTGAAGATCGCCTGGTGCTGGTCAATAGCGACTTCGTGGGTCTCTACCAAGGCATTGCCGGGCAATTGACCACCGTCGACAAGACCTTGCTGTTGACTGACGGCCCGGACAAGAGCGCCGAGCTGCCGAACCTGGTCGGTGAATATGAGCAACTGCTGGCCGCTGCCAGCCCGCACTACGACTTCCCCGACTTCGATGAGAACTCGGTGGCCACCACCTTCTACACCACCGGTACTACCGGTAACCCCAAGGGCGTCTACTTCACCCACCGCCAGTTGGTCTTGCACACGCTGGCCGAGGCGTCGGTGACCGGCAGTATCGACAGCGTGCGCTTGCTGGGCAGCAATGACGTCTACATGCCCATCACGCCGATGTTCCATGTGCATGCCTGGGGCATTCCCTATGCGGCAACCATGCTGGGCATGAAGCAGGTCTACCCTGGGCGCTACGAGCCGGACATGCTGGTCAAGCTGTGGCGCGAGGAGAAAGTCACCTTCTCCCACTGTGTGCCGACCATTTTGCAGATGCTGATCAACTGCCCCTCCTCGCAAGGCCAGGACTTCGGCGGCTGGAAGATCATCATCGGCGGCAGCGCCTTGAATCGTGCGCTGTACGAGGCTGCGCTGGCTCGCGGCATCCAGCTGACTGCCGCCTACGGCATGTCGGAAACCTGCCCGCTGATCTCCGCCGCGCACCTCAATGACGAGCTGCAGGCCGGCAGCGAGGATGAGCGGGTGACCTATCGGATCAAGGCCGGAGTGCCGGTGCCACTGGTGGAGGCGGCAATCGTCGATGTTGCGGGTAATTTCCTCCCCGCCGATGGCGAGACCCAAGGCGAACTGGTGTTGCGCGCACCTTGGTTGTCGATGGGGTATTTCAAGGAGCCGGAAAAAAGCGCAGAACTGTGGGCCGGCGGCTGGCTGCACACCGGCGATGTCGCCACCCTCGACGGCATGGGTTACATCGACATTCGCGACCGGATCAAGGATGTGATCAAGACGGGCGGCGAGTGGATTTCCTCGCTCGACCTTGAAGACTTGATCAGCCGTCACCCCGCCGTGCGTGAAGTGGCAGTGGTAGGGGTGGCCGATCCGCAGTGGGGCGAGCGGCCGTTCGCCCTGCTGGTGATCCGGGAAGGGCAGAGCATCGACGCCCGCACGCTCAAGGATCATCTCAAGCCGTTTGTCGAGCAGGGTCACATCAACAAGTGGGCGATTCCCAGCCAGATCGCCGTTGTTACTGAAATTCCCAAGACCAGCGTCGGCAAGCTCGACAAGAAGCGCATCCGCGTGGATATCGTCGAGTGGCAGGCGAGCAACAGCGCCTTCCTGTCGACCCTCTGATGGGCCATGCGGGTTACCCCTCAATGGGCGTGACCCGCATTGCAGAGAGCGCGGCGGCTTGTCAAATGAAGAAATTGCGCCATGCTTGAGCACTGTCAGCTCGCACACCAGACAGTCATGGAGCGAGCGGCAGGCACGGAACGCAAATCACACTTTAGAGGGATCAAGCGCCTGTGCCTGCTGGCTATAGTCGGGGCCAGGGGATTTTCAGGAATGGGGGAGGACGATGCGTGCAACTCGCATCGTCGCGGGCAACAGCCTGCACACCGGTCGCTCGGACCGTTCTTGAAAGGACTCACTGCCATAACAAAAAAGTACATGGAGTAGCGTCGATGAAATCTGCAAACCAGTTCTGGCGCCGGGCAAAACTGCCCCTGGCCGTCAGCCTCGCTTCAACGCTCGCAAGTCCCGCGTTTGCCGTTAGTTTCAACATCGGGGAAATCGAAGGTCAGTTCGATTCGTCGCTCTCTGTCGGCGCCAGTTGGTCGACAGCCAATCCCAACAAGAACCTCATTGGCTCCAACAACGGCGGCAAAGGCTTGTCGCAGACCTCCGACGACGGCCACCTGAACTTCAAGAAAGGCGAGACCTTCTCCAAGATCTTCAAGGGTATCCATGACCTGGAGCTGAAGTACGGCGATACCGGTGTATTCGTGCGTGGCAAGTACTGGTATGACTTCGAACTCAAGGACGAACACCGCCAGTTCAAAGACATCAGCGACTCCAACCGCAAGGAAGGCGCCCAGTCTTCTGGCGCTGAACTGCTCGACGCCTTCATCTACCACAACTACAACATTGCCGACCTGCCGGGCACCGTGCGTTTGGGCAAGCAGGTGGTGAGCTGGGGTGAAAGTACCTTCATCGGCGGTGGCATCAACAGCATCAACCCGATCGATGTCTCGGCATTCCGCCGTCCAGGTGCCGAAATCAAGGAAGGCCTGATTCCGGTCAACATGTTCTATCTGTCGCAGAGCGTCACCGACAACCTGTCGGTGGAAGGCTTCTACCAGATCGAATGGGACCAGACGGTCGTCGACAACTGCGGTACCTTCTTCTCGCAACCCGACGTGATCGCCGACGGCTGTGACAACAACCTGGCCGTACTGGCTACGCAGAACTCGCTGGCCGGCCGCCTCGGCCCGCTGGCAGGTCCCATTGGCGCTACCCTGGCCGCACAGGGCGTGAGCTATGGTTCGCCTGACGAAGGTGTGATCGTACGCCGTGGCCCTGACCGCGATGCACGTGACAGCGGCCAGTTCGGCGTGGCCATGCGCTACATGTTCGAGCCGCTCAATACCGAGTTTGGTGGCTACTTCATGAACTACCACAGCCGTGCGCCGATCTTCAGTGGCCGCGGTGCCGATGCGCAGTTCTATGACCCGAACAGGCTGGCCGGAGCACTGATCGGTGCCGGTGTACCGCCCGGACTGCTGCCGGGCCTGCTGCCGGGCTTGATGCCGCTGGTGGTCGCGGGTAACTCCAGCTACTACGTGGAGTATCCCGAGGACATCCGTCTGTACGGCCTGAGCTTCTCCACCACGTTGCCAACCGGCACCGCGTGGAGTGGTGAGATCAGCTACCGGCCGAACGCGCCAGTGCAGTTGAATACCACCGATATCCTGTTTTCAGGCCTGACCCCACTCAACCCGGATGTGTCCGTGCTCCCAGGCACCCCAGGTCAGGATCAGCCAGGCTATCGCCGGAAGGAAATCACCCAGCTGCAGACCACCTTCACCCACTTCTTCGACCAGGTCATGGGGGCAGAACGCTTGACCATGGTGGGTGAGGTCGGCTGGACTCACGTCGGCGGTCTGGAGAGCACCTCCAAGGCGCGATATGGCCGAGACCCGGTCTATGGCCCAGGTCCGCTGCCAAATGGCCAGTGCCAGGCGCTGAACAGCAACACCCTGGGTACTGCCGATGCCAACAACGTCTCGCGCTACTGCGAAAACGACGGCTACACCACCAGCGATTCGTGGGGTTACCGCATCCGCGCGATCTGGGACTACAACAACGTCTTCGCCGGGGTCAACTTGCGCCCAAGCGTGGCCTGGTCGCATGACGTCGACGGTTACTCGCCAGGCCCTGGCGGCAACTTCGAGGAAGGCCGCAAGGCGGTCAGTCTGGGCTTGGAAGCCGAGTACCAGAACACCTACACGGCGAACCTGTCGTACACCAACTTCTTCGACGGCAAGTACACCACTGTGGATGATCGCGATTTCATCGCGCTCAGCTTCGGTGTGAACTTCTAAGAACATTGATCCAGGACGACACGACAATGAACAAGACCAGAAGTCTGCTGAAAGCCGGTGTGCTGGGCATGTCCCTGCTGGCGACCAGCGTCATGGCTGCGGTTTCCGCTGACGAGGCGGCCAAGCTGGGCACCACCCTGACGCCGATGGGCGCGGAAAAGGCCGGTAATGCCGACGGCTCGATCACGGCCTGGCAACCGCTGTCCAAGACCGCTGGAAGCGTCGATGGCAAAGGGTTCCTTTCCGATCCATACGGTAATGAACAGCCCAAGTTCACCATCACCGCGCAGAACGTCGATCAGTACCGGGACAAGCTCTCGCCCGGCCAGGTAGCGATGTTCAAGCGTTACCCCAACACCTACAAGATACCGGTCTACCCGACCCACCGTGGCTCTAGCGTGCCTGCCTCGGTGTTCGCCGACATCAAGGAAAACGCCACCAAGACCACATTGGTTGGCGGCGGCAACGGCCTGGAAAACTTCAAGACCGCCGTACCGTTCCCGATTCCCAAGAGCGGTGTCGAGGTGATTTGGAACCACATTACCCGCTATCGGGGCGGCAGCGTGACCCGTCTGGTGACCCAGGCCACGCCGCAGCAGAATGGTTCCTACAGCCTGGTGTACTTCCAGGACCAGTTCGTCTTCCGTGACAAGGTAAAGGGGTTCGATCCCGCCAACCCGGGTAACGTCCTGTTCTACTTCAAGCAGAAGGTGACTGCTCCCGCGCGCCTGGCCGGTACCGTGTTGTTGGTCCACGAAACCCTCGACCAGGTCAAGGAGCCGCGCAAGGCCTGGATCTACAACGCCGGCCAACGCCGCGTACGCCAGGCGCCGCAGGTATCCTACGACGGCCCAGGTACCGCCGCCGACGGCCTGCGCACCTCCGACAACCTAGACATGTACAACGGCGCCCCGGATCGCTACGACTGGAAGCTGGAAGGCAAGAAGGAGATGTACATCGCCTCCAACAGCTACAAGCTCGACTCGCCGTCGCTCAAGTACTCCGACATCCTCAAGGCGGGTCATATCAACCAGGACCTAGCCCGTTACGAACTACGTCGTGTGTGGCATGTGGTAGCGACGCTCAAGCCGGGCCAGCGCCATATCTACGCCAAGCGTGACTTCTACATCGACGAGGATACCTGGCAGGCAGCGGTGATCGACCAGTACGACGGCCGTGACCAGCTGTGGCGCGTCTCCGAGGCCCACTCGCAGGACTACTACAACGTCGAAGTGCCGTGGTACACCCTGGAGGCGATCTACGACTTGCAGTCCGGTCGCTACCTCGCCCTGGGCATGAAGAACGAAGAGAAGCGCGCCTACGACTTCGGCTTCAGTGCCAGCCTGAGCGACTTCCAGCCCGCTGCGCTACGCCAGGAGGGTGTGCGCTAAGCTGAGATTCGAAAACTCCGTGTGACTCCCAGAACGCCCCGGCTTGCCGGGGCGTTTTGATTTCCTGCGGTGTCTGTGCCGGCCGCATCGCGGGGCAAGCCCGCTCCCACGCAGCGCAAGAAGACTCGTGGGAGCGGGCTTGCCCCGCGATGCGGCCGGTACAACCAGCCCCAGTACCTCAGGCGCGTCATCCCAATCAATCCGTACTGTTTCTTTTTGTCGTAGTCTTTTTCACGACATCCGTCCCCATCATCTTCAAATACGCTGCGATACCCGCTAGTCTCGCACCAATCCGTACCGCCGAAGTCTTCCAATTAGAACGAGCCGGCCATGACAGATTTGTCCCGTATGCATGGATTCGCCAGTCAGGCCTTAGGCCTGCTGGACGGGCGTTTCTTCCGGCCACCGTTGCCGGACGGCCACGTCCCGCGTGATCGCCTGTGTCAGCGCCTGCAAGCCGGGCTGGGCGGGCGCCTGTTGCTGGTCAACGCCCCGGCAGGTTTTGGCAAAAGCTCGCTGGCCATCGAATTCTGCCAGGGCCTGCCCGAGCACTGGCGCAGTCTCTGGTTGGGTCTGAGCCCGCGTGATGCCGATCCTGGCCGCTTCCTAGAGCGCTTGCTTGAAGGCCTGCAGCAGTTTTGTCCGGCACTCGGGGGCCAGGCCATGGGGCTGTTGAAGATGCGTCAGCGTCATCAACCGTTCGCGTTCGAAGAATGGCTCGATGGCTTGCTAGACGAGCTTACGCTCTACCTGCAAGCCGATAGCCCGTTGCTGCTGGTACTGGACGACTATCACCTGGCCCAGGGGCCGGTTCTGGACCGTTGTCTGCAATTCTTCCTCAACCACCTGCCAGGTGGCCTGGTGCTGATGATCACCAGTCGCCAGCGCCCCGACTGGCACCTGGCGCGTTTGCGCCTGTCGCGCCAGCTGACCGAGCTGAACGAGCAGGACCTGCGCCTGACCCCCGAGGAAGCACTGTCGGTTATTGGTCGACAACCCACCGGCCTGCGTGGCCAGGCGCTGGACAACCTGATCCAGCGCAGCGATGGCTGGGTGGCAGGCTTGCGGTTCTGGCAACTGGCGGCCAGTGAGTCGGGGGACGAGCATGCCTTGCCCCAGGCCCTGCACGGGGGCGAAGGGCTGATTCGCGATTACCTGCTTGAAGAAGTCATCGATATCCTGCCAATCGATGTGCAGGCGTTTCTTTACGAGACGGCTTGCCAGGAGCGCTTCTGCGCCGAACTGTGCGATGCCCTGCGCGAGCGCCAGGACAGCGCGGCCATCCTGCGTTACCTGCAAGCCCATCAAGTGTTTTTGGTGCCCCTGGACGAACACGGCCGCTGGTATCGCTACCACCATCTATTTTCCGACCTGCTGCGCAGCCGCGAGGCCTGCGAGCCACTAGCGGATCTGCACCTGCGTGCCTGCCGCTGGTTCGAGCGCCAAGGTTTGCTCGATGAAGCGGTAGAGCAGGCTTTGCGTGCTGGCCATCTGAATGTGGCCGCTGACTTGGTGCAGAGCCTGTCCGAGGAGCAGTTGCTGGCCGAGCAGAATGTCGGCATGTTGCTGCGCTGGAAAATGGACCTGCCCGACAGCCTGCTGATCAGCACGCCACGCTTGATCGTGCTCTACAGCTGGGCCTTGGGCCTGGCTTGTCAGCTGGACGCAGCCGAGGAGCTGGCCGCGCACTTGAGCCGCTTCCTGCCAGCGCCGTCGGCGACTGCGCAAAAGTCCATGCTGGCCCAGTGGCTGGCCTTGAGCGGTGTGATCGCTCGCGGTCGCGGCGATCGCGAGCGCACCCTGGCCTACTGCGGCGAAGCTCTGCACAGCCTGCCGAACAAGCGCTATGGGCAACGCTTGGTGTGCCTTTCGACCTTGTCCAACCTGGCCATTGCCGACGCCGACTTCTGGCGCGCGCGCGGCTGGAATCGCGAGGCCCTGGAATTGGCGCAAAGGGTCGGCAATCCATTGTTCGAAGCCTTGGCCCATTACGACCGGGCGCGCGTGCTGCATGCCCGTGGTGAAGTAGAGCGAGCCCTGGACGAGGTGCGTCAAGGCTTGCAGCGCTTGCAAGGGCTGTCAGCGCAGCGGCTGTACGCCGTGCGTGCCCGGCTGACCCTGTACGAAGGCTACCTGCTGGCCACCCATCTACAGCCGGCGCAAGGTCGCGCCCGCCTGCGTGCAGGGCTCAGCGAAGCACGTGCCTGCCGCGACATCAGTGTGCTGATCGGCCACTGCGCGATCGCCTCACTGGAAGGCCGCGAGGGTCACTTCGCCGAGGCCTTCGCGGAACTGGCTGAGGCCGAACGGTTGATGCACATCTGGGACGTGCCGCCGATTTTCTACCTGGCCATGATCACCCTGGTGAAGTGCGAGCTGTGGTTGGCCCAGGGCCGTACCGACCTTGCCGAATCCTGGTTGCTGCGCCTGGGCCAGACCTACGGCGGCGAGCAGCCAGCGGCTGCGCCAGAGTTTCATCCGCTACTGCCGCTGCACATCGAATTGCAGCAGGCTCTGCTCGAACGCGTGCTCGGGCGCCCAGAAGACGCCGCTGAGCGCTTGCGGGGGTTGGTTGAGCGGGGGCAGGCCAGCGGCGGGCACATGTTGCTGGTCAGTGCCTTGTGCCAGTGGATCGCGTTGCTGCTGGCGCAAGGGCGCGACCAGCAGGCCGTGAGCCTGCTGCCCAAAGCCCTGGAGGCGGCTCAAGGGGGCGCCTTGCAGCCTTTCCAGAAGCTGATCGAAGAGCACCCCCACTGGTTACGCGAACACCTGTCGGTGCGTGCCGCCTGCGCCACTCAAGTCGCTTTGCTGGCGCGCTTGCCGCAGCTACCAGCCAGCAACTCCAGCAATGAGGCGCTAAGCGGGCGTGAGCTGGCGGTGCTGGAGCTGATCGCCCAAGGCTGCTCCAATCAGCAGATCAGCGAGCGCTTGTTCATTTCGCTGCACACGGTCAAGACCCACGCCAGCCACATCAACAGCAAGCTCGGCGTCGAGCGGCGCACCCAGGCGGTGGCCAAGGCCAAGTCGCTAGGTCTGCTGGCATAGTGGTTGCCGGGAAGATTGCTGGCTAGAATAGTGGCTTAAGGCCATTATCGCTGGCGCCGCTGTTTTCGGGCTCATCTTTCTTGCCCTGCTGCCGATAACCGAATCGGCGGCATGCATCGCCGCACGCCATTTTCCAACTATTCCCAAGACAGGTCGTGTTGATGCTGCAGTACGGGCAAAAAAGCTTTCTGATCGTCGACGACTTCACCGACTTTCGCACTTCTACCCGCTCCATGCTCCGTGAGCTGGGCGTGCGTGACGTGGACACCGCCGACAGCGGCGAGCAGGCGCTGCGCATGTGTGCGCAGAAGCGCTACGACTTCGTGCTTCAGGATTTTCATCTGGGGGATGGCAAGAAGAACGGCCAGCAGGTGCTCGAAGACCTGATCCTCGACAAGCTGATCAGCCATGAATGCGTGTTCATCATGGTCACCGCCGAGAGCAGCCAGGCCATCGTCCTCAGTGCCCTTGAGCATGAGCCCGATGCCTACCTGACCAAGCCATTCAACCGTGTCGGCCTGGCCCAGCGCTTGGAAAAGCTGGTGCAGCGCAAGACCTTGCTCAAGCCCATCCTGCAGGCGCTCGACCGCGCCCGACCGGCCGAGGTATTGGCGGCCTGCGCCGCCCTGTGCAAGCAAGATCCGCGTTTTGCACCGCTGTGCTTACGCTACCGGGCCGATGCCCTGCGAGATCTGGGGCGTTTTGACGAACTGGAAAAATTCCTCAAGTCGATCCTCGCCAGCCGCCCTCAGCCATGGGTCTATTCGATGCTCGGCAGCGTGCTGCACAAGCGCGGCCAGCATGCCCAGGCGCAAGGGGTCTATGAGCAGGCGCTCAAGGCCTTCCCGATCATGCCCAGCCTCTACGATGGCATGGCCGAGGTGCTGGTGGCCCAGGGCGAAACCAAGCGCGCCCAGCACATGCTCGAAGAGGCCGTGCGCCTTTCGCCCCTGGCTGTGCGCCGACAGGCCGCACTGGGCAAGCTGGCGCTGGATAACGAAGATTTCGAAAGTGCCTCCAAGGCCTACCGGCATGCTGTCAACCAGGGGCAGAGCTCGCGCTACAAAGACGCCGAAACCAACCTTGGCCTGGCCCAGGCCTTGATGAGCAAGAACGCAGGCTTTGGCCTGGATGCGCGCACCCGGGTCGAGATCAACACGGTGCTGAGCGAAGTGGCCAAGGAAAATGGCGACGACCAAGGGCTGCAGGTACGGGCCCGGCTGATGAAAGCGGCCAGTCTGCAACAGGCCGGTGATGCCGAAACTGCGGCGAAACTTACCGAACAGGCCATGCAACGCCTGGACAAGATGGATCAGTTCTTCTCGGTGGAAGCGGCGCTAACGGTGGCCAAGCAACTGCAACAGCTCGGCCAGGAGTCGGCGGGCAGCGGCATTCTCAAGGGCTGCGTGGAAACCTACGGCGACGACCCCAAGGTCATGCAGAGCGTTGCCAAGCTCACCGATGACCCCACCGTGCTCGGCGCGGTCACCGAAGCGGTCGACCTCAACCGCCAGGGCGTGCGCAGCTACCAGGGCGGCCAGCTCAACGAGGCGCTGGAGATGTTCCGCCGGGCCCTGTCGCTGCAGCCGAAGAACATCAGCATTGCCCTCAACACCGCCCAGGCGTTGTTGCGTATCGCCGGTGAAGGCCCCTCGCCAACGCTGATGCAGGAATGCCGCGACTGCCTGCAACGGGTGGCTGGCATTCCCGCCAGTGACAGCCGTTATGATCGTTACCGCAAATTGCATATCCGGGTCTTTGGCGCATGAACCAGGACAATCAGGGGCTGGATTTTTCCACGGTGATCGCCTCCACCGTGCATGACATGAAGAACTCGCTGTCGGCCCTGATCCAGGCCCATTCGCAATGGCTGGCGCGTCTGCCCGAGGCGCAGCGCGAGGGCAGTGAGCAGGGGGTGATAGAACATGAGTTGCGTCACCTCAACGGCATGCTGGTGCAAATGCTTGGGCTGTACAAACTGGGCGTCAACCAGTTGCCGATCTGCCCGGACTACCACGAGCTGGAAGACTTCATCGAAGCCCAGCTCGCCGCTCAGCAAGAGGTGCTCAAGCAGCGCGACATCCTCGCCACCTGGCGCATTGAAACCGACAACCCGCTGGGGTTCTTCGACCGCGAGCTGGTCGCCTCGGTGGTGGGCAATGTGCTGACCAACGCCATCCGCTATGCCGGCCACGCCTTGCTGATCAGCATCGAGGAGCAGGGCGAGCAGTTGATCATCAGTGTCAACGATGACGGGCCGGGTTATCCCGAGCGCATGCTCGAGCGCCAACAGGACTACGTACAAGGGATTGATTCGAGCACGGGCAGCACCGGCTTGGGCTTGTACTTCGCTGCGCGGATCGCGGCGTTGCATGAGCGCGATGGGCTCAGTGGGCGGATCGAGATTGCCAATGGCGGGGCGTTGGGCGGTGGGTTGTTCCGCTTGTACCTGCCTTGAATCTGACAGCGCTTCTCAGCGTTTTGTAGGATCGGTCTGGTTCAAGCTTTTTGGGCTTCAAAGAAAGCCTTGCGAATGACAATGTAGATACGGTGTTTCTACAAACAGCTTGCAATCATTCGGAGGGTTTCTACTATGTATCTACCTTTGGAGATACTTATGGAAGTCAAGATACTGCAGTGGGGTAACAGTGCTGCCATCCGCTTGCCAGCGGCTGTGCTAAAGCAGATGCGCTTGGGTATCGGCTCCAAGATGAGCCTCGATACCGCGGGCGAGTCGATGGTACTCAAACCTGTCAGGTCCAAACCCAGATACAAGCTTGAAGAGTTGATGGCCCAATGTGACCTTGAGGCACCCGAGACCGAGGAGTTGGCGGCATGGAATGCCATGCGGCCAGTGGGGAAAGAAGTGTGAGGCGAGGTAAGTTCGCCAGAGGCGATATCGTGCGGATCAACCTCGACCCTACCGTTGGCCGTGAGCAGCAGGGCGCGGCCCGGCCGGCCCTGATCCTGACGCCTGGGGCGTTCAATACTTCAGGCCTGGCGGTGATTGTTCCGATCACTCAAGGCGGCCAATACGCACGACACGCTGGATTTGCCGTCACGCTCAGTGGCGCAGGAACACAGACACAGGGTGTGGTCCTATGTAACCAGCTGCGTGTCGTGGACCTTGAAGCCAGAAGTGCAAAGCGGATAGAAACCGTGCCCGAGGCGATAATCGAAGAGGCCTTGGCGCGAGTGCAAACGCTGTTCGATTACTCTTGAATGAAGGCAATTTGGTAGACCTAGATGAATTACGCCCCCACCGCCCTCATCCGCGAAACCTTCCCCGTCGGCCCGTTGCAATGCAACTGCACCCTGATCGGCGACCCAGTTAGCAAGAAGGCCATCGTCGTCGACCCGGGCGGTGACCCGGAAAAAATTCTCGCCCGCCTGCAAGCCCACGGCCTGACCTTGGTGAGCATCATCCACACCCATGCCCACTTCGATCACTTCCTGGCGTCCGGCAAGCTCAAGGAGCTGACCGGCGCGACCTTGCACCTGCACAAGGACGACCAGCCACTGTGGGACAACCTGCCCATGCAGTGCCAGATGTTCGGCGTGCCCTATACCCCAGTACCGCCGCCCGATCACTGGTTGGCCGATGACCAAGAGCTGGCCTGCGGCTGCGGCGTAGCCCTGCACACCCCAGGCCACACGCCCGGCTCGATGAGTTTCTGGTTCGCCGATGCCAAGCTGCTGATCGCCGGCGACACCCTGTTCCGCCGGGGTATCGGTCGCACCGATTTGTGGGGCGGCGATCAGCGGGCTATCGTTCGTTCGATCAAGGATCGCTTGTACCGCCTGGATGAAGAGGCTGTGGTGGTGACCGGGCATGGCCCTGACACCCGCCTCGGCGATGAGATGCGCGAGAACCCGTTTGTGCGCGCTTGAAATTTCATGGAATTTTTCCGCTTCGCTGTAATCCAAGGCTGGCATAGATCCATTCAAGATCACTGCACACTTGAATTTCAGTAGGAGCTTTCCATGTTCACCATGCGTCGTCTGATTATCGTCGCTACCGCCGCTGCCCTGATGTCGGGCTGCGTAAGCCAGAACCCTTACGACAACCAGGGTCAGGCGCAGGGCTCCTCGGGCATGAGCAAGACCGCCAAGTACGGCGGCCTGGGCGCACTGGCCGGCGCCGTGGCCGGCGCCGCCATCGACCACAACAACCGTGGCAAGGGCGCACTGATCGGCGCTGCTGCGGTTGGCGCTGCCGCCGCGGGCTATGGCTACTACGCCGACAAACAGGAAGCCGCGCTGCGCGCGAGCATGGCCAATACCGGCGTCGAAGTGCAGCGTCAGGGTGACCAGATCAAGCTGATCATGCCAGGCAACATCACCTTCGCCACCGACTCGGCGAACATCTCGCCAAGCTTCTACTCGCCGCTGAACAACCTGGCCGGCTCGTTCAAGCAATTCAACCAGAACACGATTGAGGTTGTCGGCTTCACCGACAGCACCGGCAGCCGCCAGCACAACATGGACCTGTCCCAGCGTCGCGCCCAGGCGGTCAGCACCTACCTGACGTCCCAAGGTGTCGATCCATCGCGGGTTTCGGTACGTGGCCTGGGTCCAGACCAGCCAATCGCCAGCAACGCCGATGCCAATGGTCGTGCGCAGAATCGCCGGGTTGAAGTCAACCTCAAGCCGATTCCTGGCCAGCAATACGAGCAGCAAGGCCAGGTACAACAGTACCCGTAAGCTGTACGCGATGAAGAGAAGGGCAAGCCAGTCGGCTTGCCCTTTTTCGTTTCAGGGCGTTCTGCTGGCCTGGATGGCGGTGAGCGCGATGGTGTGGACGATATCGTCGACCTGCGCCCCGCGCGGCAAGTCGTTGACCGGCTTGCGCAGGCCTTGCAGCATCGGCCCCAGGCTGACCCCGTCAGTACTGCGCTGCACCGCTTTGTGGGTGGTGTTGCCGGTGTTCAAGTCCGGGAACACGAACACCGTGGCGCGCCCGGCTACTGGGCTATGTGGCGCCAGTTGGCGGGCGATCTCGGGGTTGGCGGCGGCGTCGTACTGCAACGGGCCGTCGATCAGCAGGTCATGCTCTGCCTGCTGCGCCAGGCGAGTGGCCTCGCGCACTTTCTCCACCTCCTCGTCACTGGCCGAATCGCTGGAGTAGCTGATCATCGCCACCCGTGGCGCAATGCCAAAGGCCTCGGCCGACTCGGCGCTCTGCCGGGCGATCTCGGCCAGCTCCGCGGCACTGGGGTGCGGGTTCATCACGCAGTCGCCGTACACCAGCACCTGCTCGGGGAACAGCATGAAGAACACCGACGACACCAGGCTGCTGCCTGGCGCGGTCTTGATCAGCTGCAAGGCTGGGCGAATGGTATTGGCTGTGGAATGGACCAGGCCAGACACCAGGCCATCGACCTCATCCAGGGCCAGCATCATGGTGCCGATCACCACCGGGTCTTCGAGCTGCTGCTCGGCCATCGGCGCGTTAAGGTTCTTGCTCTTGCGCAGGTCGACCATCGGTTCGACATAACGTCCACGAATCAGGTCGGGGTCGAGCACTTCCAGGTCAGGCGGCAGGGTAATGCCCTGGGCACGGGCCACCGCTTCGACTTCCTCAGGCTTGGCCAGCAGCACGCAGCGGGCAATGCCTCGCGCTTGGCAGATGGCCGCGGCCTGTACCAGCAGCGGTTCGGCACCCTCGGGCAGGACGATGCGTTTGTTGGCTTGCTGGGCCCGCTCGATCAACTGATAGCGGAATACTGCCGGAGACAGGCGCAGTTCGCGCGGCGTGCCGCAACGCTGATGCAGCCAGGCCGCATCCAACTGGCTGGCCACGAAGTCGGTGATGAATTCGGCGCGTTCGCGGTCATCTACCGGGATTTCCCGGTTCAGCGAATTGAGCTGGTTGGCAGTGTCATAGGAGCCGGTGCTCACCGACAAGATCGGCAAGCCTGCCTGCAACGCCCCGCGACACAAGCCGAGGATCCGTGGGTCTGGCTTGCTGTCGCTGGTCAGCAACAGGCCAGCCAGAGGCACACCATTGATCGCTGCCAGGCTCACGGCAAGGATGATGTCGTCGCGATCGCCAGGTGTCACCACCAAGGTGCCGGGCTTGAGCAGCGGCACAGTGTTGGCCACTGTGCGGGCGCAGATGATGATGGTGTTCATCCGCCGTTGTTCGTAATCGCCGGCATTGAGTACTTGTGCGCCGAGCAGCTCGGCCACATCACGGGTGCGTGGGGCGTTGAGCTCAGGCTGATAGGGGATACAGCCCAGCAGGCGGAAGTCGTTACCGCGCAACAGCGGCGAGTGCTCGCGCAGGCGGCTGGCGAACTCGGCCATGCTTTCCTCGGTGCGCACCTTGTTGAGGATCACCCCCAGCACTTTGGGGTCGCGTGGCCCGCCGAACAGCTGGGCCTGCAATTCCACCCGGCCAGACAATTCGCTGAGCACCTCGTTTTCTGGCGCTGAGACCAGAATGACCTCGGCGTCCAGGCTCTTGGCCAGGTGCAAGTTGACCCGCGCCGCGTAGCTGGCGTGGCGAGTCGGCACCATGCCTTCTACCACCACCACATCGTTGCCGACGCAGGCCTGTTGATAGAGGCGGATGATTTCTTCGAGCAGCTCGTCCAGCTGGCCGTCGCCGAGCATGCGCTCGACATGCGCCAGGCTCAGCGGCGTCGGCGGCCTCAGGCCGTGGGTGCGGGCGATCAGTTCGGTGGAGCGTTCCGGGCCGGTGTCACCGGGATGGGGCTGGGCGATCGGCTTGAAAAAACCAACCTTCAGCCCGCCGCGCTCCAGGGCGCGAACCAGGCCTAGGCTGATGGAGGTCAGGCCGACGCCAAAGTCGGTTGGCGCAATGAAAAATGTTTGCATGCGTGCTTCTCGAGATAAGCGGTGCAAGGGATCAATCGCCAAGGGTATCGCTATCGGCCCCTTGCGCGCACCAGCCACAATCGAATAGCTGGCCGATGCGCTGTTCGCGCAGCGCTGCATCGAGTACCCAGGGCCGGGCCTGCCACGGCGGTTGGTGGCGCAGGTGCTGGGTGTGGCCGCAGGACAGATCGACTACCCAGTGGCCTTCTTCGTCCTGATGAAAGCCTGTGACCCGACTGACGGGGCGCCCATCGTGGGCGGTGCGTTCGCAATCGGGCGATGCCTTGGTTACACTTGTCCGCTCTACATTCTTTTGCAAAAGGTCTCGCCCCCATGCCGATCGCCGCCAACAAGGCTGTCTCCATCGACTATACCCTGACCAACGACGCCGGGGAGGTCATTGACAGCTCCGCCGGCGGCGCGCCGCTGGTTTACCTGCACGGTGCTGGCAACATCATCCCAGGCCTGGAAAAAGCCCTGGAAGGCAAGAACGTCGGTGACGAACTGGAAGTTGCCGTCGAGCCAGAAGAGGCTTACGGCGAATACCTGGCCGAGCTGGTCAGCACCCTGAATCGCAGCATGTTCGAAGGCGTCGACGAGCTGGAAGTGGGCATGCAGTTCCACGCTTCCGCTCCGGACGGCCAGATGCAGATCGTCACCATCCGCGACCTGGACGGCGATGACGTCACTGTCGACGGCAACCACCCGCTGGCTGGCCAGCGCCTGAACTTCAAGGTCAAGGTTGTCGATGTGCGTGATGCCAGCGAAGAAGAAATCGCTCATCGCCACATCCACGGCGAAGGTGGCCATCACCACTGATTTTCTGCGCTAAGCTCAGAGAGTCGCCAGGCGCTCGGGCAAGCCGTACTTGCCCTCCATGGGAGGGTTGACGGTTTGCCCGCGCGCCTTTTTAGTGGGCGCAATTCGCCCCAGCGACAACCGGGAACCGAGAGGGGATTACATCATGAGTGCATTTCACGACCTGACGTTGAAGGCGTTGGACGGCAAGGACCTGCCCCTTGCACCGTTCAAGGGCCAGGTGGTGCTGGTGGTCAATGTCGCCTCCAAGTGTGGTCTGACGCCGCAGTACGCTTCGCTGGAGACGTTGCACCAGCAGTTCAAGGGCAAGGGCTTCAGTGTCTTGGGCCTGCCCTGTAACCAGTTCGCCGGCCAGGAGCCTGGCAGCGAGAAAGAGATTCAGGACTTCTGCAGCCTCAACTACGGCGTGAGCTTTCCTCTGAGTGGCAAGCTTGAGGTCAATGGCCCGCAGCGCCATTCGTTGTACCGCCTGCTGGCGGGCGAGGGGGCTGAGTACCCGGGGGATATCAGCTGGAATTTCGAGAAGTTCCTGGTGGGCAAGGACGGCCGCGTACTGGCCCGGTTTGCCCCGCGCACTGCACCGGATGATCCGACGGTGGTGCAGGCGATCGAAAAAGCCTTGGGCTAATCGCCCTGGGGGCACCATCAGAGTGACTACTGGCTACAACAGCCATCACAGACACTTCGATAGCCCCCGATCACTCTAATCAATAGTGCTGTGCCGGCCATCTGGCGCCCCCTAAGCTCAGGTGAATTTCTCACCTACTGGGAGCGCCCGATGTCCACCAACCCTCTGTTCCAACCCTTTACCCTGGGCGCCCTCGAGCTGCCGAGCCGGGTGGTCATGGCCCCTATGACCCGCACCTTCAGCCCCGGCGGTGTGCCGCATGACGGCGTGGTCGAGTACTACCGTCGCCGCGCCGCTGCTGGGGTTGGCCTGATCATCACCGAAGGCACCACGGTCGATCACAAGGCGGCCAACGGTTACCCCAACGTGCCGCGCTTTCATGGTGAGGATGCCCTGGCCGGCTGGAAGCGGGTGGTCGACGCCGTCCACGCTGAAGGTGGGCGCATCGTGCCGCAGCTATGGCACGTGGGCAGCGTGCGCCGCCTGGGCACTGAGCCAGATGCAGCAGTGCCAGGCTATGGGCCCAGCGGCAAGCGCAAGGACGACAAGGTCCTGGTCCATGAGATGAGTCACGCCGATATCCAGGAGGTGATCGCTGCGTTCGCCCAGGCTGCGCGGGATGCCCAGGCCATCGGCATGGATGGGGTCGAGATCCATGGCGCCCACGGCTACCTGATCGACCAGTTCTTCTGGCAAGCCAGCAATCAGCGCGATGATGAATATGGCGGTGATCTGGCCGCGCGTTCGCGCTTTGCCATTGAACTGATCCAGGCCGTGCGCGCGGCGGTAGGGCCGCACTTCCCGATCATCCTGCGTTTCTCCCAGTGGAAGCAGCAGGACTACAGCGCCCGCCTGGTAGAAACGCCTGAGGCCCTGGCCGCCTTCCTCAAGCCCCTGGCCGACGCCGGTGTGGATATCTTCCATTGCTCGACCCGCCGCTTCTGGGAGCCTGAATTCCCAGGCTCGGCGCTGAACCTGGCCGGCTGGACCCGCAAGCTCACCGGCAAGCCCACCATCACCGTTGGCAGTGTTGGCCTGGATGGCGAGTTCCTGCAGTTCATGGTCGACACCGACAAGGTGGCCAAGCCCGCCAGCCTGGAAGGGCTACTGCGCCGCTTGGATGATCAGGAGTTCGACCTGGTGGCGGTAGGGCGCGCGCTGTTGGTCGACCCGCAGTGGGCACAGAAAGTCCGCGAGGGGCGTGAACAGGAGGTGCTGCCGTTCAGCCGCGAGGCGCTGTCGAGCCTGGTTTGATGGCCATGGCAGAGGCAGTGCCGATGTTGGCAGGCAGAGTGGGCTGACGAGAGGCGCTACTCAGATACCCCTCGAACTGCTCGACAATCGCCGGCCAGCCCTGGCGGCTAGCGTGCTGGCGGGCATTGAGGCGGACCCGGCGCAGGGTCTCGTTTTCTTCCAGCAGCCAGCAAGCGGCATCGATGAACGCTGCCTGGTCACCCGGCATGGCCAGCGCACCGCTATGGCCGTGGCGGATGTGCTGGGCGGCAGCGGCTTCGTCGTAGGCGACCACGGCCAAGCCTGAGGCCAGCGCTTCGAGGACCACATTGCCGAAAGTCTCGGTGAGGCTCGGGAATAGAAACAAGTCGCCGCTGGCATAGTGCTCGGCCAGCACCTCACCCCGTTGAGCCCCGCAAAACACCGCATCGGGCAACTGCTGCTCCAGGCTGGCGCGTTGTGGCCCGTCGCCAACCATGATCAAACGCAGGCGCCGCTGTGGATAAGTGCGCTGTAGCGCCTCCATGCACGGGCGCAACAGGGAGAGGTTTTTCTCTGCCGCCAGCCGCCCGACATGCAGCACGGCGACGTCGTCCGGCGCCAACCCCCACTGCTCGCGCAGCGCCTGACTGCGCCGGGCCGGATTGAACAGGCAGGCATCGACGCCGCGCGCCATTAGCGCCAGGCCCACGAACCCCCGCCGCTCCAGCTCCAGGCGCTGGCTGATGCTCGGCACCAGCGTGGTTGCCGTGCGCCGGTGGAACCAGCGCAGGTAGTGGGTCAGCAGCCGTGCCAGCAGACCCAACCCGTATTGCCCGGCATATTGCGCAAAGTTGGTGTGAAAGCCGCTGACCACGGCGATCCCCAGGCGCCGCGCGGCACGCAGGGCGCTTAGCCCGAGCGGCCCTTCGGTGGCGATGTACAACACGTCCGGCCGCTGCCGGCGCCAACGCCGCCACAGCTTGTGCACCGACACGCCGCCCCACTGCAGTCCCGGATAACCCGGCAGCGGCCAGCCCTTGCACAGCAGCAGGTTGTCGTCGTCCTGTGCAGCGGGGTCACCGGCCTGGCGTGGGCGGATGATCTCGACCTGATGCCCGCGTTGGCGCAGGCCGTCGCTCAGCCGGCCAAGGGTGTTGGCCACGCCGTTGATCTCGGGTGGAAAGGTTTCGCTGACCAGGGTGATGCGCAGGCTCGGTGTATTCATGACAAAAAGTTTCCGCGCGCGCCGTTGCGGTTAAGTGACGGCGTTGTGACGGGCAGATGACGGCTGATTTCCGGCTGTTTCGCTTGTATGAATATTTCCTGGCAGGGCACTCAAGAAGGTAGCCGATCCAGCCGATGCAGATGCATTCGAATGGCCGTTTGCGCTCCAGGAGTGCGGTAATGTTCAACAACAAACTCAAGCAAGAAATCCAGCAGTTGCGTGAAGAGCTGCTGTCCATGGAGCAGGTCAAAAGCAGCCTCGACAGCGAGATGCTGGTGCTTCAGCTCGACCCCCAGGGGCGCATTGAAACGGTCAACAGCAACTTTGAGCAGGAAATGCTCTATCGCGCCGAGCAACTGATCGGGCGCAACATTGAAGAAATCGTGCCGGCCCATGTGAAAAAGCTCGATTTCTACCAGCGCATGAGCAGTGCCATCACTCGTGGCGAGCATCTCAATGGTGCCTTCCGTCTGCTGCGCGGCAATGGCGAGGAGGCCTGGTTGCGCTCGATCTTGCAGCCGGTCAAAGGCAGCGACGGCCGGATCAAGTATTTCAGCCTGCACTCCAGCGACCTGACTCGTACCATCGAAACTTCCCGCGAACACGAAAGTTTGATCAAGGCGTTGATGCGCTCCACAGCGGTCATCGAGTTCAACCTCGACGGCCAGGTGCTGACCGCCAATGACCGCTTTCTACAGACCATGGGTTATCGCCTGGAGCAGGTGCGCGGCAAACACCACCGGCTGTTTTGCGAGCCGGAAGAAGCCAACTCGGCCGATTACCAGGCGTTCTGGGACAAGCTGCGCCGTGGCGAGTTCGTGGCTGACCGGTTCAAGCGTATCGATGCCCATGGCCGGGTGGTTTGGCTCGAAGCGTCCTATAACCCGATCATCGATGCCCACGACGTGCTGTACAAGGTGGTTAAGTTCGCCACGGTCATCACCGATCAGGTCAATCAGGAATTGGCGGTAGCGCAGGCCGCAGACATTGCCTACACCACCTCCGTGGGCACCGACGCCAGTGCGCGTAAGGCGACCGATGTGGTCACGCAGACGGTCAGCGTGATGCGCGGTCTGGAAGCCTCGATGCAGGAGGCCGCCGAGGGCATCCAGGCGCTGGACACCCAGTCACGGGTGATCGGTTCGATCATCAAGACCATCAGCGACATCGCCGGGCAGACCAACCTGTTGGCGCTTAACGCCGCCATCGAGGCCGCGCGTGCCGGCGAGCAGGGCAGGGGGTTTGCGGTGGTTGCCGACGAAGTACGGCAACTGGCCTCGCGTACCAGCACCGCTACCGAGGAGATCGCCCGGGTGGTGCAGCAGAACGAGCAGTTGGCCCAGGCCGCGGTGGATATCATCGACACCAGCAAGCGCCAGGCCGAGCAAGGCCTGAGCTTGGCCGGTGAGACCGGCGATGTGATCGTCGAGATTCAGGATGGGGCGAAGAAGGTGGTGGAAGTGGTAGGCCAGTTCTCCAGCCAGCTGAGCCACTGATCCTGGTGCCGAGGGGCTGCGCAAGGCAGCCCCATGCTTTTCAGCTACGCTCGCGCACCCAGAACAGGGTGGCCCCGGCCACCGCCGCCGGCATCATCACGATGTTGACGAACGGAATCAGCAACGCCAGGTAGGTAATCCCACCAAAGCCCATACTCTGCCAGCGCTTTTGGCGCAGCCAGGCGAGCATGTCCTGCCAGCTCATCTTGTTGTTGTCGGCCGGGTAGTCGATGTACTGGATGGCCATCATCCACACGCCGAAGATCAGCCACAGCGGCGCGGCAATCACGTTCACCACCGGGATGAACGAGAGAATGAACAAGCCCAGCGCACGGGGCAGGAAATAACCCAGCTTGCGCATTTCCCGACCGAAGGTACGCGGCACCATGGCCATCAGCTCACCCCAGCTGAAGGCTGGGAAGGTGTCCTCACCACGCACCACCACCTCGACCTTCTCAGCGAGGAAACCGTTGAACGGCGCAGCGATGATGTTAGCCACCAAGGTGAAGGTGAAGAAAATCATCAACACCAGCAAGGCGACGAACAGCGGCCAGAGGATGTAGGTGAGAAAGCTCAGCCAGTTCGGCAAGGTCGGCATCAGCGTATCGACCCACAGGCTGAATTGATGTCCGGCGAAGTACACCAAGGCGCCGAACAGCAACAGGTTGATTGCCAGCGGCAGCAGCACGAACAGCCGCAGGTTAGGGCTCAGGACCAGTTTCAGGCCTTCGCGCAGGTACTGGGGGCCGGAAAGGACGGGGGCTTGCATCGAGACGCTCCGCAAAAGAGAAAACGCGCTGACCTTACCGAGTTTGCCGCCCCGACGAAAGGCGGGCAGGTGCCGAGAAACGGGCTGTAACAAAAGCAGGTGGATAATTCTATCGGTTTTTCGCTTGGATAGAGCCTCTCTATAAGGTGGATTGTCGGAGGATATTTCCTTAATCTCTGCGACCTCGCTACAGTGCGCTCAACTTTCGGTTTTCGGACCTGCGCGTTGTAGCCTTCCCCAAGTGCTGCGTGGGTCCTTTTTATTCCAGCTGCCGCCGCCGGTACATCGATGCCGACCCCGTGCGGCCCGCTCGACAGGAGTTCGACATGTCTGAAGTACGTCATTCGCGCGTGATCATCCTCGGTTCCGGCCCTGCCGGTTACAGCGCCGCGGTGTATGCCGCACGCGCCAACCTCAAGCCGCTGCTGATCACTGGCATGCAGGCTGGCGGTCAGCTGACCACCACCACTGAAGTCGACAACTGGCCGGGCGACCCCCATGGCCTGACCGGCCCAGCCCTGATGCAGCGCATGCAGGAGCACGCCGAGCGTTTCGAGACCGAGATCGTGTTCGATCACATCAACGCCGTAGACCTCGCCAACAAGCCGTTCACCCTGCAAGGCGACAGCGGCACCTACACCTGTGACGCACTGATCGTCGCCACCGGTGCCAGCGCTCGCTACCTGGGCCTGCCGTCGGAAGAGACCTTCATGGGCAAGGGCGTTTCTGCCTGCGCTACCTGCGATGGCTTCTTCTATCGCAACAAGCCGGTCGCTGTGGTGGGTGGTGGTAACACCGCTGTCGAAGAAGCCCTGTACCTGGCCAACATCGCCAGCAAGGTCACTCTGGTGCACCGCCGCGAAACCTTCCGCGCCGAGAAGATCCTGGTCGACAAGCTCAACGCCCGTGTGGCCGAAGGCAAGATTGAGCTCAAGCTCAACGCCACCCTGGACGAAGTACTGGGCGACAACATGGGCGTTACCGGTGCGCGTCTGAAGAACAACGACGGCAGCAGCGACGAGATCAAGGTTGACGGCGTGTTCATCGCTATCGGCCACACCCCGAACACTTCGCTGTTCGAAGGCCAGCTGGCCCTCAAGGACGGCTACCTGGTGGTCAATGGCGGCCGTGAAGGTAACGCTACCGCGACCAACGTTGAAGGTGTGTTCGCCGCGGGCGACGTGGCTGACCACGTTTATCGCCAGGCGATTACCTCGGCCGGCGCTGGCTGCATGGCGGCACTGGATGTCGAGCGTTACCTGGACGGGCTGGCTAACGCTTCGTTCTGAGGCATCTGATGCATAACGCTGGGCTGGTCAGCCAAAGCAATTGGCGGCCGGCCTGGCGCTATCGCGGGGCAAGCCCGCTCCCACGTGGTCATGTATACGCGTGGGAGCGAGCTTGCCCCGCGATGTATTTCACTGGCTTGGGCGCATCGACAGGTCTATGAGTTTGGCTTGCCCATAACCATAGAAATCTCCCACGTGGTCATGTTTGCGCGTGGGAGCGGGCTTGCCCCGCGATGTATTTCACAGGCTTGGGCGCATCGACAGGTCTATGAGTTTGGCTTGCCCATAACCATAGAAATCTCCCACGTGGTCATGTTTGCGCGTGGGAGCGGGCTTGCCCCGCGATGTATTTCACAGGCTAAGGCGCATCGACAGGTCCACCGCCTTCACATCTTTGGTCATCGCGCCAATCGAGATGTAGTCCACACCCGTCTCGGCAATCACCCGCAGGGTGTTCTCGTTGACCCCGCCGCTGGCCTCCAGCTTGGCCTTGCCGGCATTGATGCGTACGGCTTCACGCATTTCATCCAGGCTCAGCTCATCGAGCATGACGATGTCGGCACCGGCCGCCAGCGCCTGACGCAGTTCATCCAGGCTTTCCACCTCGATCTCCACCGGCTTGCCTGGGGCGATGCGCTGCGCCGCCGCCACGGCCTCGGCCACCCCACCACTGGCGGCGATATGGTTTTCCTTGATCAGGAAGGCGTCGTACAAGCCGATGCGGTGGTTATCGCAACCGCCGCAGGTCACCGCGTACTTCTGGGCCAGACGCAGGCCAGGCAGGGTCTTGCGGGTATCGAGCAGGCGCACCTTAGTACCCTCGACCAAGCCCGCCAAGAAACGCGCCCGTGTCGCCACACCCGAGAGCATCTGCAAAAAATTCAACGCCGAACGTTCACCGCTGAGCAGCGAGCGCGCCGGGCCTTCGAGGTGGAACAAGGGCTGATTGGCCTTGGCCTGCTCGCCATCGGCTACCTGCCAATGCACCGCCACCCGCGGATCGAGCTGACGGAACACCGCATCGACCCACGCGGTGCCGGCGATCGTGCAGTCCTCGCGGGTGATGATGGTCGCCTTGGCCAGGCGCTCCGCTGGGATCAGCTGGGCGGTAATGTCGCCACTGCCGATGTCTTCGAGCAGTGCGCGACGCACGTTGGCTTCGATTTCGGCAGTCAGGTCGGCAAGGCGTAAGTTCGGCATGGTCGGCTCCACAAGCTAGATGCCGGCGATTATAGGGCAGGGGGCTGGTGTGTACAGCCGTCCGCAGTCTGACCTTTGGTCAGGGCGGCTGAGCAATCTGGGCAAATCGCGGTCATTTACCGAGCTGAGGCGAGAGCGCGCTGGTAGCTGTAAGATTTTTTGTCGATAATAGCGCCCAGTATTTGGCGTCATGACTTTGACGATTTTCCTGCAAGGAGTACGGGATGCATAAAGAAGGCAAGGTGGTGCCCCTGGCGGCGGCCATCGACAAAGGCGTGCGTGCGCCCTTGCCCTGTCTTCCGATCCTGTTACTCCAGGTGCGCGACAAGGCCGCGCTGCACCTGCGCCAGGGCCTGCAGGCGTTGTTCGACAATGCTGACGATACGCTGTTCGAAATGGCCGACAAGGCCGTCGAACGTTGCGATCAGAACCTTTATTTCGAAGCCATGCGCGATCTACGCCTCAAGCGCAAGAGCATCGAACGCGCATTCCTCGACAGCTTCTATCAAGCATTTGCCCAGATGGGCCAACCCGACCCCTTGCCCTATCTTGGCGTTAGCGACTTCATGCGCAATACGCTGCAGCTGGAGCGCGCTGCGGCTATTCAGACCATGCTCGACCGGGTGTTGTCGCGCGAGGGCTTTGCCCTCGGTCAGCTGGGCCTGCGCTTTCAGGCGTTACTTGATCAGGCACTGGATGAGCCGCGTAATCCGTTGGGGCCTGAAGCCTTGTGTGGGTACTTTCTCGACGCCGGGCGCAGCCTGGGAGTAGGCCCCAAGGTCAAACTGATCTTGCTCAAACTGTTCGAGCGTTACGTGCTGCGCGACCTTGACCTGTTGTATGGCGAGGCCAATCAGTTGCTCGCCGCTGGCGGTATCTTGCCGGAGCTCAAGGCTGCGCCGCGCCGCCGCGCAGAAGACCGACGCCTGGCTGACCGACGTGTCCCAGATTGTCTGGCAGCTGGCGCCGAAACTGATGCAGATAGCGCTGGCCAAGCCTACTTCGCCTCGCTGCAAGCGCTCTTGGCGCCAGTGCGAGGCCGCGTCGCACCGCGCTTGCAAAGCCTGGCTGCCGCCCAGCCAATCAGTACCGCCGACCTGTTGCGCCTGCTGTCGCACCTGCAAAATTATGTGCCGGCCACCGGTGAGCCGGATGACTTCCATCTGGGCCAGCAGCTTGAGCAGTTGCTGCTGCGGGTCAGCGTACGCAGCGGCAGCCGTCGGCGCATCTCCAGTGCCGATGAAGACTTGATCAATCTGGTCGGTCTGCTGTTCGACTTCATCCAGACCGATGCCAATTTGCCGGTCAATTTACGCGCCCTGATTGGCCGCCTGCACATTCCGCTGCTCAAGATGGCGTTGCTCGACAAAGGCCTGTTCAGCCGCGCCAATCACCCGGCCCGGCGCCTGCTCAATGAAATCGCCGCCGCCGCGATTGGTTGGGAAGCTGACCACCAAGGTCCACGAGACAGTTTGCAGTTGCGGGTCGAACGGATCGTCCAGCGCCTGCTCAACGACTTCAACGAGGATCCACAGCTGTTTGCCGAGTTGCTCGAGGATTTCCTCGCGTTCAATCAGGATGAGCGGCGCCGTAACGAACTGCTCGAGCAACGCACCCGCGATGCTGAAGAAGGCCGTGCCCGTACCTTGCAGGCCCGTCAGCAGGTGCAGCAGGCACTGAATTTACGCCTGCACGGCCGCGTGCTGCCGAAGGTGGTGGTGCAGATGCTGGTGCAGTCCTGGAGCCAGGTTTTGCTGTTGGCCTGGCTCAAGCAGGGCGAAGCGGGTAGCGCTTGGTACGACGGGCTGCAGACCATGGATGACTTGCTCGCCAGCATTGCCCCGCACCACGGCGAGCAGGCGTGCCAGCGATTGCTCCAGCAGGTGCCGGGGCTGCTCAAGGCGCTGCGCGAGGGCTTGGCCAGCGTGGCCCTGGACTCAGCGGCGGCGCGGGAGTTTTTCCTGCAACTGGAACAATTGCACCTGCACGCCTGTAGCGGATCGCAGGAGGCTCAAGCAGCGGCACCCGATCATGTACTCGTGGCGGATGAAATTGTCTTAGCGATTGCCGACGAGTCGGCCTGTGCTGGGGTGCTGCAACCTGAGCAGCCAGACGCAGAGCACCAACTGGTTGAGCGTCTTCGCGTTGGCAGCTGGGCGGAAGTGCTCGATGACGATGAGCCACTGCGCTGCAAGCTGGTCGCCAGGATCGCCAGTAGTGATCGCCTGGTATTTGCCAATCGCACCGGCATGAAAGTGCGCGAATGGAACAGCAGCAGCCTGGCCCAGGCGCTGCGCCGGGGCGAGGTGCGCTTGATCGATGATGGCCTGCTGTTCGAGCGCGCGCTGGACGCGGTGCTCAGCCATCTGCGCAGCCAGCAGGCGCGCTGAAGGTGTGGCCGCAGCACAATCATTTACATGCAAGCGCGATTGTCAGGGGGCATACTGGGTGCTCTATCCCTGGTGATCTACAGGATCTGCCCAATGCAATTGGACCGTGCGACAGGCTGGTTTTCCGGCGTTACCCACTGCCCCTCGCCCAACTTCAATAGCCGCCCTGAGGGCGAGGCGATCTCCCTGCTGGTTATCCACAACATCAGCCTGCCGCCTGCCTGTTTCGGCACCGGCAAGGTCCAGCAATTTTTCCAGAACCAGCTAGACCCTGCCGAGCACCCCTACTTTCAAGACATCTGCCATCTCACGGTATCGGCGCATCTGTTCGTCGAGCGCGATGGCGCGGTGACTCAGTTCGTGTCGCTGCTCGACCGTGCCTGGCATGCCGGGGTATCGCGCTTCGAGGGCCGTGAAGGGTGTAACGATTTCTCGATCGGCATCGAACTAGAAGGGACCGACGAGTTGCCTTACACCGATGCCCAGTACGCCACCCTGGCCCAGCTCACCCAGGCGATTCGCGGGGCCTGGCCGGTCATCGGGCCAGCCCGTATCCGTGGCCACGACGATATCGCCCCGGGGCGCAAAACCGACCCCGGCCCAGCCTTTGACTGGCACCGCTATCGCGCCGATCTGCAGGACAACGAGGTAAATTCATGAGTTTTCTGGTGTTGGTGCTGGTGCTGTGGGTCGAGAAGTTCTCTGCCCTGCGCCAGCGATTGCAGCGTGATGGTTTCTTCCTCACTGAGCTGGCGCGTCTGGAGCGCAGCGGCAAAGTGCACCCTTGGTGGAGCCTGGCGATCCTGGTGTTGGCGCCGGTAGCGTTGCTGGTGTTGCTGTTGTATGTGCTAGAGCCGGTGGCCTATGGCCTGCTGGCGCTGCCGGTACACCTGTTGGTGCTGATCTACAGCCTCGGCCGCGGCGATGCCAAGGCCGCGCTCGGGCCGTTTCGCGACGCCTGGCGGCGTGGCGATGACCAGGCCGCGCTGCATGTAGCCGAACGCGACCTGGGGCTGGCGGCGGATGATCCGCAAAGCCTGCTGATCCGGGTTCAGGGCTATCTGCTGTGGCAGGCCTACCAGAGCTTCTTCGCCGTGATCTTCTGGTACTTCCTGCTCGGCCCAGGCGCGGCGCTGGCCTACCGGTTGCTGGTGCTCTGCGCCGAACATAGCGGTCAAGCAGCGCTCAAGGGCAAGGCCGAACAGCTGCGCCACGTCATGGACTGGTTGCCAGTGCGGGTCTTGGCTTTAAGCTTCGCCCTGGTGGGTAACTTCGTGGCGGTAATGCGGGTGATGCTGCATGAATTGCTCAACTGGCGGATCAGCGCCGGCCACCTGATCGCTCGGGTTGGCCGGGTGGCGGATGACATTCCAGAGCAAGAAGACAGTCAGCGTGGGCTGGCGCGCCTGGATAGCCTGTGGGAGCTGCTGCTGCGCTCGGCGGTGCTGTGGTATGCGGGTTTTGCCCTGTGGACGGTCTTGGTCTGATCAGGCCCGGTGATGCTCGCTAGCGTGGCAGCGGGCGCGTGCCCCGCGATGGCGAAGGTAAGGCCAACAGCTTAGCTGGCGCTTAACCATAAGTTACAAACCTTGGATTGGATCTGCGCTATTAATGGCCACGTGCCACACCGCAGAACAACAATAATCCAAGGAGGTGACCTGTGCAGCGCTTGCTCTATCCGGCCATCGCACTCATGAATCGGCTGAGCTTCGGCCTGAAGTTCAGCCTGATCAGCGTCCTGTTCTTCCTGCCCATGCTGGTCACCAGTTTCTATCTGGTGCGCGACGCCTACCGCCAATACCACGCCACCCACGTAGAACTGCAAGGCCTGGGCCCGCTGGCCGGTAGCCTGGTGCTGCGAGCCGATCTGGAAACCCTTGGCAACCTTCTGCAAATCAACGCTGTGCTTGGCCAGTCGGGGCAGGCCGGCGATGTCGAGCAACGCATTAACGCACTGGAGGACAAGCTCGCGGCCCAGTTGCAGGCCTTGCAGTCCAGTGATCCGCTGTTGGAAGACAAGCGTGCGGAGTTGAGTGAGGCGTTTACCCGTGCGCGCGATGAATCTTCGTTGCAGAACAAGGTGGCGTTGTTCGACAAGCTGTTGGGCCAAGCCCAGGTCCTGGCCAAGTTGCTGGCTGCCCAGGCGGGCCTGAGCCAGGACAGCCAGGCCTCGGTGCGCCAGTTGACCGAGGTGCTTGGCACCGCGACGGCCCAGGTCACGCAAACCCTGGGTGAGGGGCGGGCGATGGGCGCCGTTGCGTTAGGTCGAGGGTTCATCGACTCGGCAGGCAGTGCGCGTTTTGAAGACTTGCTGCAACGCCTGGAGCGGCTGGGCGCTGACTATGCCATCCGCCTGGACGATGCCCTGGCCAGTGATTCCCAGGCCAAGGCCATGCTCAGTGCAACTGCCCAGGCGAGTCAGGCGACCGTCAAGCAGGCGGCGACGCTGTTCGAAGACCAGGTGGTGGTGGCCGAAACCCTGGATGCGCCGTGGCCGGCGTTCTATCAGCAGGTCAGCGAGCTGATGGGCCAAACCTATCGCCTCAATGATGCGGTGCTGGCCCAGCTACGGGTGCAATTGCAAGAGCGCCTGGCCGAACACCGCCTGCGCATGATCGCCCTGATCGCCGCCCTGGCCACGGTGTTCGCATTGATCATCTACCTCTACAGCGGCTTTTACGTATCCACCCGTCAGACCCTGCGCGGGTTGGGCGCGGCCATGGATAAAGTCGCCGCCG
>Ga0213821_1000281_pt1 | contig 34201 bp, 34 predicted proteins | sample MC6MC0909MG_FD_179894 | JGI IMG/M metagenome (GOLD analysis project Ga0213821, IMG submission 179894) | Enriched soil aggregate microbial communities from Iowa State University, Ames, United States - MC6-MC0909-MG | ecosystem: Environmental > Terrestrial > Soil > Unclassified | place: USA: Iowa...
GAATGGTATTTCACTAGGTAGTATCTACGCGTTAATAGCGTTAGGGTATACGATGGTATACGGGATTATTAAGCTGATTAACTTTGCCCACGGCGATGTTTTCATGATTGGGGCATTTATTGGCTTTTACGCAATCGCTAAATGGGAACTTGGCTTCTTCCCAGCACTATTATTGGCGATGGTAATCTGTGCAATATTTGGTGTTCTCATTGAACGTATTGCGTATAAGCGTCTAAGGAATGCAACACGTATTGCTGCATTAATTACTGCAATTGGTGTTTCACTATTAATCGAATATACAACGATTTTCTTCAGAGGTGCGCAACCAGCAGCTTATCCTGATGTCATTAAAAATAAATCATTTGATATTTTTGGCGTTCAAATCAGTAGTACATCCATTTTAATTTTATCTGTCGCAATTGTACTGATGATTCTTTTACAATTCATCGTACATAAAACAAAAATCGGAAAGGCGATGCGTGCCGTTTCTCATGACGCGGATGCAGCACGTTTAATGGGAATTAACGTTGATAATACCATTTCAGCGACATTTGCTATTGGTTCAGCATTAGCAGGAGCTGCAGGCGTTATCTTTGGTGTGTATTATACGAAAATTGATCCTTTAATGGGGGTTATTCCTGGGGTTAAGGCGTTCATCGCAGCCGTTCTTGGTGGTATAGGAATTATTCCTGGTGCTATGGTTGGCGGTATGTTATTAGGTGTAGTGGAGTCATTAGTGAGTGCGCTTGGCTTCTCTTTATGGCGTGATGCAGCGGCATTCGTTATTTTAATTTTAATTTTAATCTTCAGACCATCGGGTATCTTTGGTAAAAATGCCCGTGAGAAAGTGTAGGTGAGCGGTATTATGAAAAAGTCTAAAGTTTTCTGGGGCTATGCCGTATTAGCGCTAGTCATCTATGCAGTTGTACAAATTCTTATTACCTCTGGTGCACTTGATATTTACTATCAAAATATGCTAATAACAATGTGTATTAACATTATGCTTGCGGTCAGCTTGCATATTGTTATTGGGATTACAGGTCAATTTTCAATTGGACATGCGGGGTTCTTAGCAGTAGGGGCATATATCTCTGCTATTATTACAACAAAGCTTATGCTGCCATTCCCATTAGCAATCTTCTTAGGGGCATTAGCTGCAGCAGTTGCAGGATTAATTGTAGGTATTCCAACATTACGATTAAAGGGTGACTATTTAGCAATTGCTACACTTGGTTTTGCAGAAATTATTCGTATTATTTTCTTAAATACGGATTATGTAGGTGGAGCAGCAGGGATGCAGGTTAAATATTTATCCAATTGGACGTATGCATTCGTAGGTGTTTTTTTAACAATTCTAGTAATCTCAAACTTTACGAATTCTCGCCATGGACGCGCATGTATTTCGATTCGTGAGGATGAAATTGCAGCAGATGCAATGGGTATTAATACTACTTATTATAAAGTAGTAGCTTTTGCTATCGGTTCTTTCTTCGCTGGACTTGCAGGGGCAATATTTGCACATAATTTTTATATTATTCAGCCAACTACTTTTGGTTTCTTAAAATCATTTGATATTTTAATCTATGTTGTACTTGGTGGATTAGGGAGTCTTTCGGGCTCTGTTATTGCTGCGATCTTCCTAACTATGATTTCAGCTTACCTCGCAAACTTCCCAGAGACACGTATGATTATTTACAGCTTAGTATTAATTGTTGTTATGCTGTACCGTCCAACGGGTTTAATGGGAACAAAGGAAATTACGGATCTATTTAAGTTTGGTAAAAAAGGAGGTACAAAATAATGACTGGAAACCTTCTTATCAATGTTGAAAAAATGGGCATTCAATTCGGTGGATTAAAGGCTGTACAGGGCGTTAATATGTACCTAAATCAGGGAGAGTTAGTCGGTCTTATAGGGCCAAATGGTGCTGGGAAAACGACAAGCTTTAATATGCTGACAGGTGTTTATACGCCAACTGAGGGCACTATTATATTTGATGGTATAAAGCTAAATGGGCTTGCTCCATATCAAGTCACACAAAAGGGTATTAGCCGTACATTCCAAAATATCCGTTTATTTAAAGAGCTGTCTGTTCTAGATAACGTAAAGGTAGCCAATCATTCGCTTGCTAAGCATTCAATGTGGTCCTCCATTTTCCGCTTGCCAAATCATTTTAAAGGTGAGGCAGAAATGGAGCTTCAATCCATTGCGTTTTTAAAAATCTTTGGTCTAGATATTTATAAAGATGAGCTGGCAAAAAACTTGCCATACGGAATGCAACGTCGATTAGAAATTGCTCGTGCCCTTGCAGCAAAGCCTAAGCTGTTATTACTTGATGAGCCAGCTGCAGGGATGAACCCACAGGAAACGCATGATTTAATGGAGTTAATAGCATTTATTCGGAAAGAATTTGGATTGACTATTCTTCTTATTGAGCATGATATGAGCTTAGTTATGGGTATTTGCGAACGGATCTATGTGCTCGATCATGGCCAACTAATCGCTGATGGGACACCAGAGGAAATACGCAACAATCCAAAGGTAATTGAAGCTTACCTTGGTGAGGAGGTTATCAGCTAATGCTAAAAGTACAAAATATAGATGTATTTTACGGAAATATACAAGCATTAAAGGGCCTCTCTTTAGAAGTAAGCGAGGGTGAGATTGTTACATTAATCGGTGCGAACGGTGCTGGTAAAAGTACATTATTAAAAACATTGTCTGGCTTACTAAAACCTAAGGGAGGCATTATTGAATATGAGGGCTTCTCTATCGCAGGGAAGGCAGCTCAGTCAATTGTGAAATCTGGTATTTCCCATGTTCCTGAGGGACGTCGTGTTTTTGCCAATATGTCAGTAGAGGAAAACTTGGAGCTTGGGGCTTATCTTCGTAATGATAAAGCAGGCATAAAAAAAGATATGGACCACGTTTTTGAGCTATTCCCACGTTTACTAGAGCGTCGTAAACAGCAATCAGGAACATTATCTGGCGGTGAGCAACAAATGCTTGCAATGGGGCGTGCATTAATGGCAAAACCCAAGCTGTTATTAATGGATGAGCCTTCAATGGGGCTTGCGCCGCTCATGGTAAAAAATATTTTTAATATTATTGAGCAGGTCAATAAAGAAGGTACTACAGTATTGCTTGTTGAGCAAAATGCCAATATGGCACTGTCAGTAGCTAATCGGGCATACGTATTGGAAACAGGGCGTATTGTTCTTTCTGGTACAGCAAAAGAGCTACAAGAAAGTGAACAAGTAAAGGCAGCGTATTTAGGCGGTTTATAAGAGAGAAGGCATCTCAATGTAGAGGTGCCTTTTTGCGTGTGGAAAGTCGGAGAAGTAATGGATAGAATGTTATAAGTGAAGGATAGAAACGTAAAAGAGACAGATAGCAGTAGCATTCTTCCTTTATAATTTGATATGGTGAATAAAAGGAGTGAGATTATGAAGTATTCAGCACAATATTTTATAGAAAAACTAAATTTAGCGGAGCATCCAGAGGGAGGATTTTATATATCTTCGTTTCGAGCTTCTGAGGATATAGCGGTTAGAGATGTGCAAAGACCGATTTATACTAGTATTTATTTCTTATTACGTTCGCAGGATATCTCTCATTTGCACCGTTTGAAATCAGATGAGCTTTGGTATTATCATGCAGGAAGTCCTCTGACAGTACATATGATTTTTCCAGATGGTACATATGAGGCACGAAAATTAGGCTTAGATGTTGAAGCAGGGGAAGTACCGCAAATCGCTGTGCCGAAAAATACTATTTTTGGCTCCTCTGTAGAGGTAGAAGATACATTTAACTTAGTTGGTTGCATGGTGGCACCAGGCTTTGATTTTGAGGACTTTGAATTATTTACACAAGATGAGCTTTTAGCTGATTATCCTCAGCATGAGGGTGTTATTCGAAAAATGGCTTATCCATCGATTCGATAAAAAAGTGCCGTCTCAGCTAAATGTGAGACGGCACTTTTGTTTACCACAAAATTTTTTCAGGGTAATTGGTCTTTATTTCAATATCATGTAATGCCTTTTTTGTAGAAATGGCAGCTTCCATTAGCTGAGATTTGAGGGATACATACTCATCATCCTCTAACATTATGCGCAAAGCAAATGCTGCCAAATGGGCTTTCCGTTCCTCCCAGCTTAATTGAATATACTCTAGGTTCAGTACATCAATATACTGTGTAGCATAGCGGAATGTTAAGGGATTTTTCGTATGCAGCATTCTTAAAAATACTAAAAACTCTTCCTCATTTAGTTCTTGTTCAAGGCAATCAGCAACTGCCGCCTGGAATTTACGTATGGCAGCAACATCAATATTCCAATCAGAAGAATCGATTAACTCTTTGTGTAGTTGAATAAAGTCATTTAATGCAATGGCCATAAAGATAAGCTCAGGCCAAAGTATCTCCGTTGAGAAATAGGCGTTTTTATTAGGGAAAATTAATTCATGCTGTGTCAGAATACTTTTAGTAAGGCCATTACTGACAAATTCCAGTTGACGCTCCCCCTTAGTAGCTTGGCGTAAATTGTAGCAAACATTCAAGATACGAAGACGAGAACCTTGATAATCATAATATTTATTTTCATCCCCTGTTATTTTGTGAATAGCATTGATGAGCTCATCTAAATCCCAAAAGTCACCACTAATACGTGCTCCTGTTAACAGTTCAGTACTTTGTATTGAAAGCATAATTCTCTCCCCTTACCATGCTTTATTTAGGTGTGTATTGAAGTAGTTTGAATAGTTCTGCTCGTTCCCTGTCCGTTAAATCACGCCATTGCCCAACCTTTAAAGGCCCAAGTTTGATATTCATGATACGAATTCGTTGTAGACGCTTAACGGAATAACCGAGAGCTGAACACATACGGCGTATTTGACGATTTAGACCTTGTTCTAAGATGATTTTAAAGACTTTATCTGATATTTTTTCTACATGGCATGGCAAGGTTGTCGTATCTAAAATATCTACACCAGCCCCCATTTTCTTGATGAATTGCTCCGTAATTGGTTTATCAACTTGCACAATATATTCTTTTTCATGATGGTTTTCTGCACGGAGAATTTTGTTTACTATATCTCCATCATTCGTTAATAATAATAGTCCCTCTGATTCCTTATCCAGACGTCCAATATGGAAAATTCGTAGAGGATGATTGACAAAATCAACGACATTCCCTTTTATATGACGTTCAGTTGTACTAGTAATTCCAACTGGCTTGTTTAAGGCAATATATACGAGCTGTTCCTCTTTTTTTACCTCTTTTCCATCAACACAAACAACATCACCAGCTTCGACTTTACTGCCAACAGTGGCGACCTCTCCATTAATAGTTACTTTTCCCTCTTCAATCCATTTATCCGCACCACGACGAGAGACGATGCCAGTTTCACTTAAATATTTATTAATGCGCATATTGTTCTCCTATACATTTATATAATTTAAGTATACATTATCGTTGGTTACACCGTGAATGCTAGAAGCTTTTCTAGTAAAAATAAATTAATCGTAAAATTTTTAAAAAAGTTGAAATTATTTTTCGTTTCTGACAATATATTGAGTAAGAGGGTTTCTATGAAATTATTGTTATTTCGATATATAATAATAGTTTTTGTAGATATTTTCTCATTATTTTGTGTAAAGGGGAGAAGTAAAATGGTTTATGCATTTCCAAACACTGAAGGATCGGTAGTTCAATTCAAAGAGAAATATGATAATTATATTGGTGGAGAATGGACACCCCCTGTGAAAGGTCAATACTTTGATAATATCACTCCTGTTACTGGACAAGTTTTTACACAAGCAGCGCGTTCCACAGCTGAGGACATTGAACTTGCACTTGATGCAGCGCATGCCGCAAAAGATGCGTGGGGTAAAACATCCGCAACAGAGCGTGCAAACATTTTACTTAAAATTGCGGACCGTATGGAGCAAAATTTAGAAAAGCTAGCCGTTGCCGAAACATGGGATAATGGGAAAGCGGTACGTGAAACATTAAATGCAGATATCCCTCTAGCAATTGATCATTTCCGCTATTTTGCGGGTGCTTTACGTGCACAAGAAGGTGCAGTAAGCCAAATCGATAATGATACAGTTGCGTACCACTTCCATGAGCCTATTGGAGTAGTTGGTCAAATTATTCCTTGGAATTTCCCACTATTAATGGCTGTTTGGAAGTTAGCACCTGCACTTGCAGCTGGAAACTGTGTGGTGTTAAAACCTGCAGAGCAAACACCAGTTTCGATTATGGTGCTTCTTGAATTGATAGAAGATTTATTGCCATCAGGAGTCCTTAATGTTGTGAATGGCTTTGGTCTAGAGGCAGGAAAGCCGCTAGCATCTAGTCCACGAATTGGTAAAATTGCCTTTACGGGTGAAACAACGACAGGTCGCCTAATTATGCAATATGCTTCACAAAACCTTATTCCAGTTACATTAGAATTAGGCGGTAAGTCTCCAAATATTTTCTTTGAGGATATTATGGATGAAGATGATGCCTTTTTAGATAAAGCAGTAGAGGGCTTTGTGTTATTCGCACTGAACCAGGGGGAAGTATGTACATGTCCTTCTCGTGCATTAATCCAGGAATCTATTTACGATAAATTTATGGAGCGTGTCTTACAGCGTGTAGAGGCCATTAAAGTAGGAAATCCACTTGATCCAAATACAATGATGGGTGCTCAGGCTTCAAGTGAGCAAATGGAGAAAATTCTTTCTTACTTAGATATTGGTAAGCAAGAGGGCGCTGAATGTCTAATTGGAGGAGAGAAAAACAATGTAGGTTCAGGCTTTGAAAATGGCTACTACATTAAACCAACTGTCTTCAAAGGGAATAATAAAATGCGCATTTTCCAAGAAGAAATTTTCGGTCCAGTTGTTGCTGTCACAACATTTAAAACAAAAGAGGAAGCATTAGAAATTGCGAATGATACATTGTATGGTTTAGGTGCAGGTGTATGGACACGTGATATGAATACAGCCTATCGATTTGGTCGTGGTATTCAAGCAGGACGTGTTTGGACAAACTGTTATCATGCTTATCCTGCACATGCAGCATTCGGTGGCTACAAAATGTCAGGTATTGGTCGCGAAAATCATAAGATGATGTTATCTCATTACCAACAAACGAAGAACTTATTAGTTAGCTACAGTGAAAACAAACTAGGTTTCTTCTAATCAGTAGGGAGGTGCATGAGCGTGGTCGAGCGTGTTTTAGCAACAGAAGAAACGCTGGCACTAATCGAATTATTGCAAGAAAAGCATGGACCTGTTATATTTCACCAATCAGGTGGTTGCTGTGATGGATCTTCACCGATGTGTTATCCAGAGGGCGATCTTATCTTAGGTGATCAGGATATTTGTCTTGGGGAGATTGGTGGAGCTCCCTTCTATATGCATAAAAATCAATATGATTACTGGAAGCATACACAAATAATTTTAGACGTGGTTGAAGGTAGAGGTGGCATGTTTTCACTAGAGGGTGTTGAAGGAAAGCGATTTTTAACAAGATCAAGGGCCTTTTCCACAGAGGAATTAAAGGAATTGGGATTAATTTAAACCTTTATTGTACTAAAGATTGCTCCTTGTAGGATAAGCAAAAAAAGGATCATGTATAAACAGCGGCAAAAGTGCAGTGCCGCTGTTTTTTTCTATGTTAATTTTTTTGAAAAAGTGTATGTAGGGCTATATTTCTTGGAGAGTTACGTAACAGTAAAAATTGCTGTATTCGGTCTTGTAGAGTTACTGTGAATAAAGATTTTTTTCTACTGGTTATGTTATTCAATATAATTACCTCCATTCGTATTTGTTATTTCCATTAAACCATATAAAATCGGGTAACATACATTACATTAAGCTTACTTTTTATGTTAATTGTTACAAACTGAAGATATTTTTTAGAATGTAGAAGATAAGTGGAGATTGGATGATTAATTATCTGAATCCTTTCAATTGGATTTTACGTATATAATGGAAAAAAGGAGTGTACTGAATATGGATTATGCTATGATTGAAAATCAATTTACTCAAACAGTGGAAGCGGTTTCGAAGGCTGCGGGCTGGACAGTTGACCGTAAAATTATCTTAGCAATCGCTAGCAAATATGTGGCGTCAGGGAAGAGCTTTGATTCTGTTAAATATAAAGAAGTATTACAAGAAATGAAGAAGCAATCATCATGGATGTCCCCTTTAAGAACAACAGTTGGGTACAGTATTGCTGCAAACTTGATGGAGCAAGAGGATATAGAGCATGCTGTGAAAAATTTGCTAACAAACGTCTCAATAATGAAGGAAGCCAAATTTAGAAGTGGTAATTTTACCTTTATAGGAGCTCAATTTTTAACTGAAGAGGAAAGCGGAAAACATGCACATGCACAGTCAGCGAGGGCTTTATTTGATGCAATTCGCAAGCATCATCGATTTTTAACGTCCTATGAAGATATCCCATATGCTGTTTTATTGAGTAGCTCAATGGATGATGTTGAAGTACGAGCGGAAACGATGAACCGTTATTATAAAGAATTACGTACCTACAATTTTAATGCTGGCAATGAACTACAATGGTTATCACAGGTACTGACTTTCTTATCTCCTCAATACGATAATAAGCTGGTATCAAGTGTTGTGACGATTCGCGATACATTAAAAAAACAGGATGTTAAAGTTAAAACGATGCATTACCCATTGCTTGGTTTTTTAGCCATTCTTGAGGTAAATAATGTTCACCTTCAACAAATTATAGATTTATATCATGAATTAAAGGGTATGAAACTTTTGAAATGGCATCGTGAATTTGTATTATTTATGGCTATCCAAATTGCTATTTATGATATAGCTAAGGTGCAACAATCTTTATCCATGACAATCATGTCGTCTATTGAATTATTAATTCAAGCACAACAGGCTGCAATGTTAGCAGCGGTTACTGCAGCTACTGTAGCATCTAGTTCAAGCTCTTCGTGATAAAATAAAGAATGAATATGATTTTATGGAGGTGCAATTGAAGGATGAAGGAAACAAAACTTTGGATTAATGGTCAGTGGCAGAATGCACAGGAAACATATGAGCTAAGTTCACCATATAGCGGTGAGGTTATTGCAAAGGTTGCTAAAGCGTCAATTGCAGATGTTGAACGGGCGATAGAAGGTGCACAGGAGACATTCCAAACATTTAAAAAGACAACAGCTTACGAACGAGCAGAAATATTATATAAAGTTGTCCATATCATGCGACAGCACAGAGAAGAATTTGCAGAAATTTTAGCCTTAGAGGCAGGTAAACCTTTATCAGCAGGTCTAATGGAAATAGAACGCACAATAGCAACCTATCAATTTGCGGCAGAGGGGGCAAAGCAGGCTAAGGGTGAAACAGTTCCAATGGACGCTGCACCTGGAGCAGGCGATCGTATTGGCTGGACAAAGCGTGAACCGATTGGGGTTATATCCGCCATTACGCCATTTAACTTCCCGTTTAATTTAGTAGCACATAAACTAGGACCTGCCTTTGCAGTAGGAAATACAGTTGTATTAAAGCCTGCAACACAAACACCATTAAGTGCAATTATAATGGCAGAAATTTTTCAAGAAGCAGGTTTGCCTGACGGAGCTCTTCAAATATTGACAGGTAGTGGTGGAGAGCTTAGTGATACTCTCGTTACACATCCGCTTGTGAAAAAGGTAACTTTCACAGGAAGTGGTAAGGTTGGCTTGGGTATTAAAGAGAAGGTTGGTTTGCGGAAAGTAACGTTAGAGCTTGGTTCTAATGCTGCGGTTATTGTTGAACCTTCGACACCGATTGATAAAATTATAGCTCGTTGTGTTGGAGGTGCCTTTAATTTTGCTGGACAAGTTTGCATTTCATTACAACGAATTTATGTGCATTCTTCGATCATTGATGATTTTACAAAGGCATTTGTAGCGGAAACAGAAAAATTAGTGGTAGGAGATCCATTAGATAGAAATACAGATGTGAGTGCAATGATTCATCCAAATGAGGTGGAACGCATTCGCCAATGGATTGAGGAGGCAAAAGAACAGGGTGCGGTAGTCGCAACAGGGGGGACATTCACAGAAAGAACATTAACGCCGACTGTTATGACAAACGTTACTCCTGATATGAAAGTTGTTTGTCAGGAAACTTTCGCACCAATCGTCTCAATTGTTTCATATGAAACATTAAACGACGCTATTCGACTAGTAAATGAGTCGGAACTTGGTTTAAATGCAGGAATATACACGAATGTATTGTCAGATGCACTATATGCAGCAGATGAATTACAGGCAGGAGCCGTTATTATAAATGATATTCCGACATTTAGAGTGGATAATATGCCATATGGCGGCGTAAAAATGAGTGGCTATGGTCGTGAAGGGATTAAATGGGCTATAGAGGAAATGACAGACATGAAATTTATCACGATGAAAAAATCATTCTAATTTGCATCAACTTCTTTTCTGCGTTACGATGACGAAAGAACATTCATGAAGGGAAGTTGCAAAAATTATGACAAACAACGCTATGCCAATGAGTCAGTCACGTACTGTTCAAACGCGTCTCGTGTTACCCCCAGATACCAATAACCACAACTCCATTTTCGGTGGAAGAGTGTTAGCCTATATTGATGAAATTGCTGCTGTTACTGCAATGAAGCATGCTAAAGGACATGTAGTGACAGCTTCTATTGATTCTGTTGACTTTTTATCAGCCGCCCATGTAGGAGATATTTTAGAAATTGAAAGTATTGTTTCATCAACGGGCCGTTCTTCAATGGAGGTCTATGTTCGAGTTACTTCCAGAAACATTGAAACGGGTGAGGAGAAATTAACGACCGAATCATTTGTAACGATGGTTGCAGTAGATGATGATGGGAAGCCTAAGCCAGTTCCGGCAATCTACCCTGAGACAGATGAAGAAAAACGTCTGTTTGAAACAGGACCAGCTCGACGAGAGCATCGTAAACAAAAACGTTCATTACCACATTAAAGAAAAGGGAGATTGACAACCTGTCAATTTCCCTTTTTACGTTTTCACATGTTTAATTCATTCACCACATTAATAAGCGAGTCAGAAGAAGAGGAAACAAGTGTGGCACCTTGAGAGAGCTCAGTAATTAAATTTGAAATGGCTGAAATATCTCTTGATGTATTGACATATTGCTGCTGAATACCAGAGACAGCTTCAGCGATATCATTAAATGATTTGGATAAGCTATTTTGCGTGTCTACACTATGTTGAATTTTTTGATCCACATTAATAACAGAATTCGACATAGTTGTAATATTACTTTCCGTTTCTTTAATGAGATGAGAAACATTTTGTACAGCATTTTTTGTCTCTTCAGCAAGCTTTCGTACTTCCTCTGCTACAACAGCAAAGCCTTTACCGTGCTCCCCAGCGCGAGCTGCCTCAATAGATGCATTCAATGCTAATAGATTTGTTTGATCTGCAATACCTGTTACTAGTCCAACAATCTCGGAAATCTTTTGAGAGGAGGTGCGTAACTGATTCATTGTGACCTCAAGACCATTTACACTTTGTAAAATAATTTGTATTAAATCGTTTTGCTCTTGTAACTGCTGTTGGCCACGTCTAGATTTTTCCTTCGTATCAGCAACAAAGCTTAAACCTTGCTTAGTGGCTACCGCAATATCATCCGTTTGAGAGGAGATAACTAATAGGGAAGCCGCTGTTTCATCACTAATAGCGTTCAGCTCCTCAGCTGTGCTTTGAATAGTTGTCACAAGTGCATGCTTTGTTTCATCTGCTGCCGTGCGTATACGTTCTTCCTCTTTTTCGTAGGCTTCAATGACAAGCTGTTGCTCAAAGTTAATAATTTTACAGAAGGCATTGATAGCAAGAATCGCATCATGCTTTGAAATATCTAATTTGTTAGCAAAGCTTGTAAATGTTGAAGTTAAAGACTGAAATGAGGCGATATACCATTTTGATTGAAGACCGATTCGAACGTGGGTTTCTGCAATTGCCTTTCGTTCGTCAATATAGGAGTCGTTGATACGGCTTTCAAAAATATCACTAAGGTGCTTATGTAAAGTAACCTTTAAACGATCAATCTGTGAAGTTCTATTAATAATATCTAATAAATCTTGACTTAAGCTAATGGCTGCATAGAATTGATCAACCATTTCAGGGATTAAATCCTTTGCTAAAGGCTGCAACTGTTTAATAATGGCTAAATCCTCAACCGTTAAATTTAAAAGTTGTAATTGTTTTTGAAGTTTTGGATGGTTAGAGATATCCAACTGTACATTTTTTTTATAGTTTTCAGGTGCTATTGTAATTGAGTAGCTTGAATTGTTCTTTTTTGTAAACCAACTCATTGTTGTTTGCTCCATTCTTTATAAATCCATTTTAAGTATATAAATTTAAAGTAAACTTAAACTATTTATCCTTATGTTGGAATTGCTACGTTTGTAAGTTTGCGAAATATATGGTATTTAATCTATTCTACTATTTTTTGTCGTATATTTGGTTAAAATTTTCATTTATTTCTATTATTTTTTTAATGACTATTGTTTAAATGTCATGAAATAGACTATTGAAAGAGTCCCAGGTGGTTTGTATTTAAAATGGGAAACCTGTAAAATACGAACTGTTTAGAAAGTAATAATTGAGCGTAAAAAGAGTGAGGAGGTATTATTTAAATGGAGAAGAAACGTTTCAAGTTTGTCATACCCGTGATGGTAATTGTCGCAATCGGTTCGGTTTATATGCTACGTAACTATTATGCTGAAGTGCCAGACGTGGAGCAGTTGCTAATTACTATTTGTGCAACATTAGTTTCTGGTGTACTTGCATACTTTTTATTCCCACAGCAAGGGGAAAACAAAATTGATGATCGTGGACCCTATTAATGTAGAGCAGGCATCCTAGATAACCTTCTAAGATGCCTATTCTATATTTATCTTCATTCAGCAAATGTTTTTTGTATCGAAAGCATAGCGGCAGATACAGAAGACTCCCACCTTTACAGGTGATGAGATGAATGCGGTTTAGGTGCCTTTTCAGTGGGTGTGCAAACACCTACTAAATGAAGATAAAGCCCCCGGCGGATGTCACGGATTTTAAAAGGAATGAATTGTGAGGGCACAATTCAAAATCCGGACGCAATTACGCCAAGGCGAAATTGATTAAGGTTTAAATAATTTAAACCAGCCTTTCCATTTAAAGACCGCCAGCATAAAGATCACAATAAGTATCATAATAGCTAGGACGATAAAGTAGCTGTATTTGCCATGAAGCTCAGGCATATTGTCAAAGTTCATCCCATATACACCTGCAATAAAGGTTAATGGAATAAAGATTGTTGACACGATGGTTAAGGTCATCATAATGCCATTCATACGACTGGAGCTCATTGCCATATAGCTGTCGCGCATATCGGCCGTCAGCTCACGGTTGGATTCCACCATCTCTGTTAGCTTTAGCAAATGATCATAAATATCTCCGAAATAAGCTCGTTCTGATTTATTTAGTGAGAATCGATATGAATTAAGAATCCGATATAATAAATCGCGCATTGGTAGAATTGTGCGCCGTAAATCAAGCAAGTCACTACGAAATTCGAATACGATTTTCATGGCATTTAGATTACTTTGATAGTTTAATTCATCTTCTAGCGCATTCAAATGATCCTCAATTTTATAGACAAGTGGGAAGTAATTGTCAACGATTTTATCGATTACCTGATAGGTTAAATACACTGTACCACGTTCCCAATTTTTCGGTTGCTTTTCTAGCATATTCTGCACTCTATCGATTTCGGGAGCATTATTTTTATGAAAGGTTACAATGAATTTATTGGAAACAAAAATATTAACTTCCTCTGCTGCTAATTCTTCATTCACCCTATGAATAACAAAGAAATGGAAATCATCATAAAAATCGAGCTTTGGTCGCTGTAAACGCAATAAGCAGTCTTCTATAGCAAGTGGGTGAAAATGAAAAAACGTATCCAATAGCAGCTCTTCTTCAGTAGTAGGGCAATCAAAATCGACCCAATACCATTCAAAATGATTATTGTTTATATCCTCGATAGGAAAACCCTTTATGAGTTGTTGATCCTTCGTAATCCCGATTGTGCGTATCACAGCGTTCACCCCAATTCTGTTGATTTTAATTTTCTAGGAATAATCGTCCTCATAGAGTAATACATTTATCTTCATCGAAAGCAAAGCGGCAGCTACAATTACGCCAAGGCGAAATTATTTTTAGATTTCCTTATAGCATATCCATCCACCAAATAAAGTAGTGGCAAAAAATCTGGATGGTTTTGTAAATCCTGCCTCTTGAAGTAGTGTTAAAATATCCTCCTCAGGCATAAAAGAAAGGGAGCGTATGGATTTTTCCATATCAGCTACCTCTAAGGAAGATAGCTTTGTATGCTGCAGCCAATAGGCCCGCCATAAATCAAATTGTAGTTCGGTCTCTAAAGAGCCAGGCTGCCCATATTTTGAAACAAGAACAAATGGTGCACCAGGCTTTAAATTATTTGCTATTTCTTTCAATGTTGCAAGCTTTTCTTGAGTCCCATTGATAAAATGCAGCACTAAAATACAGCTAGCTGCATCAAACTCTCCAGAGGGTAACTTCGTATCCAGCATAGTTCCCTGGTATAATGAAATTTGATTAGGCAAAGATTTTAATCGTTCCTCCGCTACATGTAACATGGCCTCAGAAGGATCGATGCCCACAAATGACCAAGTAGGCTTATGCTCTGCAAGTTGTAAAATTTCATTGCCGCTCCCAGAGCCAACTACTAGCAATTCAGCTTTCTCAGGTAGTGTGGATTGATAAAAGGTTTGTGTTAACCGTAGCATGGCATCGTAACTAGGTAATGTTCGACGAATACCCTTTTCGTATTCGTTTGCTAGTGTGTTATTAAATTCCATAGTGTCTCACATGCCTTTCCCAAAGAATTTTTTAAAAATACAACATATAATGAAACTATTCAGGGTATAGTTCCGTAAATAGTAGTACATAAAACAAAGGAAAATTTAAAAAAGAAGGGTTGATATAAATGGAAGCTAAATGGTCTAAGGTAATCATACACGCAAGTCCGTTTTTTGCGCCATGGTTAGTACCAATTTTATTTTTCTTAATTAGTTCTGATGAGGAAGTAAAAGCTATTTCCATTCAAGCACTACTGTTCCAAATTATAATGGGTGTTTTAATTGCAATTTCTGTGGTACTAAGTTTTGTACTCGTTGGTTTACCATTCCTAATTATTTTCGGTATTATGTTGTTTGTCGTACCGATTATTGGAATTGTAAAGGCTTTATCTGATGAACCATGGCATTACCCAATTGTTGGTCGCTGGGTATAATTTTTATCGACGCAAGTATATGCTAATTGCATATGCTTGCGTTTTTTTCATCACGAAAAAGGGTACATTAGACATACGACCGTTAAGATATCTAGCATGAATAGCGATTTTTCAAGCGTTTGAATGAAAAAATGGTTGCTTTTAATTTTTCTATAGGCGAAATCATTGCAATTATTTTCAAGCGTTTTGTATAATATACTCAAAGAAAGTCAAAGATAGTCAAAGTCAGTGAAGTAAGCGAGGTGTATTCCTAATGCGTAATATATCAGACATCATAGAAGGCTACTTGAAGCAAGTACTTGAATTAGGTGGAGAAGGGCATATTGAAATTAAGCGCAGTGAAATTGCTGATAAATTCCAATGTGTGCCCTCACAAATAAATTATGTGATCAATACTAGATTTACTGCCGAACGAGGTTATCTTGTTGAAAGCAAACGTGGTGGTGGTGGATACATACGAATTTTACGTGTCCGCGCGAATTCACAAATCGATTTGATTGACGATGTCCTCAGGCAGATAGAGGGAGGGGCATCGCAAACAATGGCAGAAGATTTAGTTTATCGGCTTATCGATGAGCAGGTAATTTCAAAGAGAGAAGCGAAGTTAATGTTAGCGGCAATTGATCGCTCCACTCTGGATTTACCACTCCCATTACGGGATACCATTCGAGCAAGAATATTAAGAGCGATGCTAACAACAATCAAATATGAACAGCAAAAATAGAGAGGTGATGGAAATGATTTGCGAACATTGCAAGCAGCGTAATGCGACGGTAACTGTAACACAAGTTCAAAGTGGACAAAAGGTAGAGCATCATTACTGTGACGTCTGCGCCTCGCAGTTCCATCCATTTCATGCAGAATTTAAACAAGAGCCTGTATCTATTCAACAGCTATTATCGAATTGGTTTGGCTCACCAACATGGCAACAACAAAAAGTGGATGAAAAACAACAGGCGCAGCCACAACCACAAACTTGCCCACAATGTGGCTTTACGTATAAACGATTTTTAAAAGAAGGAAAATTCGGTTGCCCTAGCTGCTATGACAGCTTTAGCGAGCACCTACCAAAGCTCTTTAATCGAATACAAGCAGGACCTCAACATTTAGGTAAGATGCCCGGTGCTCATAGCAATATTTACGTCATTAAAAAACAAATAGAAGATATCCGTAAACTTATGAAAGTAGCTATAGATGAGGAACAGTTTGAGGAGGCCGCGAAACTGCGGGATGAAGTAAAGGAATTGGAGAAACAGCTACAATTTGAAGGTGGTGATGTGTCGTGATGATTGAATCGTTTTTAGAACGAGCTACACCAGCATGGATGAGCGTGGAGGACGATTATTCAGATATAGTCATTAGTACACGTATCCGTCTTGCACGAAATTTAGATGGCTATCGTTTTCCTCTGTCCTTTACAGAGAATGAGGCATTACAGGTAGAGCAGGCTGTAACACACGCTGTTCAGGATAGCACGAAGCTACAAGATCATTACTCGTATTTTGCCGTCAAGGATTTAACATCCTTACAGCGTCAAATTCTTGTAGAAAAGCATTTAATTAGCCCTCAGCTTGCTAAAAAAGAACAGGTTGGCTCCATGCTATTATCTGATGATGAATCAATTAGTATTATGGTGAATGAAGAAGACCATTTACGCATTCAATGTATGACAGCGAGTTTTCAGCTGCAAAGGGCATATGAGCAGGCCAATAAAATTGATAGAGCCCTAGAAAAATCTTTACCTTATGCATTTCGTGATACTTTTGGATATCTTACAAGTTGCCCAACAAATATCGGTACTGGTTTACGAGCTTCCGTTATGATGCACCTACCTGCCCTTACATTAACAGCTCAAATGAGTCAAATTATTAATGCCATGACAAGGCTAGGAATGACAGTAAGAGGGATATATGGGGAAGGTAGCGAAAATTTAGGGAATGTTTACCAAGTGTCGAATCAGATAACACTGGGTAAAACAGAGGAGGATATTTTGGCTGACATTCAAAGCGTCGCCGAAAAAATTATTCAAAAGGAGCGACATGCAAGAGGTAGGCTAATGGAAAAAGCAGAGCTTGCTTTAGAAGACCGAGTATACCGTGCATTAGGTACTTTAACGCATGCTCGAATTTTAACGAGCGAAGAGGCAGCTACCTGCTTGTCCAATGTTCGTTTAGGGGTAGATTTACAGTTGATAGAAGGCATTAAGGCGACAACTTTAAACGAGTGTGTTGTCTGTATGCAACCAGGATTTTTACAACACTATGCAGGAGAGGTTTTACCACCTGCTGAGCGCGATCGCGTACGAGCGAAAATGCTTCGTGAGGCATTATTTCGTGAAAATATGAGTAAGCCTATTATAGGAAAAAAAGGAGAGGATTCATATGATGTTTAATCGTTTTACACAACGCGCACAAAAAGTATTACAGCTTGCACAGGAAGAGGCAATTCGTTGGAAACACGAATCAATAGGAACAGAGCATATTCTATTAGGGCTTATTCGTGAAGGCGGTGGTATAGCTGCGAAAGCATTAGAAGCCATCGATATTAGTCCTCAAACAATTGAAGCAGGTATCGAAGAGTTAGTTGGAAAAGGAAAAGAGGATGTGGGTCCGATTGTCCACTACACACCTAGAGCGAAAAAAGTCATTGAGCTATCAGTTGATGAATCACGCAAACTAGGTCATTCATATATCGGTACAGAGCATTTGCTATTAGCTCTTATTCGTGAAGGTGAAGGTGTGGCTGCTCGTGTATTAAATAACGCTGGTGTCGGCTTAAATAAAGCACGTCAGCAAGTGCTATTACTACTAGGAAATAATGATAATGCTCAATCTGGCCAACAAGCTGCCCAGGCTGCCAATACCCCTACATTAGATAGCCTTGCGCGAGACTTAACACAAATTGCTCGAGAAGGCTCTTTAGACCCTGTGATAGGTCGAAGCAAAGAAATTACACGTGTCATTGAGGTTTTATCTCGTCGTACAAAAAACAATCCTGTATTAATTGGTGAGCCAGGGGTAGGTAAAACAGCTATTGCTGAAGGTCTAGCACAGCAAATTATTAATAATGAAGTGCCAGAGATTCTTCGTGATAAACGCGTCATGACTCTTGATATGGGAACAGTTGTAGCAGGTACAAAATACCGTGGTGAATTTGAGGATCGCTTGAAAAAAGTGATGGATGAGATTCGCCAAGCAGGAAATGTTATTTTATTTATCGATGAATTGCATACATTAATCGGCGCAGGTGGTGCAGAGGGGGCAATTGATGCATCAAATATTCTAAAACCTTCTCTAGCACGTGGTGAGCTTCAATGTATCGGTGCAACAACATTAGATGAATATCGTAAATATATTGAAAAGGATGCGGCTTTAGAGCGTCGTTTCCAACCAATACAAGTTGATGAGCCAACAGTTGAAGAAGCGATTCAAATTATCCAGGGCTTACGTGATCGCTATGAAGCACATCACCGTGTGAAAATTACAGATGAAGCGATTGAGGCAGCCGCAAAAATGGGTGACCGCTATATTTCTGACCGTTTCTTACCAGATAAAGCGATTGACTTAATTGATGAAGCAGGCTCAAAAGTACGCTTACGTTCATTTGCAGTTCCACCAAATCTAAAAGCGCTTGAAGATAAGCTCGAAAATGTGCGCTCTGAAAAGAATGCTGCAGTTTCTGGTCAAGAGTTTGAAAAGGCAGCCTCATTAAGAGATACCGAACAAAAGCTAAAAGATGAAATTGAAACGACAAGAAAGAATTGGAAGGAAGAGCAAGGGAAATCTGAATCAAAAGTTACAGTGGATGATGTAGCAGCAGTCGTATCTATGTGGACTGGAATCCCTGTATCAAAAATTGCCTCAGAAGAGTCCTCTAAGCTATTACAATTAGAGGAAGAGCTACACAAACGAGTGGTAGGGCAAGGGGAGGCAGTTGAGGCCATTTCCCGTGCTATTCGCCGTGCAAGAGCAGGCTTAAAAGATCCAAAACGACCAATTGGCTCATTTATTTTCTTAGGGCCAACAGGGGTTGGTAAAACAGAGCTTGCAAGAGCACTAGCTGAAGTGATGTTTGGTGATGAGGATGCGATGATTCGAGTTGATATGTCTGAATATATGGAGAAACATTCTACTTCGCGCCTAGTTGGTTCACCTCCAGGCTATGTAGGCTTTGATGATGGCGGCCAGTTAACAGAAAAGGTTCGTCGTAAACCATATTCAGTTGTATTACTAGATGAGATTGAAAAAGCTCATCCAGATGTTTTCAATATTCTACTGCAAGTGCTTGAAGATGGTCGTTTGACTGATTCTAAAGGTCGTGTAGTGGACTTCCGTAACACGGTTGTTATTATGACATCAAACGTTGGGGCAGATGCTTTAAAATACCAGAAAAACTTAGGCTTCAATGTTGGTGGTACGGAATCGAAACATAAAGATATGAAGGGAACAATGCTTGAGGAATTGAAAAAAGCATTCCGACCAGAGTTCTTAAACCGTATTGATGAGATGATTGTGTTCCACTCATTAGAAAAAGAACACTTAAAAGAAATTGTTTCCATGATGGCAAATGCTTTAACAAAACGTCTAAAGGAACAAGATATTTCGTTAGAGTTAACAGATGCTGCGCTTGAGAAAATTGCGCAAGAGGGCTATGATCCTCAATACGGCGCCCGCCCGCTACGCCGTGCACTACAAAAACAAGTGGAAGACCGCTTATCAGAAGAATTACTGAAAGGCAATGTAGAGAAGGGCAATCAAGTGATCATTGATTATGTGAATGATGACTTTGTGGTAAAGAAAAAAGAGGGCATTTCTGCATCTAACTAATTTCTAACAGCTACGCTTCATCTCAAAAGGACAGCAGGCTATAGTGCCAAGCTGTCCTTTTTTATGTACAATTGATAATAAGAACAAATATTCGAGGTGAATGTGATTTGGCAAAGAAAAAAACGAAATTTGTATGCACAGGCTGTGGCTATGAATCTGCAAAATGGATGGGAAGATGTCCGGGCTGTGGGGAATGGAATAAGATGGTCGAAGAAGTAGAGGTCGTAGCAAAGGGACCTCGTGGAGCCTTCCAGCATTCTGCGACAGTTACGCAAAAGGCTCTTCCTATTATGCAGATCGAGGCTGCCGAGGAGTCTCGAATTACAACAGAAATGGGTGAGCTTAACCGAGTGCTAGGTGGGGGAATCGTACCGGGCTCTCTTGTACTTATAGGAGGTGACCCTGGTATTGGGAAGTCGACGCTATTATTACAAGTGTCTGCTTTACTTTCAAATAAGGGACATCGTGTGCTCTACATTTCTGGTGAGGAATCAATCCGCCAAACGAAACTACGTGCAGAGCGTTTAGGGGTGGTTTCACAGGAGCTTTATATCTATTCAGAAACAAATTTAGAGTTTCTAAATCAAACAATTGAGGATGTGCAACCGAAATTTGTTATTGTCGATTCCATTCAAACTGTGTTTCATCCTGAGGTAACAAGTGCTCCTGGCAGTGTATCGCAGGTGCGGGAGTGTACGGCAGAGTTAATGAGAATTGCTAAAACGAAGGGAATCGCTATATTTTTAGTTGGACATGTAACAAAAGAGGGTCAAATTGCAGGGCCACGTATCTTGGAGCATATGGTAGATACTGTGCTGTATTTTGAGGGGGAGCGACACCATAATCACCGTATTCTGCGTAGTCAAAAGAACCGTTTTGGCTCAACAAATGAGATTGCTATATTTGAAATGCTTCAGGGGGGCTTAAAGGAAGTATTAAATCCATCTGAGCTCTTTTTACAGGAGCGTTCACAGGGGGCAGCGGGGTCAACCATTGTGGCTTCCATGGAGGGTACTCGACCAATTCTTGTTGAAATTCAGTCACTCGTAACACCTACAAGCTTTAACTATCCAAAGCGTATGGCAACAGGTGTTGATCAAAACCGTGTACAGTTGTTAATGGCTGTTTTAGAAAAGAGAATGGGCCTCATGCTACAGGCACAGGATGCATATATTAAAGTTGCTGGCGGTGTAAAGCTAGATGAACCAGCCATTGATTTAGCAGTGTTGACAAGCATTGTCTCCAGCTTTAAGGATCAAGCAGTTAGAGCTACAGATTGTTTTGTTGGAGAAGTAGGGTTGACGGGAGAGGTGCGCCGTGTTTCCCGTATTGAACAACGTGTAATAGAGGCGGCAAAGCTAGGATTTAAACGGATATTCATTCCGGCTTCCAATATTGGTGGCTGGGATTTTCCACAAGGTATTGAGATAGTTGGAGTAGAAACCATTAAAGATGCACTGAATGCTTGCTTTAGAGAGCTATAAAGGGAGTGTGCATGTTGGACAAGGTTCTGACATGCATTTTCCTCTTTCAATAATTTTTTAGATGCTAGGCATAAAAATCGGAACTAAAAAAGGGGTTTAAGCGTCCTACATAACACCTTAATAAGATGGCTCTTTTAACAACGTTATAGCTAGTAATAGTACCTCTTTATTTTCACCTTTGTATAGAGTTGCTGCTGGCGTTAAAAAGAAACAGGGGTTGTTAGGCTCATGAAAGATTTTCTACAGTAAACTATGTATAATTATAGTTAAGAATGGGAGGTGACAGCTTATGAAAAAATTTGTTCAAATTGCCTTTTTACTGATTGGGGGAGCGTTAGGCTTTGTTTTCTTACCGCCATTATACGAATTGCTTCATTTATCTTCTAATCCTTGGCTTGATAATCCCTATGTATCAGTAGCTTTAGGGGCAATTTTATTGTTTACACTATCGTTTGCGTTTTCGGATTATTTTGTGCGACTCATTAGCTGGATGGAAGAGGTGCTATTTAAGGTACCTGTTGGCGACTTATTATTTGGTACGCTTGGACTTATCATCGGACTGATTGTAGCTTACTTCTTAGGCTTTGCCATAGAAAGTGTCCAGCTAGGATTCGTTTCGGAGATTTTACCAATTATCATGTCCTTTGTACTAGGCTATTTAGGGTTCCGTGTATTCTTTAAGAAGCGCGATGAATTAATCCAACTCTTTACATTACGTGGGAGCAATACAAAGAAAAAACTAATAGATGGTGTAGATGCCCAAGAAGAAGTAAAAGGGAGCTATAAGCTGCTGGATACAAGTGTTATTATTGATGGGCGTATTGCGGATATTTCTCAAACAGGATTTATTGAAGGTATATTAGTGGTTCCTCAATTTGTTCTTACAGAGCTTCAGCATATTGCAGATTCTTCTGATACTTTAAAACGTACAAGAGGTCGCCGTGGTTTAGATATTTTAAAAAAATTGCAAGATGAGCGAATGACAAAGGTGGAAATATCCGAAGAGGATTTTGAGGATGTGCAGGAAGTTGACTTAAAATTAGTGCGTCTTGCAAAGAAAATGAGCAATGATACACAGATTGTTACGAATGACTTCAATCTTAATAAAGTATGCGAGTTACACCACGTAAGAGTCTTAAACATCAATGATTTAGCTAATGCTGTGAAGCCTGTTGTTATCCCTGGTGAGGATATGCAAGTGATGGTTATTAAAGATGGTAAAGAGCATAATCAAGGAGTGGCTTATTTAGACGATGGCACAATGATTGTGGTTGAAGGTGGACGCAGCTATATCGGACAGGCAATAACGGTTACGGTAACAAGTGTACTGCAAACATCAGCGGGCCGTATGATTTTTGCTAAACCAAAGGATGACTAGGAAGTGGAAAATGTGCAATACGAGGTAGTATTACCTGCAGCGGGTAGCGGTAAGCGAATGGGAGCGGGGCAAAATAAGTTATTTTTAAATTTATTAGGAAAACCCATTCTCATACACACACTGGAGGTTTTTGAACAGGATTCAAAATGTACAGGGATTTGGCTTGCAGTAAAACCAGAAGAGCGTTCCTATATTCAAGCCATGTTAGAGAAGTATAGGATTTTAAAGGTGAAGGGCTTACCTGATGGCGGTGCTGAACGACAGCATTCAGTTCATTCGTGTATGAAGGAGATGGAGCAGGTCGATATTGTGCTTGTACATGATGCTGCTCGTCCCTTTATCTCTCATGATATTATTGCGAATCTTGTGCAAAGTGCTCATACATATGGTGCTGCAATCGCTGGTGTCCGTGCAAAGGATACGATGAAAAAGGTACGTGATGGTGTGATTGAGGAGACGGTTGATCGTGATAGCTTATGGATGATTCAAACTCCGCAAGCTTTTCAGTTTGATTTAATCGTAGAGGCGGAGGATGTCGCAGAGAAGGTTGGCTTTCTTGGTACTGATGAAGCCATGCTTGTGGAACGTCTTGGACATGCCGTGCATATTGTAGAGAGTAGCTATGAAAATGTAAAGATGACGACAAAAGAGGATCTAGTTTTCGGAGAAGCGATCTTGCGTAAACGTGCCTTGGATGCAAAATAGTTGAATAGGTGGCGATTAGAGCCGCTATGAAAAATACCGTAGAGAAATCGATAATGATACTTCTCTATGGTATTTTAATTTGCTCGTATTTTTGAGGCGGGATTACTATTTCATAATATTAGTTAATTCCTCTATTAAAGCTGGACGTTTTGGATAAGTTTGCAGTAAATCAACAATCAACTGTTCTGCTTCTACCATATAACCAGCCTTACGCATGATATTGATAGAACGACAGACGCCTTTATATTTTTTTCGATTAGTGGCGTATTGCGCATCTGCAGTGATAGCCTCAATGAATAGTGCACACACTTCTTCATAGTACTGCTCTTTAATAAATGAATAATAGTCTTCTATTCGTTTGGGATAATCTTTGCAATAGTCTAAAATACGTTTTGTTTGCTGTTCTTCAACAATAACCCTTTCGTATAAATAAGATTTTGTAAGGTTATTTAATAATTCTTCTAAAACTTCTGGCCATTGTTCAACGGAGTGTAGAGCTTTGTATTTCTTATAAAATTCATACTCCCCATCAAGCAATAGTTGTAAAGCCAATTGACGCATATCCTCTGTATGTCCTAAATGCTGATGAGCCTTAAAGGCATAGCGTCTCCAAAGGCTAACGATTCCTGAAAGTTCTTGATCTTGCTCTAATCCATCTGCTGTTAATTGTAATACTTTTTCATATTCGCCGCGATTTATGGCAGATAGAATAACTTGTTCACGCATATGGTAGTCCTCAATATGCCCCTCTAAAAATGCCTCTACCTCATTGCTACTGTATTTGTGTTGTAATAAGTGAAGTTCAATCAGCTTCAGCTCTTTATTTAGATATTGTGCATGCCAATCATCTGATGTACTTTCAAGTGAATGAATAAGGGCTTTAAACTGCTCCTCAATCGCATCATCTTCACAAAGAGGGATACAGGCATGAAGCAAATGAATTCGACAATCTACCCAGTCTCCTAATACGGGTAACATTGCTTTTCGAATAACTAGGTCAAATACAGATTTATACTGCTTTTTTGACCAAAGATTTATCCCTTCTTCAATTGCCTGACTTATTAATTCAAGACTTTCACGAATAGCATCGCCAAAATAGCCATCAGAGTCATCCCCATATTGTAGTGCCTCTAATGTATATTGGAGGCACAGAAAACTAAGCTCAATAGCTGTAATATTATCCTCCATGTCGATGTGCTCCTCAGCGTGTTGAAGGGTAGCTTGGACACCTTTAAGTGCTTTTAATGCCCGATGACGTGGGATAAAGCCGCTTCGCCCCTCCTGACCGGTTTTTAGATGCTGAGTAATCATTTTTTTGGAGGCCTTTACTATATCTATTGGCTCCATTAGTCGTATTTCTAATTCTTGCAGAAAATTAGGTGAGTTCTTCCCAACTGTTAAAATTAAATTTATTAAATTTTCCTTTGTTTGTGCTGCTAGTAATTGCTGTAATGTAGATTTTTGTGCTTTAGATGATTTAGATACTGATATAGGAGAATTGTTAAATTCCTCCTGAATAGCGTATAGTACAGCTACTATATGTTTGCAATCATCATCGTAAGGACAATCACAAGTTGCATCTGTAATATCTCCGTTTGCTTTGATAATAATATTTACAGTATAAGGTTCAGTTCCCTCAACCTCTGCCTGCCAATTGGTATTGTCTATTTGCATAATATCAATGACGTGATGATTCACATAATAATCGTACCCACGCTGTACTATTACTTTGCTAAACTGACTTTCAAAAGTATTAATATTCATTTCTGCACCGCCTTATCGTTTTAGACTTAAGGTAAGGATAACAAAGAATGTGCGAGTAGTGAGAGTCAAATATCTGATGGCTTTGTGAAATCACTCATTTCCTAGGAAATATGGTAAACTGTCTATAAATAGAAAATCATAAAGGTAGGTGAATGCTGCTACGGCAAGAACGTAGTAGTATCGTATGTTTCGAGTTGGACAAGGTTTTGACGTACATGCATTTGAAGAAGGACGTCCATTAATTATTGGTGGTATAACAATTCCTCATGAAAAAGGGCTAGTAGGGCATTCTGATGCAGATGTTTTATTACATACTGTCACAGATGCAGCATTAGGGGCTATTGGAGAAGGAGATATCGGTCGGCATTTTCCAGACACAGACCCCGCATTTAAGGATGCAGACTCAGCAAAATTATTAGAGCATATCTGGAAAATTGTTGAGGATAAAGGGTATGTTCTAGGGAATGTTGATTGTACAATTATGGCACAGCGACCGAAAATGGCACCATATATTGAGCAAATGCAAAATCGTATTGCTGAATTGTTGAACGCAGAGCCGTCACAAGTTAATGTCAAGGCGACAACAACTGAACGATTAGGTTTTACTGGTCGTGAGGAAGGGATTGCTGCAATGGCAACAATTCTATTGATTAAGAAGTAAAAGCAGGCTATCAGCGCTTTTATTTCCTGTAGCAGAGTGGTAAAATGAACAAAGTCAATTTTTGATCGAAAATTTAGGAGGCTTTTAATTATGGCGAAAGAAGTTCGTGTTCGTTACGCGCCATCCCCTACTGGTTACTTACATATCGGTGGAGCGCGTACAGCGTTATTCAATTATTTATATGCAAAACATCATAACGGTAAATTTATCGTACGTATTGAGGATACAGATATTGAGCGTAATGTAGAGGGCGGAGAAGCATCTCAGCTAGATAACCTAAAATGGTTAGGTATTGAATACGATGAATCCATCGATATCGGTGGACCATATGCGCCTTATCGTCAAATGGAGCGTCTTGATATTTATAAAGAGCATGCGGAAAAGCTTTTAGAGCAGGGGGCAGCCTATAAATGCTTCTGTTCTTCTGAGAAATTAGAAGCATCCCGTGAAGAGCAAAAGGCACGAGGAGTAGCTGCTCCAACATATGATGGGACTTGTCGTCATTTATCAGCAGAGGAGGTTGCTGCTAAAGAGGCTGCTGGTGAATCCTATACAATTCGTATGCGCGTACCTGAAAATGTAACATATGAATTTGAGGACTTAGTGCGTGGACAAGTTACATTTGAATCAAAAGATATTGGTGACTGGGTAATTGTTAAAGCAAATGGTATTCCAACTTATAACTATGCTGTAGTGCTTGATGACCACTTTATGGAAATCTCCCATGTTTTCCGTGGTGAAGAGCATTTATCTAACACACCAAAACAAATGATGATTTTTGATGCATTTGGCTGGGAGTATCCACGCTTTGGTCATATGACATTAATCATTAATGAAAATCGCAAAAAATTATCAAAACGCGATGAATCCATTATTCAATTCGTAACGCAATATAAAGATTTAGGCTACCTTCCTGAGGCAATGTTCAATTTCTTTGCATTACTTGGCTGGTCTCCAGAAGGGGAAGAAGAGATTTTCTCCAAGGAAGAATTTATTAAAATCTTTGATGAGAAACGCCTATCAAAATCACCGTCTATGTTTGATAAGCAAAAACTTACATGGATGAACAACCAATACATTAAAAAGTTATCTTTAGAAGAAGTAGTGGCATTATCTTTACCACACTTACAAAAAGCAGGCCTATTACCAGAAGAGCTGACTCCAGAACAACATGCATGGGCAACAGATTTAATTGCACTGTATCATGACCAAATGAGCTTTGGTGCTGAAATAGTAGATTTATCTAGCCTATTCTTTAACGATCATATTGAATATGATGAAGAAGCAAAAGCTGTTTTAGCAGGTGAGCAAGTACCTGAGGTCATGGCAGCATTTAAGAAACAGCTTGAAGAGTTAGAAGAATTTACACCAGATGCAGTAAAAGCAGCTATTAAAGCCGTGCAAAAAGCGACAGGTCATAAAGGTAAAAATTTATTTATGCCAATTCGTGTTGTCACTACTGGAGAAACACATGGCCCAGAGCTTCCGAATGCCATTTGTTTAATTGGTAAAGAAAAAGCAATTGACCGCGTAGAAAAATTTGCGCAATAAATAGAATTTTATTGACAATTTATTAGTTCGTTGTAAAATGAATTTACATTGAGAAAGCGTTGATAAGGAGAAGTAAGTGGCGCATGCTCTAAAGAGAGGACCATCACCGGCTGAAAGTGGTCTGAGCCTAGGCAAAACTGAAATGCACCTTTGAGCATAGGGCTGAACAAATAGTAGGCTTTATCGATTCGTTCCCGTTACAGGACGTCCAGAGTGGAGGGCTTTGCCTTCAATCAGAGTGGAACCGCGCATTTTAAATTTAGCGTCTCTGTCATTCCTTTTTGGGAATGATGGGGACGTTTTTTATTTATATAAAATTCGTTCTGCTACTAGCAACTCTGGAAAGCAATCAACGTCAGCACAGTATTTCAAAGTCCAAGGATGCAGTTGATTATTGTGAAAATTTCAAAGGATCAAGGCAGATCAAAAAGAAAAGGGGGAGTTTTTTGTGTTTAAAAGAATGAAGGAAGATGTAGAAACCATTTTTGAAAATGATCCAGCTGCGCGCAGTGTGCTTGAAGTTGTGCTAACATATTCGGGACTGCACGCCACTTGGGCACATCGAGTTGCTCACTGGTTCTTTAAAAAGCGTTTTTATTTTATAGCCCGTACCATTTCACAAATTAGTCGCTTCTTTACTGGAATTGAAATTCATCCTGGAGCGAAGATTGGTCGACGTTTCTTTATTGACCATGGGATGGGCGTTGTGATTGGTGAAACATGTGAAATTGGTGATAATGTAACCTTATATCAAGGTGTGACTTTAGGCGGTACAGGTAAAGAAAAAGGAAAACGCCATCCGACATTAGAGGATAATGTACTTGTAGCAACTGGCGCAAAAGTATTAGGCTCGATTACAATTGGTGAGAATAGTAAAATAGGCGCAGGCTCAGTTGTTTTAAAAGAAGTGCCACCAAATGCTACAGTTGTCGGTATACCTGGTAAAATAGTGATTAAGGATGGAATTCGTCTAGAGAAAAAACTAGACCATCAAAATATACCTGACCCAGTAGAAGAACGTTGTCAAGTTTTCGAGAAGCAGATTGCTACATTGCAACAGGAGATCGAACGCTTACAAAAGGAGAGAGAAACACAATGAGTATTCAAATCTTTAACTCATTAACACGACAAAAGGAACCTTTCGTACCACTAGAAGAAGGCAAAGTGAAAATGTACGTTTGTGGTCCTACAGTTTATAACTATATTCATATTGGAAATTCACGACCTGTAATTGTTTATGATACAGTACGCCGTTATTTTCAGTATAAAGGGTATGATGTGAAATTTGTATCAAATTTCACAGATGTAGATGACAAAATTATAAAAGCAGCTAACGAGCTTGGTGAAGAAGTTCATGAATTAACAGAGCGCTTTATTAATGCGTATTTTGAAGATGTTACAGCATTAGGCTGTAAAAAAGCTGATGTACATCCACGCGTTACAGAGCATATGGACGATATCATTGAATTCATTCAAGTGTTAATGGATAAGGGTTATGCCTATGAATCTGCTGGTGATGTTTACTATCGGACGCGTAAATTTAATGGATATGGTAAATTATCACATCAATCAGTGGATGATTTAAAAATCGGTGCTCGTATTGAAGCTGGTGAGAAGAAAGATGATGCATTAGATTTTGCTTTATGGAAAGCTGCTAAACCGGGTGAAATTTTCTGGGAGAGTCCATGGGGAAAAGGTCGTCCTGGTTGGCATATTGAATGCTCTGTAATGGCACGGGAGCATCTAGGAGATACCATTGATATTCATGCTGGTGGTCAAGATTTAACATTCCCACATCATGAAAATGAAATTGCACAATCTGAAGCTCATAATGATAAAACATTTGCGCGTTATTGGATGCACAATGGGTATATTAATATTGACAATGAAAAGATGTCTAAATCTCTAGGGAATTTTATACTTGTCAATGATATCCGCAAACAAATTGATCCACAAATTTTAAGATTCTTTATGCTTTCTGTGCATTATCGTCACCCAATCAACTTTTCAAAAGATTTAGTGGATGCAGCCGCAACGGGATTAGAACGAATCCTAACTGCTTACAATAATATCAAACATCGTTTAACAGCTACTGCTAGCTTAGGTGATCATTCGGAACAGTGGCTTGAAAAAATTGAGGAACAAAAGGCTCATTTTGAAGAAGCGATGGACGATGATTTTAATACAGCTAATGGTATTTCAGTATTGTTTGAATTAGCTCGCATTGCTAATATTTATTTAAATGAAACAAACACTAATGAGAAAGTATTATCGCATTTTTTGGAAACTTTTGAGGCGTTAGGTGACGTCTTAGGTATTGAATTTGCTAAAGAAGAAGAGCTATTGGATGAAGAAATAGAAGCCCTTTTACAAGAGCGTGTAGAGGCACGTAAAAACCGTGATTTTGCTCGTTCAGATGAAATTCGTGACCATTTGCAAGCGCAAGGTATCATTTTAGAAGATACGCGACAAGGAACTAGATGGAAACGAGGGTAAGTAACTTGGATAAACTCCGTAAAGAAGATGTTAAACAATTGAATGCGCTAGCGTTAGCTTATATGGGAGATGCTGTTTTAGAACAAAAGGTACGAGAGTATTTACTACGTGCTGGTCGTGTCAAACCAAACACGCTTCATAGGGAAGCTACACATTATGTGTCAGCAAAAGCACAATCTAAGATTGTTCATCGGATGATAGAGGAAAGCTTTTTAACAGAGGAGGAATTGGCTGTGTTCCGTCGTGGGCGCAATGCCAAATCCGGCTCTGTGCCAAAAAATACAGATGTGCAGACTTATCGAAATAGCTCAGGTTTTGAGGCAGTGCTTGGAAGTTTGTATTTGTTAAATGAACTAGAGCGCGTTTATGAAATCATTGCATACGCTATTCAAATAATCGAGGAATCGAAAGGAGTGTCGCAATAATGGCAGAGCAAAATGGTGAAATAATTGCCGGTAAAAACCCAGTGTTAGAAGCACTTCGTTCAGGCCGTGATATGAATAAAGTATGGATTGCAGAAGGTGTGAAAAAATCAGGTGTAAATGAATTACTTGATTTAGCACGCGAACGTGGTGTCATTGTTCAATTTGTTCCGAAAAAAAAGGTCGATCAATTATCAAATGCAAATCATCAAGGAATTGTTGCCTCTGTTGCAGCATATAAATATGCAGAGTTAGAGGATTTATTTGCAGCAGCAGCGAAAAAACAGGAGGATCCATTTTTCTTAATATTAGATGAGCTGGAGGATCCTCATAATCTAGGTTCTATTATGCGAACTGCAGATGCGATAGGAGCACATGGAATCATAATACCAAAGCGCCGTTCAGTAAGCTTAACCGCAGTAGTGGCAAAGGCTTCAACAGGAGCTATTGAGCATGTACCTGTAGTACGTGTGAATAATCTTGCTCATACAGTCGATGAACTTAAAGAACGAGGTGTATGGATAGCTGGTACAGATGCAAAGGGTTCTGCAGACTATCGAAAAATGGATGCTACATTACCACTTGCAATTATTATTGGTAGTGAGGGCAAAGGAATGGGCCGTCTACTAAAAGAGAAATGTGACTTTTTGTACCATTTACCAATGGTAGGGCATGTCACATCACTAAATGCATCAGTAGCTGCTGCACTCTTAATGTACGAAGTGTACCGTAAACGTCAAGAAGCGATTGAGTAGGCATGAAAAACATTTTGCTTGTTGACGGTTATAATATGATTGGGGCTTGGAAAGAGCTGCGGCCATTACGTGACGCGAAATTTGAAGATGCACGTAGAAGATTGATTGAGTTGATGGCCGAATATAAGGCAGCAATGGGATGGCGTGTCATTATCGTTTTTGACGCACATCTTGTACCAGGTGTGGAGCAATCTTATTTAGAAAATGATGTCGAAATCATTTATACACGGAAAAACGAAACAGCAGATGAACGTATTGAAAAAATGACACATGAACTAAAAGCTAGAAATGTTCAAATCTATGTAGCAACTTCTGATATGGCGGAGCAAAGCGTTATTTTTGGTAATGGCGCTTTACGAAAATCCGCAAGAGAGCTCGAGATTGATATGGGTATAATCCAACAAAAAATTTCACATGATGTGAAGCGGAAACAAGATAGCAAACCGCCTTCTCGTATAGAATTAAAGCCAGATGTTGCGTTAGCTTTTGAAAAATGGCGGCGTGGCTTGAAATGATTGATTGACGCATATTTTCCAATTCCGTTATACTGTTCCTAATTATCTGTTGTGGCTGAGGTGATACCATGTTTAAAAATAGCATTGTACAAGTGACACAAGATTTTGAACGATTCAATGATGAAGAACTTATTGAAATGGTGCATCAAGGTAATACAGATGCGTTAGATTATTTAATTACGAAATACCGTTTGTTAGTAAGAGCGAAGGCAAGATCTTATTTTTTAATTGGAGCAGATAAGGAAGACATTGTGCAAGAAGGTATGATTGGCTTGTATAAAGCGATACGAGATTTTAAAGGAGACAAGCTAGCTTCTTTTAGAGCATTTGCTGAGCTGTGTATTACAAGGCAAATTATTACAGCTATTAAAACTGCAACTAGACAAAAGCATATTCCCCTTAATTCTTATGTATCCTTGGACAAGCCAATTTTTGATGAAGAATCAGATCGTACGTTAATGGATGTGTTAACAGGCGCTATTATGGATGATCCGGAAGAATTGATGATTCATAGAGAAGAGTTCGGCTATCTAGAAGAAAAGATGAGTGAGATTTTAAGTGAACTAGAGCTACAAGTACTAGCCTTATACTTAGATGGACAATCTTATCATGAGATTTCGGCCAAATTAAATCGCCATGTGAAGTCCATTGACAATGCACTGCAAAGAGTAAAGCGTAAATTAGAGAGGCATTTAGTCCTTGAGGAAATGTCCTAACGATTGCATACCTTTGTTGACATTGACAATTTTAGGTGTTAGTCTTTAAAAGACAAAGTGCCGAAAAGGTGATTATATGGCAAAAAAAGTCGTGTTAAATTGTGAAAAATGCGGGTCGAGAAATTACGCGTTCCCAGCAAAAGAAGGCTCAACTGTACGCCTCGAATTAAAGAAATTTTGCTCGCATTGCAATGAACATACAGTGCATAAACAAACGCTATAAAGTAATTTGTAAATAGACAGATATGATTGATTCGGAGGTTAGGCTAGAATGGGCAAGATTAAAGACTTTTTCAGCAATGTAATGTCGGAAATGCGCAAAACAAGCTGGCCAAAAAGTAAAGAACTGACGAAATATACAGTCGTTGTAATTTCAACTGTTGTAATTATGGCTTTATTTTTTGTGTTAGTAGACTTAGGTATTTCATCATTATTCCGCTGGTACTTAGAGTTATAATTTAGTAAATAGCATGTTAATACTTCTGAAAATGCCCGTCCTTTGCAATAACGGGTTTTTTCGTTTGTTTTATCTTCATTCAGCAGAAAATTCCATCTTAATGAATGAGTGATTTGAGTGAAGTGAATGGCAGTAAGATATTCTCATTTTGATAAGTATATTAGTAGCGATAGATGACTATGCTAGTTTCTGTACATATCATCGGGCTTTCTTAAGTAGGTAAAACTATGTCTACATGAGATGTTTGTGAAAAGGGTAAGCATATCGCGATTCATTTTCACTTTTATTTGTAAGGGAGGGACGGACGAGGAGTCCTAGTAATTATGGAGAAAAATTGGTATGTTGTTCATACGTATTCAGGGTATGAAAATCGTGTAAAAGCAAACCTAGAAAAACGTGTTGAAACAATGGGGATGCAAGATAAGATTTTCCGTGTAATTGTGCCTGAACACGAGGAAACAGAAATGAAGGATGGAAAAAAACGTACAATGATGCGTAAAGTCTTCCCTGGTTATGTATTAGTAGAACTAATTATGACAGATGACTCTTGGTATGTTGTACGTAACACACCAGGTGTAACAGGCTTTATCGGTTCATCAGGCGGGGGTGCAAAACCAACACCTTTATTACCAGAAGAAGCAGATCGCCTGCTACAACAAATGGGTATGTCTGACAAAGTTGTAGAAGTAGATATTTCAGTGGGAGAGGCTGTCGAAGTACTGGAAGGGCCTTTTGCACACTTCCAAGGACGTGTAGAAGAAATTGATACTGAAAAAGGAAAAGTGAAAGTGTCTGTTGATATGTTTGGTCGCGAAACAATTATGGAACTTAACTTTGAACAAATACAGAAAATATAAATGTGAGAAACTGCATTGTAAAATAAATGCTTAGATGTATGTTTCGCAGATTTTGTAAATTACTACTTGCTTAAAAAAACTAAAAGTGGTATCATTTCATAGGTCAGACTGTCATACTTTAGTTTGACGTCTGCAATGATAATTTTAATGTTATCGGCACTTAGCTGACAGACAGATATTGAGTGGGAGGGGCAACCCAATTACCACATCACGGACTTAAGGAGGTGTGTCTCGTGGCTAAAAAAGTTATTAAAGTTGTAA
>Ga0213821_1000282_pt1 | contig 34011 bp, 28 predicted proteins | sample MC6MC0909MG_FD_179894 | JGI IMG/M metagenome (GOLD analysis project Ga0213821, IMG submission 179894) | Enriched soil aggregate microbial communities from Iowa State University, Ames, United States - MC6-MC0909-MG | ecosystem: Environmental > Terrestrial > Soil > Unclassified | place: USA: Iowa...
CGGGAAAGCTCAAGGCCAGGCTGAGTGACAGCAGGAGGGGACGTATCAAGTCGGCATCCGATCCAGAGGCGTTGGGCTTTGGTCGGCGTACAGTAACAGCTTGGCGGGGTTGGAAAAAGGGTGTGCCAGGTGGGACATCAGGGGCTGCCTTGCAGCCCATTCGCGGGCTTGCCCCGCGAATGGGGCGCGGAGCGGCCCCAGGTTTGCATCAATGCGACAGGTAGACGGTCAGGGTCTGGCCTGGCTTCAGCGCATGCCCGCTGCGCGGATTCCAGCGCTTGAGGTGTTGCATCTCGACATTGAAACGTTTTGCCACCAAATACAGCGAGTCACCCTTGCGCACCTTGTACTGGGTCGAGCGCTTCGAGGACGCTGCGACGCGGTTACCCGCTGCACTCGGCGCATTGCCGCCGCGCAATGCCAGCACCTGGCCGGCCTTCACGCGGTTACCCGGCAGCTTGTTCCAGCGCTGGATGTCCTTGACCGACACGCGGTTGGCCTTGGCGATGGTGCTCAGGTTGTCGCCACGCTTCACCCGGTAGCTGCGCGCGGTTGCCGGCGCCTTGCCTTCGGCCACGGCGCGGGCGAACACGGCCTTGTTCGGCTGCAGGCTGACCAGTTGTTCTGGCTTGAGGTTGGACAGGCTGGCGGACAGCAGTTGCGCCTTGGCGGTCGGCACCAGCAGTTGCTTGGGGCCGTCCACGGTCATGCGCTTCTTGAACGCCGGGTTGAGCTGGATCAGCTCGTCTTCGTCGATGTTGGCGAAGGCGGCGACCCGCGACAGGTCGAGGCGGTCGTTGATGGCGACGGCTTCAAAGTAGGGTTCGTTGGCGATCGGGTTGAGGTTTACGCCATAGGCCTCGGGGGTCGACACCACCTGCGACAGGGCCAGCAGCTTGGGCACGTAGTCGCGGGTTTCCTGCGGCAGGGGCAGGTTCCAGTAGTCGGTCGGCAGGCCGAGCTTCTCGTTGCGCTCGATGGCCCGGCTGACGGTGCCTTCCCCGGCGTTGTAAGCGGCCAGGGCCAGCAGCCAGTCGCCGTTGAACATGTCGTGCAGGCGCGTCAGGTAGTCCAGCGCGGCATTGGTCGACGCGGTGACGTCGCGGCGGCCGTCGTAGAAATTGGTCTGGCGCAGGTTGAAGTGGCGGCCGGTCGCGGGCATGAACTGCCACATGCCTGCGGCGCTTGCGCGGGAGTAGGCCATCGGGTTGTAGGCGCTTTCGATGGCGGGCAACAGGGCCAGCTCCAGCGGCATGTTGCGCTCTTCGAGACGCTCGACGATGTAATGCAGGTAGAGGCTGCCGCGTTCGCCTGCGCTCTCGATGAAGGTCGGGTTGCTGGCGAACCACAGGCGCTGCTGCTCGATGCGCGGGTTGACGTCGATGCTGTCCTGCAGCGCGAAGCCCTGGCGCATGCGTTCCCACACATCCTGTGGCGCCTGCTCGACGGGTTTCACCGCGAGCGGGGCTGGCTTGTGCTTGATCCGCGCCTGGTAGCTGTGTGCGCGAACACTGTCGGATTCGTCGAGCTGACGGGTGCTCTGGCAGCCCACCAGGGTGGCGGCCAGCGCCAGCGCACTGATTTGGGCCAGGCGCGTCAAGGCGACTGAATGAGAGGTTCTGCGGCTACGGGAAGACATCGGCTGGGACAGGTATCCGGGCAAAAAATTTCGGCGATTCTAGGAACCGCATCCAGCCGGGTCAACCTTCCGTGGCACTTTGCGATATATCTTCAGGTTATCAGAAGCTGTCCTTCCAAGACCTCAAGGCAGCAAAAACAGTGACCTGCGTGTCGTTTGAACGTCCCTTCCATTCGTCTGCTTTTTGTTTAACTAATGTTTCAGAGGTACGCAAAAAGGGGTTGGTCAGCCGTTCCAGGCCTATGGTTGATGGCAAGGTGATGCGATTGTCGGCGCGCAACCGGGTAACGTCCTCGAAACGTTGCAGAACGTGTGGGTTTTGCGGTTCGACAGCCTTGGCGAAGCGCAGGTTGCTCAAGGTGTATTCGTGGGCGCAGTACACTTCGGTCTGTTCAGGCAGCGCCGCCAGGCGGGCGAGGGCAGGCTGCATTTGCTCCGGCGTACCTTCGAACATCCGCCCACAACCGGCGGCGAACAGCGTGTCGCCACTGAACAGCACGGGTGTGGCAGGCTGCGCGCTGAAGAAGGCGATATGGCCCAAGGTGTGGCCAGGCACGGCCAGTACCTGGAAGGTCAGGCCCAGCACCGTGACCTGGTCACCCTCGTCCAGGGCCAGGTCGCGACAGGGGATCTGCTCGTTGGCCGGGCCGCAGACGCGGGCGCCGGTCAGTTGCTTGAGCCGTGCCACACCGCCGACATGGTCCTGGTGATGGTGGGTCACCAGGATGTCTGCCAGCACCCAGCCGGGGTTGGCGGCCAGCCAGGCTTCCACCGGGCCGGCATCACCGGGGTCGACCACCGCGCAGCGTCGTTTGGCAGTATCCTGTAACAACCAGATGTAGTTGTCGGAGAAAGCGGGGAGAGCATCGATCTGTATCATGGTGCGGATCCGTATCGCCAAGCGTGGCACATGAGGGCATCTTAGCCGCGATGGCGCGGTGCGAGAACCTTCGAGGGAGAGCGCAATGACCGACCAAGCCTTTGCCCAGGCCGACCCGGATTGGGTCGAACTGATCAGCCTGGCCCGTGAGTGGTTCAACGGCCCACTCGGCCAACTGATGCTGAAGGAAGAGGAAAAACTGCTGGAGGAAGAGCTCGGGCGCTTCTTCGGCGGTTACCTGGTGCATTACGGCCCCTGCGCCGAAGCGCCGCCCAGCGCACCCCAGGTGCAGCGCAACGTGCGCCTGGGGGCGCCGTTGCCGGGGGTGGAGATCGTCTGCGAGGAACAGGCCTGGCCGTTGAGCGAGCACGCCGCCGACGTGGTCGTGCTGCAGCACGGCCTGGACTTCAGCCTGTCGCCCCATGGCCTGCTGCGCGAGGCAGCCAGCGCAGTGCGCCCGGGTGGCCACCTGCTGATCGTTGGCATCAACCCCTGGAGCAGCTGGGGCGTGCGCCACTTCTTTAGCCATGGCGCGTTGCGCAAGGCCCGCTGCATCTCGCCGTCCCGGGTCGGCGACTGGCTCAACCTGCTGGGCTTCGCGCTGGAGAAACGCCGCTTCGGGTGCTATCGTCCGCCGCTTGCCTCGCCGGCCTGGCAACAACGCCTGGCGGGCTGGGAACGGGTTGCAGGCGGTTGGCAAAGCTCGGGCGGCGGGGTTTACCTGCTGGTGGCGCGCAAGATGGTGGTCGGCCTGAGGCCGCTGCGCCTGGAGCGCCGCGAGCCGATGGGCAAGTTGCTGCCATTGCCTCTGGCCAAGGTCAACCGCACTGCGGCAAGCCCTGACACCGACAAGCACTGAACATGAGTGGTACATGAGCGATAGCGTCGAGCTGTATACCGATGGTGCCTGCAAGGGCAATCCCGGCCCGGGCGGCTGGGGCGTCCTGTTGATCTACAAGGGCGTCGAAAAGGAACTGTGGGGCGGCGAGCGCGAAACCACCAACAACCGCATGGAGCTGATGGCTGCGATCCAGGGTTTGATGGCGCTGAAGCGCGAATGCGAGGTGGTGCTGACCACCGACTCGCAGTACGTGATGAAGGGCATCAACGAGTGGATGGTCAACTGGAAGAAACGCGGGTGGAAGACCGCCGCGAAAGAGCCGGTGAAGAATGCCGACCTGTGGCAGCAGCTCGATGAGCAGGTCAACCGGCACAAGGTCACCTGGAAGTGGGTGCGCGGGCACATCGGCCACCCTGGCAACGAGCGCGCCGACCAGCTGGCCAACCGTGGTGTCGACGAGGTGCGCGCCAAGCGTTGAGCTGGGGTACAATCCCCGGCTTTGTAACTGATGCAAGTCGGAGCGCCCCGCGTGGAGCAGCAGCAACAAGATAAACGCCTGGTCGTGTTCCTCCACTTTTGGTGGAGGTGTGTAAACGTAACCATCAATACCCTCCAGGCCCGGTAATACTGAGCTGCAGATCCGCTCCATTAGCTACGAAACCGCACATCAAGAAATTTTGTAAACCGTGGCCTGAATTCAGAGTCCATGGTTTACATTCTTCCCTGTACCCCCATCCCCACCCAACGCCCCTCCATCCCTCAAGCGACGTCCTGGGATGCCTGCTTTTGCATAAATTGCCACGCCGTCTACGCTTATGCGGCCAATCGCCATCACGCGATCAGCCAACGGTTAGGCAGGTATTCCATCGCCTATACCCTCTAGATTTTCACTGAGCAGGGGCCGCCTCAGCGCCTCTGCGTGCTGGGATGCCCCGTCATGATCGAGTCGATTAGTCTGTCCAACATCGCCACCTATAGCGCCGTGAAGCCCGAAGTAATCAACCTCAAGCCGGTCAACTTCATTTATGGGGCGAATGGGGCTGGCAAGACTACAATCAGCCGGCTCATTGATAAGCCTGGCATCTCAGCAGATTCCAGCATCACATGGCTCAGAAATACGCCAGTGCCAGCAATGATCTACAACAATGACTTCATTGCCGCCAACTTCACAGATTCCAAAGAATTCCAGGGAGTATTTACACTAGGCAAGGCCGAGAAGGATCAGCTTGATCGACTAAAAGACCTCAAGGATGAAAGAAAGCGTCACGAGCAGATGAAGGCCAAGTCAATCATTTCTCTTGATGGTGAAAATGGAAAGCCCGGAAAAAATGCTGAACTGGACTCTTTGGAAACAAAGCTGCTAGGCCGATGCTGGGAGCAGAAGGTGAAGCATGACGAGCACTTTAAAGGGGCATTCACTGGTCTGAGAAATAACAAGGAAGCGTTCAAGGCGAGGGTTCTGCAGGAGCATAAAAGTAACAAGTCCGCCCTGGTGGACTTGGCGGATCTCCAGGCTAGAGCGGCAGTTCTATACGGCGATCAGCCTTCGAGAATAACGCCTGTCCCGATTTTGGATTTATCGAGACTGACCGCATTCGAGACAAGCCCAGTTCTCTCTAAGAAGGTAATAGGTAAAGATGACGTAAGCATATCAGACATCATTCAGCGGTTGGGTAATAGCGACTGGGTCAGGCAGGGTGTAAAATTTCTGGAGCATACGGACGAACAGTGTCCGTTCTGCCAGCAGGATCTGCCCCATGACTTCGAGAGGGAGCTTTCCGAATACTTTGATGAAACCTTTGAAGCCGATTCAAAGGCAGTGTCTGCTATGCGCGAAAATTATTACCAAGTTTCAGATGATTTATTGATCCAGGCGCGTGCTCTGCTAGCTTTGGATTGCGCTGAGCTGGATAACGACAAGCTTGGCCCTGAGATTCAGGCGCTGGAAGCTGTCGTTCTCGTGAATAAAGGGCGAATGGACAGTAAGCTGGCCAGTCCAAGCGCTGAGGTTGTTCTTGAGGGGCTAGTGGATATTCAAGGTGGTATATCCGGGCTTATTAGCGCTGCGAACGAGAAGATCGCTGAGCACAATCGCCTCGTTGCTAGCTTCACTGCTGAGCAGGGCAAACTCACTGACGAAGTATGGAAGTATATTTTAGGCGTTGAGCTCAAGAATACTTTGGCTGATTATTTTTCTGGGAAAGACACATTGCAGAAGGCTATCGCCGGGATCGCATCAAGTCGGGATAGGGCTTCGGCTAGCATTGATGCTGTAGATGTCGAAATCGATAAGATTGAGACCGATCTCACCAGCGTGAAGCCGACAGTGACTGCTATCAACAAGATTCTTAGGAATTTTGGTTTCCGAGGCTTTTCACTCGATCCTGCCTGTGTAGGTAATTCGTATAGGCTGATCCGAGCAGATGGGAAAGATGCAAAGCAAACCCTGAGCGAGGGTGAGAAGACCTTCGTGACATTCCTCTACTTCTACCACCTGCTGAGAGGGAGCGTTACGACTTCGGGCATCACCAGTGATCGAATCGTGGTCATTGATGACCCCGTTTCTAGCCTTGATAGTGATGTGCTGTTTATCGTGAGTAGCCTGATAAAAGAGCTATTCGTTGAAGTCAGAAAGCCTGGTAGCCATATTAAACAGGTATTGGTGCTTACCCATAATATACATTTCCATAAAGAGGTTACGTACGATCAGCGTCGTAAGTCCGACAAATCCCTCGGTGATGAAACGTTCTGGATCGTCCGTAAGCCTAATGAACACTCGGTGATTGAATTTCACTCAAGCAATCCCATTAGAACTTCTTATCAGCTGCTCTGGGCGGAGCTTAAGAGAACGCCGTTGCCAGTGCTGACACTGCAGAACACCATGCGCCGGATTTTGGAGAATTATTTCAAAATCTTGGGTGGTGTAGATACGTACCATTTGGTTGACGAGTTTGAAGGTATCGAAAAAACGCAGTGCCAGTCTCTAATGAGCTGGGTGAATGACGGGTCGCATTACGCTCCGGATGAGCTCTATGTGGCTATCAGCGACACGATGGCGGCAAGCTACCTGAAGATTTTTTTCAAAATATTCAAAGCTGCTAAACATGACGCGCACTACAAAATGATGATGGGCGATGCTTATGTGGATCTGGACTCAGATGAGCCTGCAGAGCTGCAGGCTGACGTTGAGGGAGATGGAGTGGCTGTCGCTAGTGATGCGGGTACAGCTGAGCAACCGATAGTCGTTCCTGCGCCAGGTTTAATTTCCGCTAGCAGTTCTGTCGTGGCGCAAGCTACCGTGCCGATTGCTCCCAAACCTGAAAACGACCAGCTGGGGTTCGATCAGGATATTCCGTTCTAGAAACCTTGGTCGGGAAGTATGTGGTAGGCGATCGGCTTCGTTATTCTGTTGCCTTGTGGGCTTGACAGTGAGGTCGAGTCGCTTTATGCATGCTTGTCGCTTGAAAATCAGAGGGGTGTGCCAGAGACCGAATCTCGAACAACTGAGGTCGTAAATCGACCCCCGATCATCTATAATGACGAAAGTTAAAGTTTGAATTTTGGTATTGGTCAGGCACCTGAGTTAGGAAAAAATGAAGTATTCATCAACGGATTACGAACAGTTTACTCGAACGCTGCACCAGCAGGTAATTGAGCAAGAAGGTTTTGAAGGGGTTGAGGTTCTCCATAATGTTTACTTTGTTGGTCGGAGTGGGGCGAAGCATCAGATAGATGTTTGTTGGAAGATGAAGGTTGCGAATGTCGAGCAGCTTTTTTGCGTGGAATGTAAGCTGTTTAAGTCTAAGGTTAAGAAAAGTGATGTTGCTGCTTTTATAGCGAAAATTGAAGATATTGGGAGTGCTAGGGGGCTGTTTGTGACGACGGTTGGTTATCAGCTTGGTGCACTCCGACTGGCTAAGCATAAAGATGTTGTTTTAATGAGTGCTACTTATGAGCTTGAGCATCGACCGGCTACCCTTGAGGTATATTTTCCAAGATTTCATGATGTAACTACTACCTTTGGGGTGATGTCGGATGAAGTTGCTGTAGAGTTGGGTAAAATGTCTCAGGATGTAGTTAGTGCCAATGAGACTGAAATATACGACTCGAAAGGAAATAATACCGGGAATCTAAGCGATCTCACAGAGTATGTGGAGCATCATCAGGATGGCCATAATGTGATAGATGTGCAGGATACATATATAAAAGTGCTCGGGGTGCTTGTGCAGGTGACGTCTTTGTCGTATTTTTACGAACGGGAATATGTTGGTTGGCCGCTGAGTGGAAGTTATGAGGTCGCCAAAGCAAGTGTAAAGTATATTTTTGATGATAAGGAAATCCAAGCAGTGTTGAATTCCCATCGGTGTCCTTGAGTTTTTGAAGCTTTAGCGTGCAGCGAGATATGTGGGACTGTATTGCGTTCTTGAATTTTCTGTCGTGTGTGGAGCTGGCTGTCGGTTTTCCAAAATGTTTCTTCGTAGATACCTGCATCAGATGAGGAGGAGGTAACACGAACAGAAATCTTCCAGATATGCAGGTCCATGAGCTATTGATCATTGAGCTTGAGATGCAATCGCTTGAGCATCTGGTTGAAGATTCCCCCGGTTTCGCCAGAGCCGGAAGCGGTGATTAAGTGTCGCCAAGGCCCTAAGCACAAGGGCATGTCCCGCCATGGGATACGGGAGCGCAACAACCGCCTTGCAATAGAGGTGACAGCTTCACCAAATCCTTTCTTGGCAAGCAACCCGAAACTTGTGGGATGTCGCAATCTTCCTTCTCGTCTTAGATCTTCTTGAGGTCTCGCTCCAAAGGTGAAAAGCTGGCCTCCTCATTTGTTCTCTGTGCAGAGAGGTTATCAAGGCAGATCCTTGACCCAGTACCTTCGCACTGTCGCCTCAGGCAAATTCAGCTCCCGACCAACCTGAGCTCTGGTCATGCCGCTGGCCTTCAATTCCAGCACAGCTCGGATTTTGTCAGGGTCGGTAGGTTTGCCGCGAGTACGCTTGATTAACCCTTCACCGGCTTCCCAGTGCCGCTCCAAGCCCTGCAAGCCGCCCTGCGCAACGAAGCCCTCCAAATCCTTTGAAGCCTTCGCCATTACCTCGCCAGGTGATGTCCCATCCTGAAGGGCTTGGCATAGAGCGACAAGAGCGACGAGATCGAAATTCAGACTGACTGCGATTTTGCTCAGCTTGGCCAAAGAGGCCTGCGTTTTTCCTTGTTCCAGTCGCGAAAAATTGGCTTGAGAGCTGATCTCGGCGAGCTCTTCCTGAGCAGACCCTCGCAGATCGCGCAGGGCTCGGACGACTGCGGCTATCTCGTTCTGCATGCTGGCAACGCCCAAAACAGAAGATAGGGCCACAGCTCGGTGTCGCCAATAAATATCGAAAGCTAGCAATAGTGACGGTCATCGTTTATGGTGACCGCACTGACGACAGTCTCGCTGCGCCTGTCCGCATGGGAGGTGGGTCGGGTGATGATCAATTTATTAGAAAGTCGATGTCAGCGGGCTGAGCATGAAGCTACATATTCTCTCGGATCTACACTGCGAATTTGCGGATTTTGTCCCACCAGACCTAGCATGTGACGTAGTCGTGCTGGCTGGGGATATTCACGTAAAGTCGAAGGGCGCGAGGTGGGCGAGCAAGTCGTTCAGCACCCCTGTTCTGTATGTCCTGGGCAATCACGAACACTACAGCGGAAACCTTGATCGAACCTACAGCAGGCTGGTCGCCTCTGCTGATGAGCACGTGCACGTGCTTGAAAACGGGGTTTGGGAACACGCCGGGGTGCAGTTTTTGTGCGCCACAGCCTGGACGAGCTTTGACTCGACCGGGGACGTAGTGGCCGCGAGTGGGTGTGCTCGTGACAGAATGAATGACTTCAGGGCGATCCGGGTCGGTGACCAGTTCCGACGCCTGCGTCCAGATGATCTGGTCGCGAGAAATCGACAGACCAAAGACTGGCTCGTCGCTCAGCTATCACAGCCATTTCATGGCAAACGGGTAGTTGTTACTCATCACTCTCCGCTCATGAAGTTTGTAACAGAGCAAGATGTCAACCCACATATGCGGGCAGCATATGGCAATGCCTGGGATAGCCTGCTGTCCTTTGATATTGATCTCTGGATTTTTGGGCATACCCACTGCGCGGTCGATGAGTATGTTGATGGCGTACGATTCGTAAGTAATCCGCGTGGGTATCCATCTGAAGAGACCGGTTTTCGGCCCGATCTTGTAGTCAGTATATAGGTGCTTGATGGAGTTATTGGTTGTGGCTCCCTCCGTGAAGTATTAAATCTCCAGTAGAAGTGTGATTGGGAAGTTCATGAGTGTGATGAGTTGCCAGGCGCGAGTTGGCGAAGGCTGTGGACGGCTGCCTGATTCAACGCTAGTCAGACTGGCTATGGCGCAAACCCACGATTGGGGTGCGTTTATAGACGCGTACCTAATTGATGGCGCAGCAGTGGGGGATCGCTTTGCCGCGTATGTCTATAAAGATCGTTCCGGTCAGCTGGTGGACGGAATGACCGTTGTGACACCCGCTGTCAAAGTGATATCACAGTTTGAAGGCATGGTGCTGTTGCGCACGATTTCGGGCAGCGACAACTACGTGCTGGTTAGCCGACTAGAGGTCGTCTGAGCGGCCTTGCGCCCAAGGTTGGGAGGGTGAGCCACGCTTCGTGGGGCCTGCATGGCAGATGCTACATGGTGAACGGGAAGTTAAAGTGAAATTAAGGAATAAGCATGTCTGACTTGAAGAAAATGAAGGTTGTTATCAAGAACTACGAAGCTCAGGGCGTCGGTGATTTAGATGCGCTCTACGGTCGCGTTAGGCTTGAAGATGAGCAGGGTAATACGTTTTATTTTGAAAAAGTCGTAATGCTTAAATATCTTCAGCGTCACGGTGCTATGGCTACTGATGTTCCACGTGTGTGGTATTTCAAAAACTTATCAAAGAAATCAATCGTGGTTTTGGCGTTTGAAAAAAATGGTGGCCAGGTTGAATATGATTTGGATGACCTTCGCGTAATCACGAGAACGGCGGTGTTAAGAGGGGTTCTTATGACGCTGGCTGCCGTGCCTATGGGGGTGATTGCTGGTACTGCAACCTTTGGTCTTGGGCTTGTGCTGATTCCGATGGGCTTGTGGTACGGATACAAAAATGTTTTTAAACTCCCCACAATGCTAGGGCGTGAAACGTTATTGAATGACTTTGCGAAAGCTGGTGTGGTGGTTAGGTAAATATTTCGGTGCAAGTACTGAACGACTAGGCTGTGTGAGAGATTTCTTTTGCGGTCGGTGGCTATCAGGGCCTAAGGACTATGTCACAGGTCTACCTGCTTGAGGTTAATCTGCGATGCTTCTGCTCTTTTTTGACCGGAACACAGGATGCTCAGATGACGATCGCTGCTGCAGTCTTTGATGCCTTTGGAACGCTTGTCGAGATTCAGCGACCGACTCACCCTTTTCGAAAGCTGATCCAGGAAGGACTGCGCCAAGGCCGTAAGCCTCAACCGGATGATCTTAAGGTCATCATGACTCACCAGCTGTCACTGGCAGAGGCGGCTTCAGCTTTTGGTATCAGCGTCAATGCTGACAGTCTCGGGCGCCTTGAGCAGTCCCTCGAAAACGAACTCGCAAGCATCAGGCCATTCCCGGATGCTTTGTGTGCGGTGCAAATGCTGCAGGCCGCTGATGTGCAAGTTGGCGTTTGTTCAAATCTTGCGTCGGCGTACGGCCCTGTGATCCGCCAGATTTTTCCGTACCTGAATGGCTATGGGTTCAGCTACGAGGTGGGCGTAATGAAACCCGACCCGGCTATCTACCGCGCTACCTATGAGAAACTTGGGTGCACTTCCTGCTGCGACTTCGAGTCGGAGGGGCGCGTTTTTATGATTGGCGATTCAGCCCGCTGTGACCGTGATGGCCCTCGCCAGGTAGGGGGCAGCGGATTCCTTTTGCATCGAGGGGGAAAGGGGGATTTTTCGAATCTCCTCGAATTCGCGCAGGTTGTGTTGGAGCGTAAGTGAAAGCGGCTCCTGGTCAAGCAAAGACTGGCGAGTAGACATGCTTTACAGCGAGGCCCTCAAAGCTCTTAAGCAAGAGCGGTGATCACTGGAATCATCCAAACCGGGCTGTACAGAGCCCGGTTTTACTTCAGAAACCCCATTGGCCCCCGGCGCTCCAGCTCTAAGAGCGACATCGAGCACATCTGCTCCTGATGGCACGGCATATATACCCCTGCGATGAGAAAGGCGCTGGCAAGGTCGCCTACACGGTATTGAGCGGTGCCAGATCCATTGAGAGCATACCTCGTGTGTTGAGACGTAAGCGCCCGGTGAACACGCCCACCGAAGTCCAGCATTAATAGCGCTGGTGTCCGCAATTTTTTAAGCGGACACCATCCAACCCGTACCTGGCTGGCACCTCTGGTGCTTATCAGGGCCTGCCCAGCTACGCCCTTCCAAGGGAGATTGGTCGTTCCTCCAGGGCCGAAAACTAAACTTTTTCTTAGATTTGGCAAGTGCTGGAGCCGCTGGCGGTAAAATCGAAAATATAGTTTCGTTTTTCTTGCTTGCTCCACGGCCTGCTTCATCGCTAGCCCCCTAGGCTTAGTGGATCGGTCAAGCAGCTGTATCGCCCCAACGTAGGCCTCACCTAGGTATATTCAACCACGTACCCAGAAACGGGCGAGCCACTCTGATGAAATCTGGCTCCTAGTAGCGGATGATGCCGCCGAGTTGAGATCTCGTGGTAATGATGGGCAGGAGGGCTCATGGATCATGTAAAGCAGGCGCTGGCGGAGGCTGAAAGGGTGTTCGGAGACAAGGGTAAGGCCGCAGCGTGGGTGTCCCAGCCACGCGCGGTTTTCGGCGGAAGCTCTGCTTTGCAGCTTTCGGGCGATGAAGTCGGGTTTCAGAAAGTGAAGGAAGAGCTGAGCCGTATTGAGCACGGTTTTGTCTGCTAGAGCCGCTTTGCTTTTCCCCAGCTACTACCAAAGCCACCTCTCAGCCCTGTCCAACCTCCTGGAAGGCGGGGTGCCTGCCATTCGGAATAATGAAGGAGGGCATGGCCAGGGCGTTGAGGTGAGACCGTAGAGCCTCACATCGTGTCCTACACGCTTCACATGGCTGCCTCGGCAATCCTGCTTCTGGTGAACTCCGCCAACAGCCTGGACAAGCGATAAGCATCGAAATCGGCCTTCGCTTCTGAGGGCCATTTCCTTCTCTTCCAATTCCACAACCTTTGTCTGCCTTGTGGTAGCGTCGCGCCTTTTAGCAAGGAGCAGGCGGTGCAACAGTTGAAGACCCTCAAGCATGTCCACGCCCATGATGATGACGAATCTGTTCAGAAGCTTCTGACCGCCTGGATCAAAGCTGTCGAACGCTACACCAAAGCGTTTAAAGACAATCCGTGGTGGTACAACGAGCGCGCGTCGCTGAGCGTCTTGGCAGGAGCTGCGTGGACTTTGAAGGACTGGTTCGCGCTTGAGGAATTCAGCACCATCAAGCGCATGCGGACACTCATGCCTGGCGTAGATGAGGGTCACCTGCGCAATGGTCGTTGTGATCTATTCATTCGCAACCCAGAAGAGAGCATCGCCATTGAGGCCAAACAGGCCGTGCAGCGGATAGGCGTCAGGGCGGATGGGGAAACCCATATGAACAAGGCCCTAAAGGCGGCATGGGATGACACGGGGGATCTTGGCCATTGGGAGGCTAATCGCCGATTCGCAGTCACGTTCGTAGTGCCTACCATCCCGTTGAGCGAGGTACGGATTGGAACGGGCAAGCGAGTTTTGATTTGTCCCGATAAGGTCAAAGCCTCGCTGAGTCGCTGGCTTACAGATGATCCGTATTTCCCAGGTTGGTCATTGAAACCCACCCAGTTCGCCTACATTTTCCCGAAGCTGGGAAGCCCAGACTACGTTGATGACCAACGTTACTTCCCCGGCATCGTTGTGATCTTTGATGAGCGACTCAGGGCAAATCAAATCCGCAGGCCAACTGAGGCCTCTGCTGTGACGGTCGCGCTGGCTTGATGCAGGCGCGAAGGTTCGCTCCAGGTAATCAGTCGTCAGCTCGGTCGAGACGATCCTGATGGTCATCGCCTGTGCCGGTCTTCTGGCCTGATCTCATTCGCAGCTGTTCGGACATCCACTCCCCAGCTGCACTGAACTCTTGCATCATCTCTGCAAATTCCGTGGGTGTCAGAGGCCCCGGCGCTTGTTTGTCCTGCATTTGACCTCCGATAACGTTAAGCAGTGGCGCATATCGCCATAGGTTAATCTTCCGCTGATCTCAAAACGGAGTCGAGCTCGTGACTAGAAATCCAGTTGAACGGGCCCTCATGGCGCGAGGGGTAGACAGTGCGTTGGCAAGGAGGCTGAGGGAGGAGAAGTGGACAGTTGCGAAGCTCCAGTTGCAACGTCCAGAGAAACTGCTGGAACTGGGGCTCTGTGAATCCGTCGTGCCCAATATCGTCGGGAAAGGCAGGCCGCCGATACCACTGAATGTCCTCATCAAGACCCTTTACGACAATCGCTGGGTTTGCTGTGTCTGTCGAGAAGCTGCGCGCCCGGTCATCGTTCACCACATCAAGCCATGGGCGGAAAGTCGCGATCACTCTCCGATTAACCTCGCAGTCCTTTGCTCTATTCATCACGGGGAGGCGCATTCCACGCATGCTCTGGAGCTTACGCTCACCGCTGACCGGCTCAATGCAGAAAAGGCGATGTGGGAACGGGAGGTGAGTCGACTCGATCCATTGGCCATATTTCAAGCCACTCAGCTAATGAGTTGCCAGTGGTGGTACTTCAATCACCTTAGGGTTTTTGAGATTGCCCGGCATGTTGGGGTGGATGTCACTCAGCTCCAGGGGTTTCAGGCGGCTCTTCGCAATGGGGTCTGTGATGAGGACGGCTACCTTTGTGCCAGAGAGGGGCTTCTGTACGCCGGCCAGGCACCCTCGCACAGTCTTTACCGTTACATGAGCAACATGCTGTGGGCCGCAGTGGATCATGGCTGTGTCAGAAATATTTCGGATGACCTGGATCGGGGCACACTCGATTTTCTAGTTACCCCTGGCGACTTGGTGTTCGTACAGGGCTCCTATCATTTCACGGATTTGCCTCCTGACGGCGCCGGCGCGGACATGGTTCGGGGGCGGCGACGCGTCAACAAGGTCGAAATAACGTTCGTCTTCGATAGAAACGAAGCAACGTCGGGGTCAGCCCGTACCGAGTGGCTTCTTGGCGTGCACACTTTGGGCTGTCTGTTGCGCGTGAACAAGCTACAGAGAGATCTCAGCGGTGTGTTGCATCTCGGGGCTACAGTCTTGGCGATTCGCAGCGCTCATGAAGAGTTGAAGTCGAGGAAGTATGAAGTTGGTCTTTATCTAAGCGGCCTGATAGGTCATGAGGTTGAGGACGAAGACAGCGATGAGGACGTGGACGAGGAGTTGGAAGGTTCCGGGCCTGATAACGATGAGGTTGGTAGACAGGCTTACTTTAGTCGAAGCTAGGGTATGACTTGAGTCCATCCCTTCCCTTGTGTGTGAGCCGATCGCTACGAGTTGAACGTGCTGGCTTCAGCCCAGGCCACCGCTGTCCTATCCCAGGCCCGGAATGTCAGGCATCATCGGACTAGCTTGTTGTGGCGATGTACCAGTGGACTAGGTCAGGTGGAGAGTCAGGATGAAGGATTCGTTTTCAAGGCGTCACGGTTTCTCGCAGGTCGATGAGGCCGAAATCACCGTACGAGAAGATGCACCGCAAGCGCTGCGGGAATACCTGATTCAAATGAGCTACGACTGTGGTCTTAACCCCTCAGAACTGCGTCAAATCATCTGCCAGACGTTGAAGGTCTTGCCCGACAAACAGAACTGGAGTGAGAGGCCCAATATTCACGAGGAAAACGTTCAGCGGCTTGAGCAGTGCAAGTGGTTCAAGGTATATGACGTCATTGAGCGGCTCGATGATTACCTCGGCAACCGCAATTACGACGGCGACGTGTACGAGCACTTTACGACTGAGCTGAACGAATTCTTCATCGAGCACGGCATAGGCTGGAAGCTGCTGGATGGCCGCATTGAAATGCGTGGCTCTGAATCCTTTGAGCAGATTTTGACCTCGGCGAAAGAAACAGAGCATCAACATGGGCACATCACGGCCAGCAAGGAATTGCACCAGGCGATTGCTGATCTCTCACGCCGACCGTCTCCAGACCCGACAGGGGCGATACAGCATGCCATGGCTTCGCTGGAGTGCGTCGCTCGGCAGGTCACTGGCGACCAACAAGCGACCCTCGGGAAGATCATGAATGATTCCCGAACACTGATTCCAGCACCATTGGATCAGGCTGTCATCAAAACCTGGGCGTATGCCTCGGAGTTCGGGCGGCACATCCAGGAAGGGCGCGAGCCTTCTTTCGAAGACGCAGAGCTCGTAGTTGGCCTGTGCGCCTCGGTCAGCAGCTATTTGATCAAGAAATCGAAGTGACTTAAGAGGGCTCACAATATGATCTGGGAGAGCTGGTATTGGAAACAACCGCTGCTAGAGATGGCAGATCGTCTTGAGCACCTCAAAACGTCCAGTGCCCTGTCTGATGAAGAGCTTGCTCAGGTCGAGCGCGACATTTTTATTGGCTTTTACTCGGTCAGGAAGCTCCTAGAGGCCCCTGCCAAGATCACCGACAAGACTCGCCACCTTTCTATTCCCCTTCAAAAGCACTCAAACCTGAAGCGCGTGACATGGCGTAACAACCACCGCCTAGATGAGCTCTACGACCTCTCCAAGGCCGGCCTGGAGCGGCGAGACGTGATTTTTGTGTGCGGGCGGATCATTCATAGCTTCGTCTTCGCGCCCTGTATGTCGGAGGGTGGCGGGCTGGATGGTGCATTCTTCAGCTCAGATCTCGACAAGGATAAATGCCTCTACCTCATCAGTATCGACGAGGTGATTTCGTTGTTTCGCCAGGTCGGGAATGACGACCCTTGCGAGATTAAGTGGTCTCGTGATCCAGAGACAGGGAAAGAGACGCTGATCGTGAAGTGAGCCGTGATAGGTCGGTGGATGGTGCTGCCCCCGTTGAGTGATCGCTGACTGACCTAATCGCCCAGCCTCGACTGTCGTGTTCCTTCACGATCAGGCTTACTTATAAAAGTAATGCCTTCTTCTTTCAAACTAGGCTATTCGTGTTCGGGAACGACATGTTGGCGCGAGCGAGAGAGATAGTGCGTTTCCGAACTTCCTCTCTCATTCTTTGCTTGGCTTACTACTATTCAGCTTTTGTGAAATTCATTACGCAGGCATCGCCCCATCCGAAATATGTTTGCATTACCTTGGGGCGTAGAGAGTTCCAGGTCGAAGTTGTTGTGGCCAAATATTTTTTCGTGTCTTCACTGTCATCAACCGTCCTGGACATGAATTCTGGGAAGCCAGGTTCTTTGAAGTGTGCGATTTGCATGTATAAATTGGCCGTATTGAAGGCATGCGTCATCACCTTGTATAGGTCTTCAGGCGTATTCGCCCATGGTACATATTGTTTAACCATAGGGTGAGTGAGAAGAGAAACTATGGAGGTAAAAGCATATCGCATGCGATATGCCGGGTCGGGGTGGGTTCCCACCGCCTCGCCGCCGTGCGTTGATCGCTCGTTCCCATAGAATCTGTGGAACAGACAGGTAAGCCCGGCAACGAATAACCATAACGTGGTTTTTTTAAGATTCTGTTTGTCTTCGATAAGCAGATGCTGGATCGTTAAGCTGGTGGCCTCAAAATCTGCAGACAGCTCAAATGCGTGGCGAATCCATGCTTCTTTTCCGGTTATAGGCTCTTTTTTTTCTAAGCTAAACTCCTCCCAAGCGAACTGGTTTTTCTTGGAAGCTTCACCTAGCTCGGAGTCTAGGATCGCTCCGTGATTCTGAAATAAATGTGCTTGCTCGTGTAGATATAGCCATGTGAGAGATGTGTTGAAGAAACGTATTTTTGCGTCGTCAATGCTTAGATCTGGCGGAAATATCTGCTTAGGGCCATTTCCGTAGTCAAGCAGAGTGAATAGTTCACTGTATTTTTCCTCGATTAAGTGCTGCGTGCACATGAGGGGGAGAAGTGCTCCGTCTTTATAGATTTCTATGGCTGCCCCATAGAAAATGGTTATTGAGTGCTGGTTCTCGTCTGCTTGGTTAACGCCGGCGCTTGCTTGGAAGTCGTATGAGGGTGTCCATAGGATAGTCAGGCTTTTAGGATTTTTGTAAAGAGGTTCTGAGAACTTGGTTTTTAAAGTGTCTGCTGTCTCTTGAGCAAGCTGAATTATTTTCGGTATTACAGGCTTAAATAAATTTTGAGACTCGGCGCCGTAGAGTCTTTCATGGAAGCTGTTCGTCATGATTGTCCTCGCGTATAAATTTCATGTTTTTAGTTTTTGGTGCTCAGTACGCCAAGCTATGCTTGATATGTCTGGTGATCTAGTATCTGCGTGGCTATGTGTCTTTTGGCTAATTTTAGATTTTTCTGCTAAATGGCCGGTGGGCATTGTTCACACCGCGTTATCTTATTTACGTAGGTAGGGATGTCGTGATGGAAGTCCCGAATTTTTGCCGGATGGTAGTGCGCTTTGATGCACTCTGCAGGAATGTCTGAGCGAACCACGTAGCTCGGTGATGACGACATGCCCAAAGGACGTTTTGTTCGAAGCTGCCCCCATTCCGACAGGATAATCTTCGCTACATCCAGCTTCTGTGCAGGTGTGATGAGCTCGATCGGAATGTCCACTTCCAGTACGGTCGGAATGCCAATTGTCCGCAGCCGGAGCCTGTAATCCTCGTCGTAACGTCCCCCGCCCAGCTTCGCAGCGAGTGCCAGGAGGTACTCGCTGCCGTTGATGATGTAGTGACCGAATTCCCTAACCATCTGGCGGTCATCCACGGACAGCCAAATCTTGCCCCGTTCACTTGACTCACGGTGCTTCATCTTCTCGATGGCCTGATCGAGACTGGTCGGTGGTAGATCCGCAAAAAGCTGTCGAAATTTCTTGATGATCGAGTCGACGTTCTGCCCCCTAAGCCCATGCTCGTAGTAGCTCGAAAGCGACTCAGGGCGGCAGCCGTGAAAGGCTTTGAAGTGGGTATAGAATGAGGACATCCGATCGCAGAACTCTGGTACTAGGTCATCGTGATTCGGGAGCCAGTCCAGGACGTCCGACCAGCATTGAGGCCTGCGCTGTTCCAATAGTTCTACCAGGCTCGGCGTCAGCAAAGGCTTTGCGTATGACCGGACGTGTTGTAACCAGGCACGTCGGTTGCGCCAATCCAAAACTTTATGTGTCATTTCGACTTCCAGCTTCCTGCTGTCAACGTTGCATGAAAAAGGGCCCCGCGAGGAGCCCTTCATTCCCACTCCAAGGTCTTACTGGGTCAGCCAGCTCTCGACTTCCTGTGCGCCGTACTGGGCTTTCCAGTCTTTTAGTGTTTTGTGATTGCCGCCCTTGGTCTCAACGACTTCACCGGAATGCGGGTTTTTGTAGACCTTTAGTTGACGAGGTTTGCGAATGCCTTTCTCGGCAACGGCACCTGGGGTACTACGGCGAGTTGCAGAATGCGGGTCGAGGATCGCGATGATATTGCGCAGGTTGTAGCCGTACTCATTCAGTAGGTCACGAAGCTTCTTTTCGAATTCGATCTCGCGTTTAAGGCCATCATCATTTTTGAGAGATTCAAGCTCGGCCAACTGGGCAGCCAATTGCTGCTCCAAAGCACGGAATTCTGCGAGACGGGACATTTTTTCGCTCCTAATTGGGTGTGTTGAACCATTATCCAGTTGTGGCCGGGCCAAAGTCTAGCAGTTGCTGCGCTGGCTACTGCCATGGGGACACTGGACGCGAGCGAAAAGTAACAGGCGTCGCTCCGTGATTTGGCGTCCAGTTTGGTAATCTCGTTCTCCGAGTACTGCACCGTGACATGGTCGCTGAGCTAAATTTCTCGCAAAAATCGCTTGTGATGTGGCTCGGCTCCTGAGCCCCTCAACTCACCCTTCGGTACTGTCAGTAGGAGGTTTGAGATTTAATAAGTGGTGATAAATAGTTACGTCGGATCCATTGATTCTACGTGTTTCTTTATAATATCTAGCGTTAAAGCTATTTCCTTGAGTGATTATAGGCACTAGGCCGCTTTTGTAGTCGTCGTCAAAGTCGTCATAGTCACTTTTCTCGATGTGTTTGACGTAGGATTCGCATAGGTGTGGGAAAGCGTGTGTGGCAGCATAGACTACTACGAATATTGGGCTCATGCCCATCGAGTTGTATCTGCCGATCTTGTTCAAGTGTTCATCGACTTTTGTAGTGTCAATGGAGCTTCCAAGTCTAAAACTTTCAAGTAGGAAAACCGGCTTGCTCCTGCTATCCCGTACCCAGCCGTCAATCTCGCCAACGCCCTTACCGCTACCTGAGCGCCCAGTGCGAGACTGATCAAGCATCGTCCAGTTCAGGAAGCTCATTCGTTGGCATACGAGCGATACAAGCCAGTCATTAATCATGTCTTCCTCATCCAGCATGATCGTGCTCGTAGATGCGGGTGCTGATTTTTTGCGCTGGAGATTTCCGTTTCGTTTAAGTAACTCCAGGCCAATATGCTCCATGATCTCGAATAGGTATTCATCAATGCCGGTCTTGGCATTCATGAAAATTTGACTCTGATCGTGCGCACTCATGTTTTTAATGGTGAGCCATGCAAGACGGAGCTTGTCAAGAGAGGAGTCGATCTCAATGCTCAAAGCTGGGAGCGGCCTAGGGAGCTCAATGGTGCCAGTGCTTCTCAGGCTCTTCTCAAGGTCGGCGATTGTGTCTTCCGCGTCCTTTGGTAATGATCGATGAGTAATTCGTACTTGATGGAGATAAGACAGTGCCTCCGTGGGGCCTACCGTGCGCTTGAGGAAATCTGCTCTCAGCGGGGCCAGCTCATAGGCTTTCTGTTGTTCACTCGATGCTATTTCCCAGAAACGCTTGAAGTCGTCGAAATGCTCTGTCGCCAGGCAGAGCTGCAGAATATAATTTAGATCAACTTCGCTGAGCTTGGCTTGGAGATCCGTCTTGAACGTTTCCTCATAGGTGTCCAGCCAACGATCTAAGTAAAACTCTAGCGGTTTGGGTCGAGCGGTGTCGGTGGGCCAGGATAGCGCAGCTTTGATTAAGCCTGTCGCATTTTGCAGCGTCGGTTCAACGTCAAGTATACGGCTGAACAAATCAAGTGCTTTGGCGTGATCCACAAATATAGTAAGAGACGCGATAAGGTATCGCTTGAAGCTTAGGACTTCATTGATTACTTGCTGCTCGTCTGACTGTGGTTCGTAGAGGCTTAGTTTGCTTATTTTTTCTTGGTCAGTAGTTTTTTTATGGTCAAATATCTCTTTCAAGTCAAGTTTTGACGATATTTCAGCGGTTTTGTTTTTAAAGGTTTTGTGAGAGTATTTCCTAACATAGTCTAGGTATTCCCTGGCGATCTTCATCTGACCATGATTGGCGGCTTTCAGAATGATATCGAAGGCTTCGGGAGTCCAGTTTGTTGCTGCTTCCTCTAGATTGCGCTCGGCTACCAGGCCCAGCACGAGTTTCTTGTTTTCATAGGCAACGGTACGTTCGAGCATGATAAATAGTGCTCTTAAAGGCGCCTCTTTCCGCTGCAGAATGTCAATCAGTTCCTGAAATTCTTTCGGAGTGAACTCGTTAGCTGCGTTGCAGACCGCTGGCCATAATTTGACGGGGCTGTAGTCTGAGTTATCATGTAAGTAATCAAAAATCCCAGAATGGTATTCTGGGAGGAAACCATAGCGCTCGATAATGCCCATGATTTTGCGTGCAAAAAAACGCTTTTCAGTTGCGTTCTCTACTGCTCCATCAATTTGCGTGAAAAGTTTCAGAAGCAAGCGGGTGTGCATGCGAGCGGCGAATACAGTGTCTCGTTTTTCTTTGATGGTTTCTGATGGCACCATCACGGGTTGATCATCGAGAGCACTGATCCAGATTTCGCGCTGCTTGGGTAGTGCGTTTGTATAGACCTTCAACCATTCGAGTTCATCAAAGGCGAGTGGATCATCAACCGCGTTCGTGTCCCCATTCAGACGGTCATGCAGGAGCCCCAAATAGCTTTCGATCAAGACTCTGCATGCATTTGGCGCATGGCTGCTTGGAGTAGGGCTTAACTTCGCTGAAGATAAAATCCAGTCAAGATGCCAGAATAAAATCAGCCACCCGCCGAGAGGCATATATCGGTCGCCAACACGAGCTTTCTTGAGGTGTTCTTCCGTCCGATTTATGAGTATTTGGGAATGGTCTTCTACGAGGTATCTAACTTGGCCTGACTCAGTCAGATACCTGACGGTGTTTATGGCGTTTTGGAGGCTAGGCAGTCTGGTGTCCGCAATTAACTTGTCACGGGAGTTGTAGCCGATTTCGTGGATGGCAAACCAGGCGACCATTTCGCAAAGTCGATCTACGACCTCAGGTAGTTCGGACGTACGAAAATATTGCTCGTAGCTGTTGTAAAATACTTCAAGAGCTTGTGCCCATACCAGGTCGCCCCAGACCTTCTCATATGAAGCATGATCTGATATGGGGCGTATGCTTCGAGAGATATTTTTGTATACGTTGATCAAGCCAAATTGATTTGTCTCCGGGTTAGAGAGCAAGAAGCAAAGATATGGAGGGTGATAGATGTCGCTGAACAGGGCTCCGGCCAATTTAGGAGAGCGGTGGGCCAGGTCGATTAGCTTTCGAGTGAGTGGGAAGTTGTCTCTAGGGGAATAGCCGTTGCGCTCGCGCTGGAGTATCAGGTGAACTAAGTGTTCACTGATCCCACCAATCCCTTGAAATCGATAATGCGTTGCGTCATTCCACCATTTCGCGCCCTCCATAAGCGTGGAAGGACTTGTGCTCGACAAGTTGTAAATCATGCCGTGAAGCTGAGAGAAGTCAAGTGCTTCACAATAGGCCTCCGTGTCTTGGCTCACCTCATCAGGTTGTCCAGGCCTTTTTCGTATTATTAGAGGAGATGGTTTTTTGATGATGCCTCTGACGCCACTATGGTTGATAGCGATATTGGCTGCGCAATCTTCCCAGCTATCAAAGATAGTACTATCTGCAGTGATATAGTTTAAGGCGCATTCAAGGAATTGTTTGACGTCGATGCCCATATCGAATTCGATTTGGAATGTGGTAATAGTGCCAGTGGCCAGTCGCATCCTGGTGATGTACTCGGCAAAAGCAGCGTCTGGATCATTAGAGTCGTCTATCAGTCGTTTCCAGAGATAGGTGCCTACGCCTTTTACGTCCTCACGCTTAACCTTCAGCTGATAGCCTCCGACGCGAGGGTCAAAAGTATCGGACAGGAAGGCTAGGTCGATCGGGACAATGTCTTCTTGCCCAAGTCTTAGCTGAGGCGGTTCCCAGTCATCCTTTAGGTGCCTCAGAGCGTACAGGAGGGAATGTGCATCCAGCTGATGTCGGAGCTTGGTCGGCATGCCGGGAGTTGAGGGCACCTTCGCTTGCACTGCCAGGTAGTCATCCGGGAATGCTATAACACGGGCCTGCTCAAGCTCCGAGACGTCCACTGGGTAGGCCAGACAGAATTCTGCACCTTCCACCGTTGGCCAAGAGTCTCGTCCCTCCAGCAGAGCTGTTACGTTTTCTCGATTCAGGAGTCTTGGGTAGATTTGTGCTGAGAGAACGTACTGAGCGATCCTCTCGTGGAGGGGGTTTGGAGTGGCAACACGCCAAGGGTGCGTGTCGTTGTAGAGCCCCAGCTTTCTCTCCAGATCCTTGATCAGCTCATACGAACTCATGTTCTTCCAAAATCCTTGGTGGTCGCTCACTGGCGTCGACGAATGTGCTGACTCCCAGCTTGCTGAGCGGGTGGCTTTACTGTTTATCCATCTGACCATCATCACTTGATAGCCAAGTCGTACCTCGCTCACTTGACCTATGGCGCTTCATAGCCTGTGGGAGGTCACCACAAGCTGGATGGCAATACCACCTATCAACTCTCGCGGAGCTGTCGGTATTGTGGCATAAAGCTATCAGTGTGACAGGTGTGTCAGACTTGGTGGGGTAGCTGTCCAAGCCGAGTTGGTGGCCTGGGAGTGAGCCATGGCGGCGCTATGCGCTTGGGCTGACGGAGTAGCTGCGTGGGAAGGACGTTCGCATTTGTAGATGAGTCGGGCAACCACGACTTGGATACCTCCAAATCGGGTAGCTCAGGTTTTTTCGTGGTGTGCTCGATCATCATTGCAGAGAAGGATCTGCCTAGGGCTTACGAGCTAGCCGGTGGAGTGAGAGCCAGGCACTTCCAGTCAGGGGAGATCAAGTCCAGTAGGCTCAAAGCCAAGGACGCGGATCGCCGCAAAAAAATATTGGTGGATCTTGCTGAGCTGCCGCTCAAGCTGTATTTCACTGTCGTCGATAAAAGTCGGGTATATCAAGAGGGTGGTCTGCAGTTCAAAAAATCGTTCATCAAATACGTAAATAATCTCTTGTATTCGCGCCTGTTCGATCATTGCCAGGATCTTCATCTGACCGTCGATGAGCATGGTGGCTCGGAGTTCCAAGCTAGCCTTAGGAAGTATGTTGCGGAACGATACTCGGGCGATCTCTTTCGTGACTCGGCATTCACCACTAAAAGCAGCGCAGACGACGTTCTGATCCAGGTCGCTGACTTTTTTGCCGGCACAGTCGCCCATATCTATGAGGGCAAGGCCAGCGGTGAGGTCGTTGAGGTGTACAAGAATATCTTGCGCAACCGCACAATCGGCCTTTTGGAATGGCCGCCGCGTTATCAGTCACTCATTCCTCCCCCCATGGATGAATCTGCTTATGCAGACCATCGTGTTCATCAGCAGGCGCTGAAGCAGGCGGATAAATTCCTCACCAAGGTTGGCAAACATCCCGACGAGGATGAGCGCCTTCAGCTCTGCATCCTGGATTACCTGCGCTTCAGAAGCGAGTTCGTCGGCGACGAATACGTCTCCACCGGGGACATTGCCAAGCATCTTGCTGACAGAGGGTTCCAAGGTCTCTCCGAGCAGAAGATCAGATCCAGTGGGATAGCAAAACTACGTGATGCTGAAGTGATCATCGCCAGCGCCCCCAAGGGCTACAAAATTCCCCGGTCGAGGGCGGATATCAACGATTTTCTGGAACTGGCGTCGAGTCAGATTCTTCCGCTCCTTGATCGGATAAAAAAGGCCCGCGATGTCTATAGACTTAGTAGTGTTGGGGATTACGACATTTTAGGGTCAGACCAATTCTCTGAAATCAGAAAGCTGCTGCTGTCGCTTGAGGCGCTCTAGTGGTGATCTGGTTTGAACGGGCCTGCCTATTCCTTTTGCCCACAATGGCTACAAAGCCAGCTTCCACCTAGCCAGCACTGCCTGAGCAAAGCTTACTACCTCATGCCGAATGGAGTTGCCATGAAACCAAATGACCAGATCCCTCACGTCGATGTACTTGATCCAGCACAGCTTAAGCGCATTGAATCTGTTCATAAGGGGTTTCTTTATCAGCATTTGTACGCTGTGGGCTGTCTACTGCTGGCCCAATCTTCCGGCGTACGTGAAGTGCTGGTCGAGAGGGACGAGGATGTGGAGCTCAACACTGAAGCCGGCCAAGTGTACGTCCAGGTAAAAACGCGCTCGAAACCCATTATGCCGGGTGATGTTTCTGGGGCGTTGGAGCGCTTCGAGCTCCTCAAGCAGGAGCACGAGACGGGGCGGCGCTCTGGTGTAGCCCAATTCGTCATCGTGGCGAACCAAGCGTTAGGGGAAACCCTACGGGCTGAGGTTGACCAGCAGAAGACGCCTGCTGACTTGCTCTACCTCTTCCCAGATTCGAACGCATTGCGCCCAGACTGCCTGCCTCCCGCCTGGGAATCGTTGGAAGAGGCCGCTCAGTGGTGTACTACTGAGGCTGAAAAGCTGAATTTTTCGCTGCTCTCGCCTTCATCTCTGACTTGGAAGATGGCGGGCCTGGTGATGCTAGCGTGTGCTGCTGGGGATGGAAATGCTCGGCATGTTTTCCATACCTCGGAGTTACCGGGTCTTTTTGAGCAGTTGATTGTGCAACTGCAGGATTTTCCGACTCCGCCTTCCTCTTACAGGCCGCAACAGCACGAGCCTTTGCTCTCGTCTGCGGAGCGGGTGCGCATAATCTGTGGGTTGTCGGGTGCTGGAAAGACCAGTTGGGCTGCTCATGCGGCTCTGCACAGCCCCGAGCCATGTGCTTACTACGATGTAGGCGACCTACCCGGGCCAGCTCTCGCAAATTCCATTGTGCGGGAACTAGCTTCCAAATACATGAAGCAAGATCCAGACGGTATTCGGAAGATACTATTGCCAGGGGCAAGTGGTTACGAGGCAATCCACGCGTTTGACAGGTTCTTGGAGCAGGCTGAGGCGCCCCTGGTTGTCGTTGTCGACAACGCCCACCGTGTACCTGCAGCAAACATCCGCGATCTCTTGAACGCGACTCGGCACATTCGCTTTATCCTTCTCTGCCAGCCTCATGAAAATGTACGTGAGCTCGAAGCCGTCATGGCATTACGTCGTGAGAATTTGCAGGGCTGGGATCTCGATACGGTTGCTCAGGTTGCCAATAGCGCGAGCGTTTTCGGCAGCCCTCAGGCACTCGAACAGCTCCGGGCTTATTCTGGCGGCCTGCCGCTGTACGTTGACAGCGCCATTGCGGTTGCCAAAGCCGAATACGGTGGAAACATAGATGCGCTTTGCGCTGACCTTGCCGAGCATGCAAACGTTGCTGAGACAGCTCAGGAGATTATCCTGGCACGTGTTTACGACGGTTATGACGTGGTCACGCAGAATGCTTTAGCAGTCGTCAGCTTAGCTGACACTGGGTTATCACAAGAAGAAGTGGTTCGCCTGCTCCAGGCTACCCTAAAGCTGTCAGCGGGGGGGGCAGCTGCTGCAATCAAAAAAATCCAGGCCACGGGAACAGTTGAGGTTTTTGGCGCCAAAACACTCAAAGTCCATGATGCCGTCCGTGCCCTGGGTCTACGCCACCTGGAGCTCATGGGTGAACCCGTGGTCACCTCTGCCTTGCTGACGCTGAAGGAGTTGCTGATCCAGGGCTTGGAGAAAAACCGTGACACCTCCCGGTTTTCACTTTTGACTCGGGTGTTTATCCGGCTCAACGATGTGATGACGCTCATAGGACTGGCGGGAGAGGAACTGTTCTACGAGATGGGAATATCCGTGGATATCACCTCAAGTCTGAAGCACGCGCTTGAGTCAGATGATCTAAATCCCCACCAGGCTTTCTGGGCGCATGATGGACTTGTGTTTTCCAGCATGCGCGAAGGCCGCTTCGACGAGGTGGCCGACTCCCTTCTCGCCATGGAGAGGCTTCTCAATGAGAGCGGATTCCAAAATAGCGAGCAGCTTGCATGGGCGATGCGAAAGATACTGTTTGCCGCTGACCAAGGCCAGGAGGACGAGGTGCGGCAGGTAGTGGCGTACGCCACGCCCAAAATCACAGACGCGGATCACCAAAGGGTGTTTGACTACAACCATGCGGTCGCTCTGTGGAAGCTGAAGCGGCATAAGCAAGCTGAAGCGATGTGCGAAAAGATTGCCGGCGAATATTATGAAATTCTGGGACTGGCGCCGAAGGATGTCATGGGCAAGAACCCAGATGTGCTTTGGAAGGTCATCAAGCAACCAAAAGATGTCCACGAGCACATTAAGCACCTTGCCGATGCTCTAGAAGTCTATGCCAAGGCTAGAGAGGCCCAGGGGCTACGAGCCCCCCTGCATCGCCTCCACGCCATGAAGTTCTACCACATGGTTCAAGGCTACGATTCAGTTGTCCGGGTCGGTCAGGATCTGGCGGACGAGCTTGTAGGCTACAAGGATTACGTGGGTGCAAAAGAGGTAATGGAGCAACATGTTGTGCCGATTGTGACGAAGGCAGGCCTAATCGGCAGGATGGTACAAGTCAGAAGTCAGTATGCGGTAATACTGGCATTGTCAGGTGACCATCGAGGTGCGCTATCTGAGATGGAGCGCTTGCAGTCTTACCATGAAGGCTTAGAGGAAGACCAACGGCAAGAAATTGAGCGTCAAACTGCCTATATCGGCCACATAATCCGTGAAAGCAGGCGGCTGGCGGTTCGCCCTATGATGATTGCCGTAGGTCGGAATGAGCCGTGCCCGTGCGGCTCTGGAATGAAGTTCAAGAAGTGCCACGGACGATAGAGTGAAACACCGGTGCAGATGCTGGCACCGGGCGAAAAGAAAACCTATCGAGCGTATGTATGGGCCTAATGCACTACGCCGTTCTCGACACTGAAAGCGGTGGTGTACGACCTCGGCCCCAGCCGTGCAGGTGAACATGCGCACAACTTCCTGGGCACCTGGAACGTAAGCCTCCGCCCAACTCACCTTGCGTGAGCTGGGCCGGAATCCACTGACGGCGTAGCAGCCCGTCCTTCAGTGGCCTCTTTGTCAGCACCGGCACCCTAGCGAGATTGCGCTGCTTGTTGACTGGGAGACGTTGCGGCACATTATGTGACCAGGATCAATGGCAGCACGCTGCAATTCGGCGCCGATGCCTCGAAAGGGCTCAGCTTATGCCGACGACTAGGTCAGCACGACCTAGATACATCAAAGTCGATCATGAGCAGTCATCGTGGAGCCTTGTCGCCTGGCCGACGTGCTCTTGATGAGCAGGTCTGTGCCGTTCTTCGTAGACGTCGACCCCCACCCATTCACCAAACGCACCAGGAATCTGTCCTTTGGCTGATCGTGCGGGCTTCGTTTCTTTACGGATCAGTGAAACGCGACATGAAAGTGAGGGCTTTTCGCCTTGGATTCAAACTATGAGTCCGTTTTCGGATGCGTTTGGCTAGAAGGGTTACGGTGACTCGGGTGTGCGTACGCTTTGACCGTCGCTGAACGCTGGCCGTGATACCGTCACGCATGCTTTGACGGTGGTATAGGTTTCATCAGTTCATGCCTTTTAAACTTAGAGCTCGCATTGTGACTAATAATGCGAATGACTTCAGCCATCTTTGAATTCACAAGATTCAAGCGCTCAATCTCTTTTTCCAGGCGTGCGATTCTTTCAGCGCCATCTTGAATCGTCTTGGGTCGGGGTAGCTTGGTGACTCTCTCGGCTTCTTTTCGAAGAGAGTCTTTCTTCGCTTGATAGGCAAGTTTGATAGTTATTTTTTTATTTAGCGCTTGTCGGGTCGGAGGCGTGCTCCAGCCCAGAATCTCCTGAGCGCCTAGGCATATAGTGTTCCAGTCCAGCTTATGTTGGCTGTCCCACTTGTTGATCATGCGGCAGATTTCGCGTGTCTGCTGATCTGTAATGACTTTAGGCATTTGATTTCCTCATTCGTGGAGCAGCATATCCAGCATATCCAGCAGTTCCTCACCATACTCTGCACCGAGCTTAGCTCGATCCAGCAGCGCAACACCGTTCTCTATGGCTTTCTGTTCCACCATCACTTTTTCATGGCTGAAATCTGTGCCCAGCAATTGAATAGGTGTGCCGTCAGGGATTTGAGGGTTCTCCAGCACGTTGACGAACTCGGTCAGTCTGCTGATCTGGGGGCGCGCTTTATCTATCCATAGCGAGGCTGAGCGCTCACCTGCTTCAACCGCTTGCATGGCAGCATCATAGGTGCCCGCCATGTTATCTCTGTCTGTTTTGACCGCCTTCAGCGCAATTTTATCACCCTTGCAGGCCACCAGTTCTGAGCAGTTCGTGCAATCTGCAAACTTATTGCATGGCCCTAAGCGCCAGCTACGGCGGCAGATGCCATATCGGCTACGATGGAACGGCCCATGGCCATAGGCAGCCGCTTCTTCTTCGGTTACTGGATCGAGTATTCGCTGCACCTTTTCCGGGTCGTCGATCGCTACTGCCTTGACCAGACGCTGTTCAGCCGTCTCATGCAAGTAGGTTGGCGTTTGGCGAAGCGTCGCGCGGCTACTCCACTCAGTGATCTGCTCAATCGGCACCCCGTGCTGCTTGGCCAGCCTGTTCATGAAATGCCGCAGTGCATGCGAGTTCAATCGATTAGGGTCATAGCCGTGCTTGGTGAAAAAACAGAGCGGGCGCTGGTTTTTTCGGTCAGCTTTGATGGCGCCGTCCAGCCGCTTTCGGTAGTAGTCTGGGTTGAAGGGAGCCAGAAGTACGGGGGATGTACTGGCTCGGACACCTAGCTGCAATCGTCTGAAGCACATCAGGGATTCACTCATCTTGAGTGGGACTAACCCTGCGATGGGCTTTTCTTGATAGGGGAAGAACGGGTTCTTCTTGCGGTGCTCGGCCACCACGATCTGCCAGAGAGAATCCAGCGTGAATCCGGTGAGGGAATAGCTACCTGTGTGCGATCGTATGAAATCCTCACAGTGCTTGCGATCTGAAAAACCTAGAGCCTGGGCTACTTGATCCCTGGTAAGTACCTGGTCATCCGGGACGCCGGGGCAATTGGCGTGTCTGTAAAACCTGACCGGCTGAGTCTCCATGTACAAAGCCAGCTTTCGCCCCTCGTTTGTAATCTCGATCAGCCGCTGAGCCGCGATCTCGGCCACATCACGCATGGTGGTCGGAACCGCCTTGCGCGTATAGCTGCGGGTCTTCGGGACGTAATAGGCCAGGTAGCTCTGCGTTTTACCTTGTGAGTCATTGTCTGACCGCAGAAAGTCCGTGCGCCATCGTAGCGTCTCACCGATTCGCATCGGAGCACTTAGGAACAACGCAGTCATCGACGTCACCATGATGTCGCTGTCGTCCAGCTGCGATACGGGCTTTGCAAACACGTCCGCAATACTGAAAAAGGCGTCCTGGTTGGCTACCTTTGCCGCCTTAACTTCGTCTGGGGCTCGATCTCCCCGTTTCTTTTCATATGAATTTTTACCACCATACGGGTGGGCCCACCGAATAACTTCAGCAGGGACGATCAGCTTTTCGGACAGTAGACCTAATATTTGTTGAATGGTAATGGCAATGTTTTGCCGAGCAGAGTAGTGCTCTAACAAATCACATGCTCTGTTGAAGTGATTTTGCCGAATTTTTGTAATGTCAGGAACGCCCATATCTTCAACTAAAGCTCGCTCAAGAGCGCGCAATGCCTGCACTTCTCGGGGCATATTGCGATGGGGTTTGGTACTGTGCTTATAGCGCAGATAAGCTTTGGCAACGTCCCTAAAAGCAGGGTGCATCAATTGGTCATCGGTAGGTGCTACGGTTTTATGTAGCTTGGCGTTTTCCGAGTTGGTGAATCTTACCTTCGAATTTCTATGGCTGTCTGGCCAAGAAATATCTTCCCAGGCAAAACCGTCCATGCCGCTCCAAAGAGTCAGTTTGTCACGGCAAAAGGCTATGAACTCTCTAAGGTTAGTCGACGGAGAAACCTTAGGGTTTGGATTGAAGCTGATCAGCTTTAACATTGTGGTTGGTTCATACTCTTACGTTTTGCGTCACACAACTGAATACAACGCCGTACTGCCATAATGTCCATGGACAGGTCAATCGGGTTTAGCAAGTTCCTCATGCTTCCTGGTCGGATCAAGTCCTGCTCTTGCTGCTGCCTGTAGAGGAGCGCATCGAGGACTTCTTGGTGAGGGGCGTCCACCAAAGGCTCAAAGTTCTTGCACATATAGCAAGGGATCGGAATTGACGTCGTACTGCAAAAGCTATATTTCCCGCATCGGCCCACATAGTGCAATTGATAGCCCTTGGCAAGCTCAACACGTTTGCTAGGATCGTTAGGGTGGGTGGACTCCGCATCCGTGCAGATGATTCGCCCATGGAACGCCATGGCAATTGGTGTCAGCCCTTTGGACATCGCCTCGTCGAGCTGACGTGCTTCTTCTGCCGGATCGTGATAATAGGACTTCAGGGCATTGTCGTCGTTATGACCCAGCCAATAGGAAACGACCGACTTCTTTACCCCTTGCCGAGCAAGCTGGCGAACTCGGGTGTGTCGCAAGCGCGTGGCAGTCACTACAATTGGTTGCCCCGTCCTGCTGCTTATAGGCAGAGGAGGATGAGCGGGATAGTTGCGTTTATACGCATTGGTGCTGCCGCCATTACCCTCGTAATTGAGAACCTTTCCAATCAAGTTTGCTGGCAAGTGAAACAGCGAATCATCTGTATGCAGCGCAGGCTCAAGGCCCAGCTTTTCTTTTAGCGAAGTACAGGCGGTTTTGATGCGGAGCGCGGTGGTGAAAATTGGTACTTGTTCAAGCTGACTTTCGGATAGTTCGACTCCCATGGTCTCAAAGAACAGAACTTTGATGTGCTTCCTCTGGATCATGAGCATGCTCCAGAGGTGATCCGCAACCGGGTGGATCTCAAACTTTCCACCTCGAAAGTCGACATCTGCGTCTTGCTCCTTCGCTGATGGGAAATGAATTTCCGGATCAGGAATTTTACTAAGAATCTTTTCCGCGCCTGTCTTCAAGTCGCAAAATTTGAGACTTCTAAGCTGGGTGGGGCGCCTGGCATAGTGCATTGACAACAACCTGATGAGCGTGGGCTGATGCGCATCTGTTCCATCATAGAAATCCCAGATGGCCCGCAGTAAATCTGCATACTCCTCATCTGAAAGCCAGCTTTTCGTGGGGTCGTCCGATTCGACATTGTTTGAGATGTTTTTGAAGGGCGCAGCCTGGGCGAGAAAATTTAATGCGTCATTGCTTACCGCGCCAGGATACCTGTCGCTCCAATACTCAAGGAATTTTTGGATTTTATACTTATTATGCCTAAAATTATTGTTGTGAAGAGAGTTGCTTGCCCAAATAACGTCAAACTTCTTTGGGGGAGAATCTTTCCCGCTATAGCCAAACGCCTGAACCAGCTGTAGCAAGCTGGAGCTGCTCAGCGTCTGGTCTTCACCATGAGTGATGATATGTTTTTTGAATGAGTCCTTGTCCTTATTCGAAAGTCTCGACATAAATATCGAGCAGTCGACACTGCCCAAACCAAGTTGAACATAACGGTCATCCTCCCAATAAATCCTTCCAGGTATTTCCGGAGGAGCGGTCGCATGTAGATCCACAGCTAGATCTTCTTGCTGGATGCCCAGCGCCTCCAGCTCCATATCAACCTGGCTGGTAGCAGCAGTATTACCTTTTGTCATTAGACGGGTCGCTCTGTGTCGCGGGCAATCTTCACGCCGATTTCCATGGCTCTTTCTCTGCGGTGGCGCAGGTTGTACACCTTGGCCATATCTGAGCCTGTGGCCCATCCGTTAACTTCTTCACGGGCTTCTGCCTCTTGGGCCTCCGTCCAACCCATTTGATCGGCGTGAAGCGAGAAGCGGTAATTGAAATCATGGCGGAATGCGTGAGGGTGCAAATTCTTACCAAGGCCTGGAAATTTCTTTTTTAGATAGCTGATCGCTGTATTGAAACCGTTCACCGTGAGGGCTTTGCCCACAGTTTTGCCAGATTGGTGCACGCAAAAGAGGAAGTCTTCATCTCCGAAGCCGACATTCTGGATTTCCGCCCTGTACTCGGTGCGGTACTGTTTAATCTGCTCTTCTAATCCGTAGGAAATTGCCAAGATCCGGCCTTGGGTTTTAGCTACCGGTTGATTTGTTCTGTGATCGAGTTCGTCGTCATGGTTGCGTTCAACTTCCAGGTAGGGCAATCGCCCGCCACTCGACTCCGTGAAATTTCGCAATTTTAGCGAAAGAAGCTCGCCGCGCCGCATTCCGGTTTCATAAAGAATCCTGGCCATCACCACATTGCGCAAGCGAGTCCCGCGATGTGTTGCAGTGGGCATTCCCATGAATGGGGAGGCGAAGAGTTCAACAAGTACTTCACGGACTGACTCCGTGAATTTCTCATCCAACAGGGCGTGCTTTTTACGGGCACGGGATCCTACACGGCGGAGAGTTTTTGCTTTAAGCCGTTCCGCCTGCTTTTCTACAAGCTTACGAACTGCAGCATCATCAACATTCGGGAAAAGTTCATCCGTCAACCAGGCAATATAGGAACGCACGTACCCCCAGTAGACATTAAACTTTCGAGAAGTAATAGTTTGCCCCGGCTTGCCCGAACGACGGGCTTTTATGTGCCCTGCAAGGTCATCGACCTCCTGGGCATTCAGAAGCGTCTGGACGAGCAGTCGGTCTTCAAGGCTAATTCCTCTATCTCGCTCCCACTCGCACAGCCTGCGGATCGCGTCAAGCGCCACAAGCTGGGTCTGGTGAGTGTGGTTCTCTCTAAGACTACGGGATACGTAGACTGCGGGGTAGAAGAGAGGCACGCCCGGTTCCTCGGGGGCGAAGAGAAATGAGTAGCGCTCGCCGCTCTGGGCAATGTAGTTCTTGATATGGAATTTCATGTTGACATTTTGCCCGGTGTATCAGGGATTAACAACCTTGGTTTACATTTTTATCCGGGATTCTTGGCACCTTGTGAGCGGCTATGGTACTATTTTATTAAGAAACAGACGTGGAAAGAGAGTTATGGTTGACATAAATGCCGAACGACGTATCGTTATTCTCGATACCGAAACCACCGGCATGCCGGTCAGCGAAGGCCACCGGATCATCGAGATCGGGTGCGTGGAAGTCATGGGCCGGCGCCTGACCGGTCGGCATTTCCACGTGTACCTGCAGCCGGACC
>Ga0213821_1000289_pt1 | contig 33728 bp, 26 predicted proteins | sample MC6MC0909MG_FD_179894 | JGI IMG/M metagenome (GOLD analysis project Ga0213821, IMG submission 179894) | Enriched soil aggregate microbial communities from Iowa State University, Ames, United States - MC6-MC0909-MG | ecosystem: Environmental > Terrestrial > Soil > Unclassified | place: USA: Iowa...
TCGCCCTGCCGGTCGATCCAGTCGGCAATCTCCTTGCAGGCACTGTTCAGGCAGGCCTGGCGCTGGTTCATCAGCGACAGGAGGGTGGTGAGCTCTCTTTCGGACATGGCAGGATCCTCCATTCAGCCTTGACAGTGTAGCAGAGGGTTGGCGCGGCTCTACTCCCTTGGCTAGAACGGCTGAGCCCATGGCAAGGGCTTTCCCTGATAGCGCCGTAACAACTCGTTACTTATACACGGCATGTTTATTGTTGCTGCTGGCGCGTTGCGTACGGCATGAGGCGCGGCACTTGAAAGTAATGGGTGAAAGCGCTCTGTCGCGCTGCCTGGCAGCAGTAGCAATGTCTATATCCAAAAAATCTGGCCTGTAGGACTATTCCTAGGTTCTGTTCTGAGCATGTGGTGCGAGTTGCTGTTGTTACAGTTTTCATGTTGTGCGCAATCCTGGGTGAGTCTTAGATTGATATTGCCCGAGCCAAGCAAGGGCGATTTCAATAATCTGAAAGGAGTTCTCATATGAAATCTGCAATCGAACTGTTCAAGACCGATGTAACTGGCGTAACCACCAAAGGTGTTTGCATGTGGTAAGCACGGGGGCGGCGTCATGCCGCCCCTTTATTCCCCTTGAGAGGAGCATGGTTTATGAACGATCGTGGCTACCACACCATCTGGGATATTACTGGCGCCAGTGCTAGGTTGTTGAGCAATGAAAAAGTTCTGCACCGTTTTTTTCTTACTGCATTGCAGACGTCCGGGTTCACCGTCATAAGCGATATGATTCACAAGTTTTCTTCGGGTGGGGAGGGGGTGACGGGGATTTTTCTTCTGTCTGAGTCTCACCTCTCGTACCATACTTATCCGGAGCGTGGATATATTAGTATTGATGTCTATACCTGTGGGAAAAATAATCACTCGATAAACGACGGTATCTCTGCGTTTTTTGGCGCGGACGTTCAAGTCAACAGAAGGACACTGTTACGCGGGAGTATGGTGACTGGCCTGTCGGGGGTGACGTATGCGACTGCTCGATAAAGGGCTGGTAAAATTTGACTACCAGTTTCCACTTTATAATTTTTTCTTCCCCGCTCAGACGCACAATCTCTACGAGCCTGATAAACGTCAGGTTTCCGAAATAATGGCCGGCGCCAATCAGGCGGCACGCTCGCGTGCGTTGTATTTTCATATTCCCTTTTGCGAAGCCATCTGCTCGTTCTGCCCGTTCACACGCGGGTTGTACAAGAATTCCGAGGCTATTGACCGATACACACATGCACTCATCCGTGAAATAGAGTACAAAGCGCAGATTGTCGACTTGAGGGCGGTTCCTGTAAGGGCAATATTTTTTGGCGGAGGAACACCCTCACTATTGTCGCCGCGGAATATTCATGACATTGGTGAGGCGTTGCATCATCATTTTGATATGAGCACTGTAGAGGAGTTTTCATTCGAGTTCAACGTGACCAGTGTGACCGAAGAGCGCGCTCGTGTTCTGGCTGAAATTGGTGTAACCCATGCGCGTTTTGGTCTGCAAACGACAGATAGCGAATGGCGTCAGCTTTTCAATCTCGACCCTGATATTGGCAAGATCGAACGTGCCGTTGAACAGTTACGTACCCATTTCGGATATGTGCTATGTGACATCCTGTATGGCATGAATGGCAGCAGCGAGCAGCAAACGCTCGCCGATATAGACAAAGCTGTTGCGATGGGTGTCAGCAATGTCGATATCTATCCCATAAACAATGCCGCTACATCCGTAAAACTTCACAAGCAGATCAGGGCTCGCTTTAATGATGTGATGCCCGCCATGCGTAAGCTCAACATGAAATTCATGCTCGATGAGCATCTGCGACAGTATGGCTATGTCCCCTACAATGGACATGGTTATGTGCATAGATCCGGAACTGATAGTGCGCTCTTCACCAAAGATTACTCCTTTATCTACCACGAACATGTTTATGGCTATGCCGATCATGACCTGTTGGGCTTCGGGGTAGGTGCCATCTCGTCGGTGGCGGGGCAGGTGATTACCAACGTTTCCTTGCGCGAAAAATACATCCAAAGCATGACGGCAGGAGAGCATCTGTGCCAGGTGAGCGCGCATGACCCGGTGCTGGATGTGGTCAAGCCACTTGTGCTTCGTCTGGCGTATCACGGTTACGTCGACAAGCGTTTGGTTGAGCTGGACCGTGTGCCTCAGGCGTTGATGCAGCGGCTTGATGCACTGATCCAGGCAGGACTGGTTCTGGAAGACCACCACTATTACCGGCTGACGCGGCTTGGCTGGCTTTGGTACAGCAACATCATGTTCTACCTGATGCCGGCAAGTGAGCAAGACATTCTCAGGAAGCTGGTTTTCGAGCGGCTAGATGTACCCGGGCGTGACATTACCGAACATGAGTTGATCTATGCCGCTGGCTGAGGAAAACACGGACTATGCAGGCGTTGAGTCTTAACCACGGTAGCCGTTCTCTGGCATTGGGCTATTGTTTTTCCAAATGTGGTGAGTTCGCATTCGAAGCTGCATTTGCCGTGGCCATCGTGTCGATGACCGAGGCGGATCTGCTTTTGATTGGCATCGCGTACTTCTTCCGCTATCTACCGAGTCTGCTGTTTTCACCTTTGGGGGGGTGGCTGGCGGATAACGTCGACAAGAAACGAACGTTATTCGCAGTAGAGGGAGCCAAGGGCCTTTTGGCACTTGCTTTCTTTACCTTGTTCAGTTTGTCGTCGCCGGTATTGCCCGTCCTTGTCTGCCTTGCGATGGTCATGACAGCGCTCGAATGCCTTTATGTACCTACGTTTCGCGCGTACTTTCCCGACCTTGTGGAAAAGGACCAGCTGGCCTCGGTCAATAGCGGTATACAGGTGATCGAGGATGCTGCCTCGATTATCGGGCCGCTGGTTTTCTCGGCATGTGTGTTACTGCTTTCTCGCGAAGCAACCTTTTTGTTTTTTGCGGCGAGCCTGGTGCTGTCGGCGTTTTCCATCGCCACCTTGGCGCCTGCCAGAAAGGGCGTCCGGCAGGCTTTCGATGGGCGGGCCATAGTCCGGGACTCGGCGCGCAGTGTGAGTCAGCTCAGGGTTAGCAATGCGCCTTTGTTTGCTGTTATTGGCTGCACCACGCTCTGCGCGATGTTCGCCACGTCGGTGATTCGCTTCATCCTTCCGGCGTCGGTGCTGGAACACTTCGCCTCTGAAGCGGCGGTCGGTTATGTATTCTCACTGCTTGCGGCAGGCACCGTACTGGGCGGCGTGCTCTACACACGCTGCAACCCGCGCACAACCCCACGGTTGGTGCTGCGTTACTGGGTGCTTTACGGCGCACTCTTTTTTGCCGCGGCAGTGGCACTGCAATTCAACAGCTGGCTGTTCCTGCTGATTTTGTTCCTGGTCGGCTTCATTGGTGCATTTGTCGATATCGCTATCGTGACGAACATCCAGTGCTTGTCGAGCGAGCATGAGGTTGGCAGAAATTTCTCCCTCTACTACTTCACTGCCGTCATTGGTGATGCCGTTTCAGGTCTGGTTGCCAGCTTGGTCTTTGTGCTTGCGGGGCCGGCCACCTTCATCTGGATGACGTTCATGCTGTTCATCGCGCCGGTACGCTGGAACCTGAAAGGAAGTGCTCATGACACCGACAATCGTATATAGCGTGCTGTTTGATGTAGATGCATGGGAGGGCGTGCAGACTGTACCTTTGCATATGGCGGGGAATCTTGCGTTAGCTTCGGCTTTACTCTTGACGCCGGATGATGCGCGGCAAGCCAATGTGCGCGAGGCGTTGGCGCGTTGGCGCATACCGCTGTTCATTGCCTCGACCCCTGTGGATGACCTGGTACCAGCGGCCAATGAAGGGTGCCTAGTTTTGCCATTGTCGGAGTTCGACAGGGCAAGGCTGACGGCTGCCGCGCTCGCCTTTGATAATCAAGTGCTGCCACCTTTCACGCGTACGGTTGCATCGTTTGTGGGCAAACGACGGCCAACTTTTGCCTGTCCTGGCCATCAAGGGGGAGCGTGTTTGCGGCAGCATCCCGCCGGGGCCCGTTTCGCGCAGTTGCTGGGGCCGGGCGTTTTCCATGTGGATGTGCCTCATGCAGCGCCGGAGCTGGGTGATGTGTTAAGTCATGAAGGCCCGGTACAGCAGGCCGAGCAACTGGCTGCAAGGGTTTTCGGTGCCGACGATACGTGGTTTGTGCTCAATGGCACGTCCACAGCCAACAAAGTTGTTGCCAGCGCGCTGTTGTCGGCCGGTGATCTGGTGTTGATGGATCGCAATAACCACAAGTCGGTGTTTCTTGGTGCATTGGTCCAGTGCGGCGCCTTGCCGGTGTACCTGGACAACGTACGAGATGAGCGGGGGTTGCTAGGCGGCTATCGGCTGGGTGCCCTGGATGAAGCCCGGTTGCGCGGCCGGGTGAGGCAAATATGCGAGCACCGAGCGCAAGAGCCCAGGCCCTTTCGTTTGGCCGTGATCCAGCAGACGACCTGCGATGGAGTAGTGGTGGATGCGGCAGCATTGTTGGCACGCATCGGACATCTGTGTGATTACGTACTCTTCGACGGTGCCTGGGCTGGCTATGAGCCTTTTGTCCCTACGCTGGCTGGGCTATCGCCGCTGAAGGTGCATTTGACCGAAACCTCCCCCGGCCTTGTCGTGACCCAGTCAGTGCACAAACAGATGTCCGGGCTCTCACAGACCTCGCAGATTCACAAGAAGGACAAGCATATAAGGCACTTGCGCCGTTATTGCAGGTGGCCAGTGTTCAACGCCGCATTCATGCAGCACGCTTCGACCAGTCCGTCTTATCCGTTGTTCATGTCTCTGGAAGTGAATGCTGCCATGCTTGCCGATGGTGAAGGCGAGCGCCACTGGCAGCAGGCGTTGTCGGCTTCACAGGCATTGCGCGATCACGTTGCAGGCCGCTGCCGCTTCATCCGGCCTCTAGCCCCGACTGTTTCGGATGCTTCAACCGAATACCTGCCACAGGGTGCATTGCGTATCGAGCCCGGCTTGCACCATGTCGACCCGTGCAAAGTCATCTTCATCACTCGTGGGAAGCTCGATATTCCGGCATGCCTGGTCACCCAGTACCTGCGAGACTGCGACTTTACTCCGGAGAAAACGGACTTCTACTCCTTCACCCTTCTAATGACGCCTTCTAGCGACAGTACCGTCCTGATGAGGCTGGTAGATGCCCTTGAAGCTTTTGAAGGGCATTTGCTCCAGGGTACAGAGGCGCTGCAAGTGCTCCCTTCATTGCGTGCTGCTCCTGAGCCTTATCACGGGATATCGCTCGCGACGCTCGGTGAACACATCAACAAGTTCTTCCGTGCACATCAGCTGGAGCAGCGGCAAAGCGAGATTTTCAGTGTCATCGACGTTGCACAGGCAGATCGCTCACCCTATCAGGCCAATCAGCAGTTTGTGCGTGGTGAGGCCAGCTTGGTCAGGATCGGACAGGTGGCAGGCAGAGTAGCAGCCGAGGGTGTTATCCCCTACCCACCGGGGATCATGTGCATCGCACCGGGTGAGCGCTGGACGAGTGCTCTGGTTGCCTACCTGCTGGCGATCGAGACGTTGTCGGCGCAGTACCCCGAGTTCGCCCCGCACATTCAAGGGGTTCATGCCATTCGTAATGCGGATGGCTCAGCGTCGCTGGGGGTATTCGTGCTTGGCTGAAAAGGCACAACCACCATCGGGCTCTGACAGCAAGTTCATTCATGTCGACATGGATTCTTACTTCGTCGCCGTCGAGTTGCTGGATGCACCGTGGCTGCGCGACCGCCCTGTTGCCGTGGGAGGCCGGGCGATCGACCGCGGTGTGATCAGCACATCCAACTACATCGCCAGGCAGTTTGGTGTCAGAAGCGGGATGGCAACCGCCACTGCGCAGCGGTTATGCCCCGAGTTGGTGCTGTTACCTGTGCGATTCGAGCGCTATGAAGCGGTGACCCGCAGATTGGACAGTATCTTTCGCCGCTACGATCCGAATGTTGAATTTCTCTCGCTGGACGAGGCCACGCTGGATGTTACAGGGCAGGTACATTGCAACGGTTCGGCGACGCTCATGGCATTGCAGATCCGTAAAGCAATTGAACAGGAGCTGAAGTTGACGGCTTCCGCAGGCATCGCACCTTTAAAGTATCTGGCGAAAATGGCTTCGGAAGTAAACAAACCCAATGGCCAGTTTGTTGTTAAGCCGGATCAGGTGCAGTCTTTTCTCGCGAACATGGACGTTCGCAAGATTCCCGGGGTAGGGCCCAAGACCTGGGCTGTTCTGCAGGCCATGGGCTGCATCAAATGTGCTGATGTCACTGATCAGATGATACCGGCACTGCTGCGCCAGCTTGGGACGCACGGTTTCTATGTATGGGAGCGATGTCGGGGGCAGGAGAGCTACGAAGGGAAGCCTGGGGATTTCCAGTCGCTGGGTGTTGAGCATACGTTGCCCAGTGACTGTAATAACTTCGCCTGCTGTGCCAGAGAGCTGGATGAACTGCTGCCTGCATTGGCAGCACGCCTGGACGCGCTTGGCAGCGAGCCCCGCATTGTCAGGAACCAGGTCAAACTCAAGTTTTCGGATTTTTCCATCGCCAGCACCGAGGCGCCTGCCCTGGCATTGGAGCCGCAGGTGATGCAGAGCCTGTGCCGTGCGCTTTGGGACACCAAACGGCAAGGGCGGTCAGTGCGACTGGTCGGTATTGCCGTCAGGGTTCGAAGGGATCATTTGGACCCTTTTCAACTTGAGTTGGCGCTGTGAGCACTTGGCCGTGCACGACCGAATGAACACACGCCTGCCGATACGCCCCCGGCGTTACCCCATAGGCTTGCTTGAACTGCCGGCTCAAATGGCTCTGGTCGGCAAAACCAAGGTCGAACGCCACCTCCGAGGCGGCCAGGCCGCTCTTCAGCATTTCCCGGGCGCGGGCCAGGCGCCGCTGCTTCAGCCAGGCGTGCGGCGGCTGGCCGGTGGCTTGGCGAAACACTCGGGCGAAGTGGAAGGGTGACAGGTTGACGGCCGCCGCCAGCGCTTCGAGCGAGGGCGGGTCGGCCAGTTGGCTTTCCAGCAGTTCGCGGGCGCGGGCCACGGCCAGTGGTTCGCGGCCTGGGGCGGAGGGTTCGGCGCATTGCCCGTGGCGTTGCGCCAGGGCCAGCACCGCCTGGCGCCAGGCGGTCTGTTGCTGCAGGGCGCTGGCGCCGTTTTCGGACAACTGATGCAGCTGGCTGAAGGCGATGGCCAGGGCCGGGTCGTGGATCACGCTGTCCTTGAAGCTGGGCATGCCGTGGCGGCCCAGTTCCAGTTCGTCCAGTACACCGGTGACCCGCTCGTGCTCGGGGTAAAAGCCGCGATAACGCCAGCCCGCCTCATGGGCGGTGGCGCCGGTATGCAGCTCGTCGGGGTTGATCAGCACCATGCTGCCGACCGGCGCCAGGTGCTCGCTGCCGCGGTGCCAGAAGCGCTGGGCGCCGGATTCGATCACCGTGAACACATAGCCTTCATGCACATGCGGGGCGAAGCGCTGCTGGAAGTAGCGCGCGTGCAGCATCTCGACGTCGCCCAGGGCCGGCGCCTGCCAGAGGTGTGTCTGCTCGCGCAGGGGCGTGGTCATGCCAGCCAGCTGCGCAGAAGGAAGAAGATCAACATGCTCACCAGCATGCTCAGCAACACGCTGCGGGTCAACAGTACCAGGGCGATGGCCACCAGTGAACCGAGCAGGTAGGGGTTGAGCAGGCTCAGGTTGAGCTGGTGGTCGGGCATGAAGATGATCGGGCCGCAGATGGCGGTGAGCATGCCGGGCACGGCAAAGCCGAGGAACTGCCGGGCATTGGAGCTCAGGCGCAAGGGCAGGCGTGGCTCAAGGAACGCGTAGCGGTTCAGGAACACAATGGCGCCCATGGCGAAAATCAGGATCCAGGTCATGCGCGGGCTCCGGCAAATTTCTGGCAGATGAACCCGGCGCTCATGCCCAGCAGGCCTGCAGCCACCAAGGCGGCCTCCCAATGCCAGTAGCTGAACAGCACCGAGCAGAACAGCGACACGGCTACGCACACCACGGTAGCCAGGTTGCGCACCAGCGGCGCGATCAGGGCGACGAAGGTGGCGACGATGGAAAAGTCCAGGCCGAGTTGGTCGAGGTGGGGAATGTTCTGGCCCAGCAGGATGCCGGCCAGGGTGAACAGGTTCCAGGCAACGTAGAACGTCAGGCCTACCCCCAGGGCATACCAGCGGTTGAATTGCTGCTGGTCGTACTTGCTGGTCAACGCGAAGAACTCGTCGGTCAGCAGAAAGCCCAGGCCCAACCGCCAGCGCAATGGCTGGCTGGACAGCACCGGGCGCATCGACAGGCCATAAAGCAGGTGCTGGGAGGTCAGCAGCAGGGTGGTGAGCAGGATCGACGCCAGGTTGGCGCCGCCCTTGAGCATGCCAATGGCAACCAGTTGCGCGGCACCGGCGAAGACGATGGCTGATAGCCCTTGCCCCTGCCAGGCACTGAGGTTGGCCTCGATGGCCATGGAGCCGGCCAGCAGGCCCCAGGGGGCGACGGCCAGGGACAACGGCATGATGGCGATGGCGCCGTGGAGGAAGGCTTGGCGAGCGATGTGGGGCATGATGGCTGCAATGCGTGTACGAGGCAGATCAGCATGCCAGACGGGGCGGGGGATGGCTTGAACGATCTTGCTGATCGGGTTTGATTTCAAGGCAAACACAAGCCCTGTAGGAGCAGCCTTGTGCTGCGAAGAGGTCATGGCAGCCGAAAACAATCTTTAGCCTTACCGGCCTCTTCGCAGCACAAGGCTGCTCCTACAGTGATCGCGCGGAATCCAAAGTTTGAGTGAGACAGTTGCCCAACAGGGACCGCGTCTGGCAGAGGATCACGGGTGGCGGGTCAGGTGTTGTTGCGCCGTCACGCAGCCGTTGATGTCCACGGCTTTCTGCAGCAGGCTCAGGCGGTGCGGTGGGTCCAGGTCGCCGAGCAGGCGGTACACCTCGGCCTGGTAGTCGCGCTGGCGCCCCCACAACATTTGCAAGCCTTCTGGCCGGCTGCGGCTGCAGGCCAGGCGGGTGGTCGGTTGCGGGTAGTAGGGGGCGTACACGGTGGCCATGCTGGGGATGGCCTCCAGCGCGGCACGGTATTCGCTGCTGGCATTGTAGGGCTGGCACCAGGTGGCGATCGCTGGCGCGGGTGCGGCAAACCCCTGCTTGAGACTGGCTTCGAGCAACGGGCAAGCGGCATCCGGAATTTGCGCGGCGGGCAGGTAAGTCATGTAGTACAGCGCCAGGCGGTACTGGGCGACCGGATGGCCCAGCTCTACCGACTTTTTCAACAGGGCAACCGCTGTCGGCAGCGTATGGGCCATGGCCTGGCCCTGGCGGCTGAGCTCGGGATCGCCGCCCAAGGCGGTGCGCAGGGTACTGGTATCGTCGCCCTGGTTATCGGCCTGCTCCAGCAGCGGCAAGGCCTGGCGATAGAGCAGGTCGGCGTGAGGGTCGATGCGCACCTCCAGCGCGTGCGCAGCCAGCGGCATCAGGGCGGCCAACAGCGGGGGCAGGCGTCGCATGCGGCTCACAGGCAAGCCCCGTGGGCGGCCAGGCAAGGATGGGCGGCTTCGATGTTAATGGCGGTCAAGCGTACGCCTCTGGAAAATCGGAACGACGGCCTATTCTAGCCACCCAATGGGGGTGGCCGGAAGACCAGTCGACAACTGTCAGACGAGCTTGATCGGCGTGACCTTGCGTTGAGCGTGTTTTTCCTGGGCCAGGCCAAGCTTGGCGGTAATGACCTTGGCCAGGGCGTTGTTGCCCAGGTCGTTCAGGTGCAGGCGGTCGATGAACAGGTCGGCGCCGAACACTGGCGAGCTGCTGAGCATGCCGTTCATGTCATAGCAGGGCACCGGGTCGGCCTGGCTTTTGATGCGGCGGAAGAAGGCCGAGTGCAACTGGCTGTCGAATGCGCCGTCCAGCAGCCGGTCGAAGTTTGCCGGTTGCTGTTCCAGCGCGGCCAGCATGGCCTGCTCGCCAGCGGGCAGGGTGTCCCGGCACCAGGGCAGCAACGGCTGCAGGATGAACGTGAGGGTAGCGTGGCTGTCTGCCAGCAGCCGGTCCCACTGACGCAAGGTGCGGCCAATGCTGTCGGCCGCGCGGGCCAGTCGTTTTTCCGGGGGCGAAAGCGGCCAGATGACCGGGGCTTGGGCCGCAGGCGTGGTCAGGGCCTGGCCGATGCGCCGCCACAGTGACGGCCTGCGGGGTGGTGCGGCAGGCTGCAGGCCTTCGCTGAAACTGTTGAGAAAAGCCTGGTAGGCCTTGGCGTGCAGTGGGTTGTTGGCGCTGCCGAGCACTTCACTCAGCGCTTCGTGGGCCAGGCTGTTGAGGCCGCTGAGCACCACCACGTGGCCGAGCTGGCCAAGGCGGTGCTGGTGAGTCAGGAACATAAGCAGCTCCTGGCTGGCATTGAGCCCGCAACCGGCCAGGCTCAGCCAGACCTCGCCGGTGAGCGCCGACAGGTGCGAGGCCACCGTGTGTTCGTCGGAGCTGGCGCCGATGCCCAAGGCCGTGGAGCCGCCGACCAGCAGGTTGATACGTGAAGCGCCGCCGCGTTCGGCCGCCGAAAAACGCTTCCCGGCGCAATGGCTGTAGCGCAGGCCAAGGGCATCGGTGTTGATGGTGCCGGAGCGGTAGCCGGTTTCATGCACGTGCACAGTGTGCGGCGCACGGCGGCTGCCCAGCAGCAGAAAGCGCTGGTAGTCCTGTTGCAGCGGCGAAGGAGTCGGGCTCATATCAGTCGCTGTCATGGTTTTTCCTTCTGTTGCAACGGGCACTTCGCATCAGGGTCAGGCCGCCAGTTCATTAATGTTGTACAGCAGGCCGCCGGCGGCGATCAGCAGCAGGGCAACGCCCGAAGCCAGGCTGATCACGCGGTTGCTGCGCTGCGAGGCGATTTTGCCGATGGCGAAGATGTACAGGCTGAGCACGGCGAAATCGATGGCCACCCACAGCAGCGACAACACCACCATGCTTTTGCCGAACGACTCGGTGATCTGGATGAACTGTGGGAAGAAGGCGATGAAGAAGATGATGTCCTTGGGGTTGGAAATACCCACCATGAAGCCTTGCAGCAGCCCGCCACGCGCGGCCTTGGGCGCCTCGCTCGCCGCCTCCGGGGCCGGCGCCTGCAGGGCGTCCCTCAGCGTGCCCACGGCGATGTAGCCGATGAACAGGCAACCCAACAGGCTCATGGTGCTGAGCCATGCCTTGTCGATCGCGGCGCTGGTGAGGATGATCCAGGCCGCGGCGCCGATCAGCACCAGTGAGGCCCAGTTGGTGCCAACGGCGGTGAACATGGCCTTGCGCGAGCCGGAGGCAGCCGCAGTGTTGACGATCAGCGCCACCACCGGGCCGGGGGTGGCGATGAGCAGCAGGACGGTGAGGGCATAGGTGAAGGTGAGTGCGGTATTCACGGTCAGTTCTCGATCAGTAAGTCGGGTGTCGCAGGGTGTGCGGCATGTGCGTGGAACGGGCAGCGCGACGGGTTGAGCGAGCCTGTCTCCTGCAGTTGGTATTGCTTCCATTCGTAGTTGTCGGTATCGCCGAAAAAGCCAAGGGTGTCGGGCATGACGCCGTCGTTGTAGTGGTGCACGCGCTCGCGTATGCGCTCGCGGATGCGTTTGCCACTCTCGGTGTTGGCGTTGGCCACTTCGTCGAAGTTCGCCCGTGGATTGATGACGAAGGTGATGTGATGCCCCAGGTTGCGGCTTTTCATCTGCTGGTGGCCGGGGAAGTTCATGTTGATGAACAAGGGCATGCCGGCATAGCAGAACGACCAGCCGTTGTCGTCGGGGTCGGTGGGCATGCCCTGCGGCCAGGGGTGCGGGTCGCGCGCATGCACGCCACGCAGCACCTTCCAGGCCAGCGCCTGCTGTTCGGCCAGGGTGTAATCGGCGGCGGTTTCGAGAAACACCACCAGTGGGCTGCCGATGCGCTGCTTGGGTGTGATCGGGGCGACGGTACCCACGTAGTCGGCCAGGCCCTGGGCGATGTCATCGGCCAGTTGCTCGGCGCGGGCGAAGAGGACGTGGCAGGTTTCGCCATTTACCGCCTTGCGGCCGAACAAGCAAGGGAAGTCGGGGTTGGCGAGGATACTGCGAAAGTGTTCTATGGTTTTGAAGGTCCAGTGTTGCGTATTGCATCCATGTTCAACGGCCTGCTCTAGCGCATCCAGGCGATAGCAATTTCCATATCCCGTAAACATGATTTCCCCAGGCGTTGATTAAGTGAACGTTCCAGTCATATGCAGGCAGGATCTTGGTTATGTTTATTATTTACCTGCATTTTCCGAGACGCTCTCGACGTTGTAAAACGCGTGGAACTATGACCTACTATTAGTCTTGTTCATGCTCGGGACGTCGCCATGTCGGAACGGATTCAGGCCTTGCACGCCCTGCGTGCCTTCGAGGTGGCCTCTCGCTATGGCTCTTTTACCCGTGCGGCGGAAGAACTGGCCCTGACCCAGGGTGCGGTCAGCCATCACATCAAGACCCTGGAAGCACTGTTTGGCTGCGACCTGTTCGAGCGGCGGGGCCCGAAACTGAGCCTGACCGAGCACGGGCGCCTGCTGTCGCAAGAGCTGAAGGTTGGCTTCAAGATCATCGAAAATGCCTGCGCGTTGCTGCGTCAGGACCGCTACGGCCTGCGCCTGAAGGCGCCGTCCACGCTCACCATGCGCTGGCTCTTGCGGGCGCTGGATGCGTTCAAGAAGGCCGATGACAACTGCAGCGTGCAACTGTCCAGCGTGTGGATGGATATCGACAGCGTGGACTTCTATTCCGAGCCCTACGACTGCGCCATCCTGTTGGCCAGCGGGCGTTTCCCCGCTGATATCGAGAGTTTCAAGCTGTTCGATGAATGGCTGATCCCGGTGTGCCAGCCCGATTACATGCCACAGGCTCAACCGGCCCTGGCGGACCTGGCCCAATGCGAGTTCCTGCACCCGTCACCCGACCGGCGCGACTGGCGGCGCTGGCTGGCGCGGATGGGCGCACTGGAAATCAGCATCGACCAGGGGCAAGTGTTCGATACGCTCGACCAGGGCATTTCGGCTGCCCAGCAAGGCCTGGGTATTTCGGTGGTCGACCTGGTGCTGGCCAGTGCCGACCTACAGGCCGGGCGCCTGGCCACGCCGTTCAAGCATGCAGTGGCCACCGGTGACGGGTACTACATGACCTGGCTAAAGGCCAGCCCAAAAGCGCGGCAGATGCACAAGCTGCGCGACTTCCTGCTGGGCCAGGTGCCACCGCTGGCCTACAAGGACATCAACTACCTGTACGGTTGAACACCCGCTCGAGCATGAAATCGATGAACACCCGCAACTTCGGCGGCATCTGCCGCCCGGACGGCCACAGCAGGTAGAAGCTGCCGCGCCGTTCCATGAAGTCGTCGAGGACACTGACCAAGGAGCCATTGCCCAACTCACGACCCACGTTGAAGTCCGGCAGACAGGTAATGCCGCGGTGGTTCAAGGCAAAGCAGACGCGTGTTTCGACGTGGTTGCAGACCATCGAGATGGGGATGTCATAGGCTTGCTCGGGATGCTCCTGGCGCAGCGGCCAGGTTTCCAGCTTGCCGTTGCTGGGGAAGCGATAATGCAGGCAGGTATGCGCCGCCAGGTCGCGTGGGTGCAAGGGGGTGCCGCGTTCGCGCAGGTACTCGGGCGAGGCCACCAGGCGGTGCTGAAAGTGGCCCAGGAATTTGGCGCTGAGCCGGGAGTCCACCGGCTGCCCGCCGCGCATCACCACATCGAAGCCTTCGCCGACGATATCCACCATGCGGTCGGAGAAGTCCAGGTCCAGTTCAACCTGTGGGTACAGTGCCATGAACTCGGCCAGTGCCGGCATTACCAGTCTGGTCACCTGCGGCATGCTCACCCGCAGGCGCCCGCGCGGCGTTTCGCTGGCCTGGGACAGTTCCTGCTCGGTGGCCTCTATTTCGGCAAGGATGCGGCGGCTGCGCTCGAGGAACATCGAGCCTTCGGCGGTGAGGGTAATGCTGCGTGTGCTGCGGTGGAACAGGCGCACGCCCAGGCGGCTTTCCAGGCGCGCCACGCGTTTGCCCACGGCCGAGGCAGTGATGCCCAGCGACTGGCCGGCGGCGACGAAGCTGCGGGTTTCGGCCACCCGATTGAAAACCACGAAGCCGCTGAGGCTGTCCATGTTGCATTCCTGATTGCGGACATAAATGTCCTGGGTGAGCGGCATTGTAACCGTCTTTTTCCGCATTGGCCTTGCTTGCAGACTGTCCGCCTTGTTTTCCCACTCAAGGCAATTGCAATGTCCCAGACATCCTCCCCACCGTTGCTGGATGCCAGTAGCGAACGCCTGCCCCTCAGCGGGCTGCTGGCACTGGCCATGACCGGCTTTATCGCCATCCTCAGCGAAACCCTGCCGGCGGGCTTGCTCGACCAGATCGCCGACGGCATGCACATCAGCCAGGCCATGGCCGGGCAATGGGTCACGGCCTATGCCTTGGGTTCACTGTTGACAGCAATCCCGCTGGTGACCTTGACCCAGGGCTGGTATCGCCGGCGGGCCCTGTTGCTGGCGATCCTCGGTTTTGTGCTGTTCAACGGGCTGACGGCCTTGTCGGGCTCCAATAGCCTGACCCTGGTGCTGCGCTTTTTCACGGGGGCTGCGGCCGGCCTGGCATGGGGCCTGATCGCTGGCCATGCCCGGCGCATGGTGCCGGCACCGTTGCAGGGCCGGGCCATGGCGTTGGCGATGCTCGGGCAGCCGATTGCCTTGTCGCTCGGGCTGCCCATTGCCACCTGGCTGGGCGCTGGGCTGGGCTGGCGTGCAACGTTTGTGCTGGTCACCCTGGTGGCGTTGCTACTGGTGGTGTGGGTGCTGCGCTCGGTGCCGGAGTACCCGGGGCATGCCGCTGGCAAGCGCCCGGCGGCCATGCAGGTGCTGCGCACGCCGGGGGTGTTGATCGTGCTGCTGGTGATCCTGACCTGGATCCTTGGCCACAACATCCTCTACACCTACATTGTGCCGCTGCTGGCGGCGGCCGGCATGGCTGGGGAAATTGGCGCGGTGCTGATGGTGTTCGGCCTTTCGGCGCTGGCCGGGATCGGCCTGGTGGGGATGCTGGTCGACCGACACCTGCGCAAGCTGGTGTTGCTGAGCCTGGCCGGTTTTGCCTTGGCCACGCTGGCATTGGGGCAGGCGTCGTCGTGGTTGATGTACCTGAGCATCGCCCTGTGGGGCTTGACCTACGGTGGCGCACCGACCCTGCTGCAGACCGCCTGTGCCGATGCGGCGGGCGAGGGCGGGGATGTGGCGCAATCGATGCTGGTGACAGTGTGGAACAGCGCTATCGCCTTGGGCGGGATCGTGGGTGGCGCGTTGCTCGTCGGGGGCGGGACCGAGGCTTTTGGCGGGGTGGTGTTGGCATTGATCGCGGTGGCCTTGTTGTTGACCTGGGCAGCGCGCAGAAGTGGCTTCGTGGCGGGGGCCCGCTAGCGTAGAATTGCGTTTTTCAGCAGAGGTCGACGCAGTGGAGTTGCAGCAGGGTTTTGTGCTGACCCGTCATTGGCATGACACGCCCGAAGGCACCTGCGTGGAGTTCTGGCTGGCAACCGATCAGGGGCCACGGCAGCTACGCCTGGCGCCACAGGTCTCGGTGGCGTTCATTGCGCAGACGCATGAGGCGCATGCGCGGGTGTTGCTGGCCAACGAGCCCGGCGTCGAGCTGCGGCCACTGGGCCTGAAAGACTTCGACCAGCGCCCGGTGCTGGGGTTGTACTGCCGGCAGCACCGGCAACTGATGCAGTTGGAGCAACGCCTGCGTACGGCGGGTGTCGAGGTGTTCGAAGCGGATATCCGCCCACCCGAACGCTACCTGATGGAGCGGTTCATCACTGCCCCGGTGCAGTTCACCGGCCAACCCGATGCCCAGGGCGTCCTCTGCGATGCCCAGCTCAAACCCTCGCCCGGTTATCGCCCGCCGCTGCGCCTGGTGTCGCTGGACATCGAGACCAGCGAGCGTGGCGAGCTGTACAGTATCGCGCTGGAGGGCTGTGGCCAGCGCCAGGTGTACATGCTCGGCCCGGCCAACGGCGATGCCGCCGAGCTTGACTTCGACCTGGAGTATTGCGCTGATCGCGCCGCTTTGATTACCCGGCTCAACCAGTGGATGGCCAGGCATGACCCGGACGCGATCATTGGCTGGAACCTGGTGCAGTTCGACCTGCGCCTGCTGCATGAGCATGCCAAGTCGTTGCAGGTGCCACTGACGCTGGGGCGCAACGGTGCGGCCATGACCCTGCGCAGCCATGCCGGTGGTGGCCACGTTTTTGCCGATGCGCCGGGGCGTTTGCTGATCGATGGCATCGAGGCGTTGCGTTCGGCTACCTGGAGTTTTCCCTCGTTCAGCCTGGAGAACGTTGCCCAGACCCTGCTGGGCGAAGGCAAGGCCATCGACACGCCGTACCAACGCATGGACGAGATCAACCGCCGCTTCGCCGAAGACAAACCGGCCTTGGCGCACTACAACCTGAAGGACTGCGAACTGGTCACGCGCATTTTCGCCCATACCCGGCTGCTCGACTTCCTGCTTGAGCGTGCGTCGGTGACGGGGCTGGCCGTGGACCGCAGCGGTGGGTCGGTAGCTGCGTTCTGTCACCTGTACATTCCACAGATGCACCGCCTTGGGTTTGTCGCGCCCAGCCTTGGCAGCCGCCCTGACGAAGCCAGCCCCGGCGGTTTTGTCATGGATTCGCGGCCGGGGCTTTACGATTCGGTGCTGGTGCTGGACTATAAGAGCCTGTACCCGTCAATCATCCGTACCTTTCTCATCGACCCGATCGGGCTGATTGAAGGCCTGCGTCTGCCTGACGACGCACATTCGGTCGAGGGTTTTCGCGGTGGGCGTTTTTCACGCACACAGCACTGCCTGCCAGCCATCGTCGAACGGGTGTGGCAGGGCAGGGAAGCGGCCAAGCGTCAGGGCAATGCGCCGCTGTCGCAGGCCTTGAAAATCATCATGAATGCCTTCTACGGCGTGCTGGGTTCCAGCGGTTGCCGTTTCTTCGATCCGCGCCTGGCGTCGTCGATCACCATGCGCGGCCACCAGATCATGCGCCAGACCAGGTCCCTGATCGAGGCGTGTGGCTACGATGTGATCTACGGTGACACCGACTCCACCTTCGTCTGGCTCAAGGGGGCCCACGCCGAGGAGGACGCGGCGCGCATCGGCCGCGAGCTTGTGGCAAAGGTCAACCAATGGTGGCAAGCCCATCTGCACGAGACCATGCACCTGCAGAGCGCCCTCGAACTGCAGTTCGAGGTGCATTACCGACGCTTCCTTATGCCCACCATCCGCGGTACCGATGAAGGCAGCAAAAAGCGCTATGCCGGCCTGGTGCAGCGGGCCGACGGTTCGCAAGAAATGGTTTACAAGGGCCTGGAATCGGTGCGCACCGACTGGTCACCGCTGGCCCGGCAGTTCCAGCAGGAACTCTACGGCCGTGTGTTCCGCAGCGAGCCCTACCGAGATTATGTCCGCGAGTACGTGCGGCGAACGTTGGCCGGCGAGCAGGACGAACTGCTGGTTTATCGCAAGCGCCTGCGTCGCCCGCTGGCCGATTACCAGCGCAACGTGCCGCCGCATGTGCGTGCCGCACGCCTTGCCGACGAGTACAACAAACGTCTGGGGCGCCCTTTGCAGTACCAGCGTGGGGGCTGGATCAGTTACGTGATCACCACCGCCGGCCCTGAGCCGCTGGAAAACCTGCAGGCACCGATCGACTACGATCACTACATCAGCCGTCAGCTATTGCCGGTGGCCGACGCCATCCTGCCTTTTGTTGGCGATGATTTCGTTCGCCTTACCGACCATCAGTTACTGCTGTTCTGAATGGGTGGTAGATAGCTAGGCGTCAGCATCACGCTGCAGTCTTCAGACTCGGGCCTCCATGCTACCGCGGAGGCAGAGATGCACAACACGAGCAGTCAACCATCGGCTGCGGTCGATACCCTTGCCATGGCACAAGCATGCCAGGACCACTACATCGCACGGCGGCTGCCGGCCTGGATGAAGCGGCTGAGCATGGCCGAATTCACCCTGTTGAGCGAGGCATTGCCTGAACTGCTGGCCTGTCGCGCAGGCTTGTCCTCAGCGCTGGCGCGGCTACGCAACCTGAGTGCATTCACCCAGCCCTTGCTGCAGCAAGCGCTGGGTACCCACGGCAGCCTTGATGTAGATCGCTTGTACTTTCGCCAGTGGTACACCTTCACGTCGCCGACGATCAATTATGTAACCAGTCGGCTTCCGGTTGTCGCCAACGACTACTACGACATTCCTCTGCTCGAGGCCGCCTTGGGCAATTTCACCGCGCAACAGCAGCGCGACCAGCCGCCTGGTAATTGCCTGGTCGATGCGCATGGCGAAAAGCGTGCTGAACTGTCTGCAACGGCCTTCGCCAGGCTGTGTCGCACGCTGGACCTCGGGCAGAAATACCAGGCGCACCTGGATGCCGTACTGCAGCCCGAGGTCAAGGGGTTGCTGACACGACGGCAACGCTACAGCATGCTGGTGGATGCCTTGCAAGCCAGGGCGCAAGGCGTATTGAGCGCAGCCGAACTGCAGTGGGTGGTCGCGCTCTGCCTTGAGGACACGCTCGGCAAACTTGAAGGTGCACCGGTTCGCGTGCGGCAGTTGGCGTTGTTCGGTTGCCGCCTGCAGCAGATCGTCGTGCTGGACGTGATCGACGATGGCGTGTTGTTCGACACCAGCAAGCGCGTGCTGGTCTATGTGCCGGGTGACCCGCATGGCCCCTGGAGCGTGCGCAGCGACCTGGATGAGTATGCCCGCCGGGTGCTTGGCAAACGCCTGCGCGAAGATGACTACCGGCGTTTCTTCAACCGCTTCGTGCGCCGACGCGACAGCCAGCGATTCTTTTCGGCCGTCAGTGAGCGGCTGGATGACGTGGCCGGCTGGGCGACCAGAGACCTCGATGAGCAGACCTTCGCATATCGCCTGCCCCTGTTCGAACACCTTGCGAACGACTGGGTCGCGTGGATCAAGGACGATGCTGCCGTCATCGCCCCGCCCGTAGCCTTGCTTGATCGCGAGGTCCAGGCCGAACACGCCCGCCGTTTGCGTGCTGAAGGCTGGACGCTGTTGGGTGTTGCAGGGCTTTTCGTTCCGGCCATCGGCGCGGTGTTGTTGGGGGTGATGGCCTGGGAACTGCTACAGCAGACCTTCCAGGCGATAGGGGACTGGCAGGACAACGAACGCAATGCGGCACTTGCGCACCTGCTGAATGTTGGCAAAGGGCTGCTGGCTGTGGGGGCAACCGTTGCCGTGGTCGCCACCGCCCGACGCGCCTGGAGCGTGGTCGACAGCCTGGTGCCGGCGCAGCTGGAAAGCGGGGAAGAAAAACTGTGGAACGCAGACCTCAGCCCCTATCGCGGCGAAAGCCCGCCAGCTACGGCAGTGCTGGACATGCAGGGTACGCACCGCTTTGGCGAGCGCCGCTGGATCAGCATGGACGGGCACTGGTATGAGGTGAGCTGGCACGACGCCGATGAGCAGTGGCAACTGCTCCCCTATCAGGGCTATGCGCCGCCGCTGCGCCACAATGGCGCCGGTGCGTGGCGGCTGTGGTGCGAGCAGCCCGCCGAGTGGGACGACACACGCCAGTTGTTCCGCCGCCTGGGCGGGCCATTCAGCGACCTTGACGATGCGCAGATCGACCGGTCGCTGGCGATCCATGGCCTCGGTGATCAGCACCTGCGGGCATGGCATGTGTATGGACGACCAGCGGAGGCAGCGCTGGTCGACACCGTCGCACGCGTGCGGCTCGCCGGCAGGATTGGTACGTTGATCAACCAGTTGCGCGAGGGAGGGGTAACCGCAGACCCGCTGCTGATGGCGCGGGTCATGCGCCTTCCACAGGCGCCCGGGAAGCACGGGCCCGCGTTGGCCGATGTGGCTTGGGCTGGGCGACGGGAACTGCTGCAGACGGTGTACGACGAGCAGAACCCCGACACGGAAACCGGCCGCCTGTTACGGCAGGACTTCACCAGCCTGCACCGTTTGGCCGCGGATGAGGTGCTGCGCAATGCCAGCGAGGATGACGTGCAGCTGTTGCGTGAAACGGGGCGTGTACCGTTGCTGATGGGCGAGGCTGCAAGGTTGCAGGTAGCGCGAATTCGAATGGCGCGGGTGTATGAGGCGCTGTGCATCGACACGCCGCAAAACCTCGACCTGGCGCGGGTGGTATTGAACCTGCTGGTGCATGTGCCGGGCGCTGGCGGCCCGGGTTGGCGGTTGTTCGATGCAGATGCCAGCGAGCCGTTACTGACGGTCCAGGGATCGGGGCAGACGTTTGACCTGCTTCATCGCCATGGGCTGTTCCGCCTGCGCGCCCGAACGCCCAGCGTTGTCGGTGAGACGGGCGAGTTATTCGAAGCTTTGGCCGGAGCCTATGACGACGCAGCACAAGCGGCCATCGGCCAAGGTCAGCCTTTTGTGCCTGCGCTGCGCCAGGCGTTGACCAACGTTGCTTTCGACCGACGCCAGGCCGTGGTGAACCTGCTCAGGCTGGAACAGCCCAGCGGCTCGTTTCTTGCGCCGCAGCGGCTTGCGGATGGCCGGATTGGTTACCCCATGGCTGGCGGCAGGCTATGGGGGGCGCTAGGGCGAAACAGGCCTAGGGCGTTTCAGGCCCGGTTGCGAGACCTGTACCCGGCCTTTACCGACGAACAGATCGAGCGCTGGTTGGCCTCAGGCGACGCGCAGGCCAGGTTAAATAGGCTGGAGCAGCAATATGGGGTGCTGAAGAGATACTTGACCAAGTGGGCACGCAGTGCCTTGCTATCCTCGGAGCTGGTCGCACGGCGTGAATTCAGAAAGGGCCTGATCGACTGCTGGCGCTGTCTTGTGCCCGAACTGCAAGCGCAAGCGGCACTGGACGACGGGCGCTTCATGCTGACCCAGACGATCAGCCGCTTGGGCCACCTGCCGGCCCTGCCTGCGCAGGTGGGCTTTCCCCACGTCTCCATCCTGGCCCTGCGCTCCATGCGCGTGGAGCATGTTCCGGATGAGTTTCTGCAGGCATTTCCCAACTTGCGCAACCTCGAAATCACCAATTGCCGACTCAGGCGTTTGCCATTGCCGCTGGGGCTTGTCCAGAAGCTGGAGGTGCTCGACTTGTCTGGTAACCAGATCGCGCTCGACCAAGGCCAGGCATTGGTCCTGGCAGATTGCCGGTCCCTGGTGTACCTGAACCTGTCGAACAACCCGCTGCGCAGGGCATTTTCTGTCCTCGCAATGACCGAGCTGAATGCTCTTTACCTGGCCAACACACAGATACCCGAGTTTCCCTACGGGCTGATGGACGCGTCAGAACTGCATACCCTGAATCTCAGCGGCAACCGTATTGCGGAACTGCCAGAGGGCTTTCATCGATCGCAGCTGTGGCGCTCGGGCAGGGTCGAGCTTTCCGGCAACCTGCTGGAGGGCGCTCAGGATGGGTTATCAACCTGGCATTTGCTTGAGGCCAGTCGCGTACCTTACCGGTTGCGCATTCTGGATGCGTTGCCTGGCGAACGTCGGGATGAAATGGCTGCACTGTGGGCCCATCTGGAGGCCGAGGAACAATCGGAAGAGTTCTTCAATACCCTGTCGATGCTGACAGAGTCGGGCGCCTTCAGTTTCTCATCGACCGCATCCGCGCTGGCGGCCCGGGTGTTCGACATGCTCCAGGCGATGTCGGAGCATGATGCCCTCAGGCAGGAGCTGTTCGAGCACGCTGCGGCGACCGGTTGCCAGGATAACGCCACCGCGCGTTTCGCCGACCTGGAGCTGCGAGTGATGATATGGCGCACAAGGCATAGCGGATCCGCCCGGCCTGAACGGGCCTTGCTGAAGCTCGGTGCCCGGATGTGGCGGTTGGCGGTGCTTGAGCAAATTGCCGCTGAACATGCTCAGCGGGTGGGGGCGGGGGCTGAATCGATCGAATTCGCCTTGGCCTATCGAATTGGCTTGCGCACGTCGCTGGACTTGCCTGGCCATCCCGATGAAATGCTCTATGCAGGTATCCCTGCCTTGGGTAAGCAGGACCTTCTCCAGGCCCGTGAAAGGGTTCTGGCGCGCCAGACCCGGGAGGGCATTGCTGATTACCTGTCACGCCAGTGGTTCTGGCAGGATTACCTGCGCAAGACCTCTGCGGTTCGCTTGCAAGTGCCCCCATCCATGCACGCTGAGCTGGAGCGGCTGATGGCGCTGGGGAACCGGGACGAGGAAATCGCACGGCTGCAGATCCGCAATCAGCAACGCGAGCATGCGGTGTTGCTGCAGTTGACGCTGGAGGCGCTGGACCGGAATACGGTGCAGCGTGTGCTCAGCTAGCGGGTGGCCGGTTGTCTGGCCGCAGGCATTAGTTATATAGCGCCTGGCGGGGAGCAGGCGACTTAGTCTGGCTTCTTTTCATGAAGAGGCCCCTAGCCATGGACACCACTGTGCCGTCAGATGCGCAGGCCGCCATCGATGCTTTCCAGGACGGCATCATCGGCAGGCGCCTGCCACCCTGGTTGCGTCATGCACCGGCTGAGCAACTGCCAGAGATCGGCAAGGCATTGGCAAACAGTCTTCGCTGCCGTGAGCAAGTGAATGCCGTGCTGCGAGGTATCGAGGGCCTCGACAGTTTCGTCGCATCAGCCTTGGGAAAGGCCCTCGACGAGCGTTACGGGCTTGGCCGTAACCCGTACTTGCTCAGGTTTCTGGAGGGCCGCCGGGAGCCTGTGATCAACAGTCAGCCGGTAGGCGCGCACCTGACTGACGTGGTGTATGAAGAAAAGCCGCTGCTCGAAGTGGCATTGCGCAACTTCACGGCCGCGCAGGCGCAGGAAGGTGGTCAGCCACGCGGTAACCGGCTGCTGCTTCCACGCCACGGTACGGTCAAACCCCCTACGAGCATCGAATTTGCCGGACTGTGTCGTGAGCTGGACCTGGGTGAGCGCTATCAACGTCATCTGGATGCCATCCTCAAGCCCGCTGGCAGTGGCGAGTACGTGGTGTCCCGGCTTGTGGATGCCATGCGCTACAGCATGCTGGTGGACGCCTACAAGGCCCGGCAGGAAGGAACGCTGGATGACAGCGAGCTCGGTTTGATGGTGGCTGTGTGCGAGAAGGGGAAGCTGCTGCGTCTGGCGGGGGACCTTGTCCAGGCCATGCAGCTGAAGTTGCTGGGTTGCAAGATCGAGCAGGTGACAGTGTTCGTCGTGGTTGAGCAGGGTGTGCTGTTCGACACTACGCGCCGGGTGTTTCTATACGTACCTGGGGACCCTGGTTCGCCTTGGAGCGTGTTCGAGAGCATCGACAAACTGAACCGCCACCTGGGCCGTCGCTTGCGAGACAAGGCCTATCAGCGTTTCTTCAGCCGCTTCGTGCTGCGGCGTGATAGCCAGGCGTTTTTCGCCCAGGTCGCGGAGCTCTTCGATGACTTGGCGGACTGGGCCTTTCGCGATCTCGAACCGCGTTTGCAGGCCTACCCGCATCCGTTGTTCATAAGCCTGGCACAGGCACGTATCCACCAGATCAAGGACGATGCGGCGATGATCGCAGTTCCTGTGGCCAGACTGGATCGTGAGGTTCAGCGCCAGCATGACCTACGCCTTCAAGCCGAAGGGTGGGCGCTGCTCAACCTGGCCAGTTTCTTTCTGCCTGGGCTCGGCCTGGCGCTGCTGGCCGTGACGGCCTGCGAACTACTGCGTGAGGTCTACCATGGCGTCGAGGCTTGGCATGAAGGCGCTCGCCAGGAGGCGCTCGACCATTTGACCCATGTGGCTACAGACCTTGCCGTCGTGGCGACCACGGTAGCCGGGGTGGGTGTGGCTCGACGGATTTGGGCTCGCTCTGCACAGGTCGATGCCATGGTGCCGGCTCGGCTGGAGGACGGCACTGAGAAACTCTGGCAACACGACTTGACCCCGTTTCAAAGCCAGGCCCCCGTTGCGGCCTCAAGCCGGGATGCCTTGGGTATTCGGCGTCAGGACGGGCAGGCCTGGATCGAAATGGACGGGCATCACTATCGCGTGGCAGAGGCGGGTGATGATCAATGGCAGTTGCATCCGGTCGACGGCCACGGGCCGTTGCTGCGCCACAATGGCGCAGGTGCCTGGCGGTTGTGGAGCGAGCAACCGGCTCGGTGGACCGATAAATACCGCATGTTCCGGCGTTTGGGTGAACCCTTCAATGGGCTGAATGACGAACAGATCGATCAGGTTCTACTGTTCCATGGCCTTGATGGCGACGACGTGCGGGGCTTGCATGTACACGCCCAGGCACCGAGCCCCGGGATGATTGACAGTGTGGAGCGGGTCAGGCTTGACCAACGCATCCGCAGCATGATTGGCCGTTTGCGCAGCGGCGAGCCGGTAGAAGATGCAACAGTGCTCGATCATGCTCGGCGCTTGCCAGGCGCGAGTGGCCTGACAGATCAGGCACTGGCCGCGCTGGCATGGACGCAGCGCCGAACACTGCTGCAGCACCTTTTCGAAGCCTTGCAGCCCAGCGACACCCCTGGCAGCGCAGCGTTGCGCCGGGTCTTCCCTGGGCTGAGCGTGCGCGGTGCGCAAGCATTGGTACAGGCTGCCACCAGCGTTGACCGCACACGGTTGCTATCCAGCGGCAGGGTTGCACTGGGGCTTGCCGAGGCGGCGAGGGGCAGTTTGCTGGTTACCCGGCAGGCTCGGGTATTTGAAGCGCTGTACCTTGATACGCCACAGCATGCAGACCTGGCACGGGTAGCCGTGGGCTTGTTGCGGTATTTGCCTGGGGGCGAGCTAGGGGTGTGCTGGCGGGTGTACGAAGGTTGGCTGGGCGGGCCGATGCTGGCGAAGACCGAGCAAGGGCAGGGGGCGTTCGACCTGGTGCACCTGGAGGGTTCCTTTCAGCTGCATGATAGTCACGGCAGGGCGTGTGGTGAGGCAGGTGAGTTGTTCGACGTCATGGCGCCAGCCTATACCGATGTACAACGGGAGGCGATGGGGATCGGTGATCCATTCTCGCACAACCTCAGGGTGATACTGGGGCGCGAAGCGGTACGCCATCGTGATGAGATCAGTCGTTTGCTTGGCGCGGTACGCCCGGGTGCTGTTCGAGGGCCGATGCGCTTGGCCGATGGACGTATTGGCTACCCACTGGGTGGTGGTGGAGTGGGTGGTTTTGCATCCAGGGGGAGTGCCCTGAGGGCAACGTTGCGCGAGCTCTTCCCGTGGTTGAGTGATCAACAGGTCGAAACCTTCGCCGATGACGCCAGGCGTTCAGGGCACCAACTGGAACAAGTACTGACTAGCTTTCACAATGAGTTCGCGATGCTTAGCAGGACCCTGAATACCTGGGTGGCACGAGGGCGGGGCGATGTCATGGATGATCGCGAGGCGTTGCGCCAGACGTTGTTCAATTGCTGGAGGCGGTCGGTGGGTGTGGGGGAACTGCAAATCAATGCCCAGGAAAACCTCCACGTCATGTTCTGTAATTTCAGGCCGGGCGGCTTGCCCAACATTCCCGTGCAGGTCAGCTTCAGGGGCGTTACCAGCCTGTCTCTGTTGCACCTTGACCTACTGGAGGTGCCAAGCAGCTTCCTGCTGGCTTTCCCTAATCTGCAAACCCTCGACCTGGGAGGGAATCTTCTGACGCGTCTTCCGCAACCTTTGCTGCAGATAGAGCAGCTGCGGCATCTGAGCCTGACCAACAACCGTATCGTCCTGAACATTACACAAACCGCCACACTGGCCAGTTGCGCCGGCCTGCAGTCACTCGACCTGTCCCATAACCCCCTGGGCAGCAGGTTCATGCTGGCGGGTTTGGCTGAATTGCGTTGGCTGAACTTGCGCGACACACAGATCTCACAATTTCCACTGGGCGTGTTCGACAACACTCAATTGCTGTCCGTTGACCTGCGGGATAACCGGATCCGGCTCGTTCCAGAGGGTTTCTACCAGTTGCCTGTGTGGCATCGGCGGCGATTTCGTCTGAATGCGAACCCCCTCGGCGAAGCCCAGACGTTACGCTTGCAGGCTGCGTTGAATAGTAATGGTCCTGACCTCGACGAGGAGCAAGTGCAGCTACGGATGAGTCATGCGCGTGAAATATGGGGGGATGCAGTGGCCCCGGAGCATCGCGGCTTGATGCTTGCTGCCTGGGACTCGCTGGATTCAGGGCAGGACGCCGAGCGTTTTTTCCGTGTGCTTCGCCAGTTGTTGCTGTCCGAAGATTTTCGTGTCAATGCGCGTGCAATGGGCAATCGGGTAATGGCGGTATTGCAAGCGATGGCCATTACGCCGGAGTTGCGGCAGAACTTGCTTTCAGTGGCCAATGATGAGTGGGGGTGCCAGGATGGTGCAACCTGGTGCTTGAGCAACCTTGAACTGAATTTGCTGGTTTGGCAGGTTGAGCACGCGGCTCAGGGAGAAAGCGAGCGCGCTTTGCTAGACCTGGGCAGACGTTTATGGCGCCAGGATGCAGTCGACATGTTCGCTACCCGATGGGCGTTACAGCATGGCAGGACACTGGAAGGAAGCGAGGTGGGGTTGGCTTTCAGGATCGGGCTGAGGGAGCGTCTCGACCTGCCATTGCAGGTGGGCGAAATGAGCTTTCTTGCGATCTCGGGCGTCCTGGAGGCGGACCTTGCAGAGGCAGAGGCTGTGGTGCGGGATGCAGAAACGCCGGAAGCGATTGCCCGCTCCATGGTTGACCGCGAATTTTGGCAGGCGCACCTGGAGCGTTCCCATCCTGAGCGATTCGCTGCGGTCGACCTGCCGTTCAGAAGGCAGCTTGAAACCGTGCTTGACGACGAAGCGCTGACCGAAGGGGCCATGATCGCCCAGGCGGATGCCATTCGTGATGCTCAGCGCGCTGCACGCAGAGGGCTGATGCTGGATATGACGATTCACGCGATGGAAGTTGCACCCATGGGGCCAGCGATCGATGTGCGTTGACCTGCGCTCAGATCAAGGGCTGCCTGGCCCTGCCAAAGCGGCTTTGGGCTATGCTCAATCGTGCTGACAGTGGTTTGTACCAGCGCCGTAGTCTTGGCTTCAGGTGGCTCGGAAATCGACAGTTACTTTTGCACACCCCGTTCTGGAATGAAGTGGTTTAGGCTCCCTGTCGGATTTTTCTCCGTGATCTGTAGTCATTGGTATATCGAGACAATAAGGAGATACGCATGCTTGTCCGGTCACTGACCCTCGCAACCTTGCTTGCTGTTGCCGGCCCCCTGTTTGCCGCAGACAGTGATGCGCCTCTAGCCAAGGAACTGGGCAAGGCCAGACCATTGGTGGTTATCGCTCCCAGCAGTGCCGACCCAACGTTGCGAGGGCTGAACAAGGCGCTCGAGGACCCGGCCACCCAGGCTGCGTTCAAGGAGCGCAACCTTGTCCTGTACAGCGTCGCCAACATGATGGGCAAGCGAGAGGACAAGAACCTCGAGCAGCAGACCACAATGGCCCTGATTCGGGAACTGAAGCTGGGTGCGAGCAAGGGGACCAAGGTGATTCTGGTGGGCAAGGACGGTGAGCGGCACATGCTCAAGGACGACGACACCGGCGAGGCCATCGACCCACAGGTGATCCTCAAAGCGGTCGATGAACTGCCTGCCAGCGAAAAGGCGGTGGCGGCGCCCGAGCCCGTAGCCGCGGCCCCGCAAGCCAAGGACAAGGACAGCAAGCCGGCCAAGCCCGCCAAGCCCGCGGCCCCGCCCAAACCGCTGGAAGACTGATCACGCCTGAGGGCCCCAAGGCACCTTGGGGCCCGTTGCCGGGTGGTTTGTATCGCACTGTATCTGCCTGTGCTGCAGACCTACTGCCATACAAAAGTGCGCCTGCCACGATACATCCACGACAAACAGCAACGGCCTAATGGCTCCACTTTCCCAACCCCCGTGGAGCTGCATCATGACTCAAGCAAAAAACACCCTCGGCCTGCTCGGCGCCGCCCTGATCGGCAGCATGGCATTGAGCAACAGTGCGTTCGCCGTCGAGCCGCTGGCTCAAGGTTACCAACTGGCCTCGGCCAAAGTGGCCGGCGAGGGCAAGTGTGGTGAAGGCAAGTGCGGGGGGAGCGGCAAGGCTTCCCAAAGCGAAGGCAAGTGCGGTGAGGGTAAATGCGGCGCCGGCGCCAAGGCCGGGGCTGAGGGCAAGTGTGGTGAAGGCAAGTGCGGTGACGCCTCGTTCGCCAAAACCGACAGCAATCACGATGGCAAGGTCTCGCGCGATGAGTTTCTGGCGGTGGCCAAGGATCGTGCCCGTGAGTTCGACGCGATCGACCGCAACCATGACGGCTTCATCTCCGAGCAGGAAGCGGCGGATCACCTCAAGGCGATTTATCAGGCCAATGGCAAAGCCATGCCTGATGGGTTGTTCAGCCACCTGACCGGCAAGCCCTGACTTTCTACCCCATGAAACGCCACAACGCTCCTCCTGCTGGCCAGGTGGGGCGTTGTGCTGGTTGGAGAACTTTTATGTTTCCTGCAATGTTGAAGATCGGGTTAGGCTTGCGTCGTGGCCTGATGCCGGAACTGCTGGCCATGGAGGCGGGTGCAGTGGACTTTCTCGAGTGTGCGCCGGAAAACTGGATTGCCGTGGGCGGTGCCTATGGCAAGGGCTTGGCCCAGTTGGCGGAGCGCTTTGCTGTCACCTGTCATGGGTTGTCTTTATCGCTGGGTGGCAGTGCGCCGCTGGACCGCCATTTCCTTGAGCAGACCCGGCAGTTTCTCGATCGGTACCAGGTGCGGCTGTACAGCGAGCACCTGAGCTACTGCAGTGATGACGGGCACCTGTACGACCTGATGCCCATCCCGTTCACCGAGGAAGCCGTACACCATGTGGCCGCGCGCATACGTCAGGCTCAGGAGCAGCTGGAGCGGCGCATTGCCGTGGAGAACATCAGCTACTACGCCGCGCCGTATCAGGCGATGAGCGAACTCGACTTCATCCGGGCGGTGCTCGAAGAAGCGGATTGTGACCTGCTGCTGGACGTCAACAATGTTTATGTCAACGCCTGCAACCATGGCTACGACGCCCAGCAATTCCTTGCAGGCTTGCCCCCGGCGCGAGTGACCGGGATGCACGTTGCCGGGCATTACGATGAAGCGCCGGACCTCAAAGTGGATACCCACGGGGCAGCCGTGAAGGAGGATGTCTGGGCCCTGTACGCAAGCGCTTGCGTGCGCTTTGGCGTAAAGCCGACGGTGCTTGAACGTGATTTCAACTACCCGCCCTTGGCCGAACTGTTGGCCGAGACGGCGCGTATGCGTGCTGTGCAATGCGCTGCCGGAGGGCAAGCAGATGAATGAGACCCTGCGTACGCAGCAGTATGCCCTGGCCCGTCACCTGCGCGACCCACAGCGCCATGCCCCGCCGCCCGGCGTCGAGGCCCGGCGCCTGAAGGTTTACCGTGAATTGTTCTATGGTGCCATCGAAGGGTTGCTGGCTGGCAGCTTCCCGGTCATGCGCCAGGTGTTGGGCGAGCAGCGCTGGCACGCCCGAGTACGTGACTTCTACGCCAGTTACCGTTGCCAGACGCCATTGTTTACCGAAATTGCCGAGACGTTCGTCGACTACTTGCAACGTGTGGCGCTGGACACCCCTTGGCAACTGGAGCTGGCGCACTATGAGTGGGTCGAGGCGCAACTGTACCTGAGCGATGCCGAGGACCCGGCGCATGACCCGGGAGGTGACCTGCTGGCTGGAGAGCCGTTGTTGTCTTGTGTGGCGCGGGTGCTGGCCTATCGTTGGCCGGTGGAAAGCATTGGCATGGACTACCAGCCAACGGCTGCCCCAGCATCGCCGAGCTTGCTGCTGGTTTATCGCGATGCCCGGTTGCAGGTGCGTTTTGCCCGGTTGGCACCTATGGCGTACCGGTTGTTGGTGGAGCAGGGGACTGGAAGAGCGCGGCTGCAGGCATTGGGCGGGGATGTGCAGCAAGGGTTGGTATTGTTGGAGGCATTGCGCGAGCAGGGCGTCATTGTCGGAACAGTTTGAAGGCATTGGGGGGCTGCGCAGCAGCCCCCGACCCTCATCTGCCGAACCGCATGCCAAGCCAATGATCGAGGCTAAGGCGCCCGGCGCCCTTGAGCAGCAGGGGTAGCAACGCCACCAGGTAGATCAATGGCAACTTGTAATTGCCGAAGCCCTGGTCGGTAATGGCATAGCCTTGGGCCAGCTCCGCCAGGCCCGACCAATGCGCCGGCCAGTGCACTGCCGCTATCGCTACAACGGTTACCACCATCAAACCCAACGATGCCAGCCGGGTACCCAGGCCCAACAGCAGCAGCAACGGCAGCACCAACTCGGCCCACATCGACAGCTGCCAGTTCAGCTCCGTGGGCAGCAGGTTGAAGGGGAACGGGAAGCTGGACTGCAGGTCGGCGAACCAGTTGCTGCCGTTTAATTTCTCCAGGCCGGATTCGAAAAACTCCCACGCCAGAAATACCCGTAATGGCACGTCGGCACTCCAGCTACCGAGGCGATCAACGGTGGTCAGGGTACGGGTCAAGGTCGTCATTTGCGGTTCTCTCTTCAGGCAAGGGCGCGGGTGCTGCGGCGTTGTTTACGGGCCACTTTGGCGGTGAGCTTGACGGCGATGGCGCTGAACATCAGGGCGAACGCTAGCGGGTACCACCCCCCCATGGGGATGCGTTTGTAGAACGACAGGCAGAACACGGCAGCCAGTACCCACATGCCGCTGCTGTGCAGCGCTTGCCAGGCACGGCGGCCCAACAGCCGCATCGGGGCCTTGAACGAGGTGGCGGTGAGCAGCATCAGGAACAGGTAGCCGAATGTGCCGGGCAGGCTGGAGGTAAATGTGCGGCCGGCCCAGAACAGCTCGGGGAATTGCTGGGCGTAGCGATAAATCAGCACGCCGTGCACGGTGTGGGAGAACGCGAATGCCAACCCCAGGTAGCGTCGCTCCTGAAGGATGCGGCGGCTTGAGGTGCCAGGCAGCAAGGTCACCAGCGACGAGGCCAGGAACGCCAGCAGAAACAGTGCGAACGAGCTACGTGCGGTGGCACGAATGGCACTTCGCAAGCCGTCCGGGTCAGGTTGGCTGGCCAGGACTACGGCGGTCATCGCCAAGGTCAGGCCGGCGAGGACGGCGAACAGCTTCCAGCCGGAGGGTAAAGTGAGGGCTTTCATCAGGGACTCCCAGGGTGTGGTTGTGTGACCGGGAGTGTGTCGACGCGGGGTATCTGCAGTGTGTCAGGGGGATGCAGTTGTGTATCTGTTTGTAGAGGCGACCTCGCGTTTTACAGGAACGGCCCGACCCAGATCCAAGGCCGTTCCTGCCAACGATCGCAGATGCACTTCAGGAGAGTTCGATCTGCGCGCACAATCCGCCCTGTTCGCGGTTGCTCAGGGTCAGCCGCCCCCCCATGGCCTGGATCAGCTGGTGGGCAATGGCCAGTCCCAGGCCGGTGCCACCCGTGCTGCGATTGCGTGAACCTTCCACCCGGTAGAACGGCTTGAGCACGTCATCGAGCTCGTCACCGGGTATCCCCGGCCCGTTGTCGAGCACGCGGATTATGGTGGTACTGCCCTCGCGTGATACTTGCAGCTCGGCAGCACCTGCAAACTTCAGGGCGTTGTCGACCAGGTTCACCAGTACCCGGCGCAGCGCATGCGGGCGGGTCTCCAGCAGGGCACCGCTGCTGCCGTGGCGTTCAACCTGGGCGCCGCTGTCCTGGTAGTCGAATACCAGGCTGTCGAGCAAGGCATCAAGGTTGACCCGGCAGGTCGCTTCGGTGCTGCTGTCCATGCTGCGGGCGTAAGCCACGCCTTCGCGCACCAGGTGTTCCATTTCATCCAGGTCGCTTCCGAACTTGTCCTTTTCGACCCCCTCATCCATCACTTCGACCCGCAACTTCATGCGAGTGATCGGTGTTTGCAGGTCGTGGGAGATGGCTGCCAGCAACTGCATGCGTTCCTTGAGGTGGGCAGCAATGCGCGCCTGCAGGGCGTTGAAGGCCACGGCAGCGTAACGCACCTCGCGTGGCCCGCTTTCATCCAGTTGCACGCCGGGTTGGTCCGGGTCGAGGTTGTCCACTGCCTGGGCCAGTCGGGTGAGCGGGCCGATGGCCAGGTGTACCGCCAGCCAGGTACACAGCATCAGCACAGCCAGCTGAATCAGCAGCACCACGGGCAACCAACGGGCTACCGGGACCGGTGCGGGTGTCACGTCGATGGTCAGTGGCGCGCCGTCGGCCAGGTTCAGGTGCGCCTGGAAGTGCGCATTGGGCCCCGGAATTTCCTGGAAGGTCAGGCGGTAGTCGCTGCCAATGGCCTTGACGATCGACGCGGCGGCCATCGGTGGGTCACTGCTGGCCATCGCTTCGCCTGCCAGGCCCTGGTCGAGGCGATAGCGGTAGGTGCGCCGTTCCAGGCGTGGCAGCCAGGCGGCACGCTCGGCTGCAGGCAGGCGATCAAGGATGGCAACCGAAGTCGCCACGTCCTGTTCGAGGTTGCTGAGCATCATCGAGCGGCTGCTGATATAGCGCTCGTAGGCCTGCAGGCCGAACGACAGACCATAAGCCAACACCAGGCCGGTGAAAAAGATCATCGCCAGACGCGAGGCCAGGGTGCGCGGCCATTTCATGAGGGGGACTCGAGCAATTGCACCGGCAGCGAAAACACGTAGCCCTCGCTGCGCACGGTCTTGATGCAGCTGGGCTCGCGGGCGTCGTCGCCCAGGCGCTGGCGCAGGCGGCTGACCAGCAGGTCGATGGAGCGGTCAAAGAGGTCAGCTTCGCGGCCTTGTGTCAGGTTGAGCAACTGTTCACGGCTGAGCACCCGCTGCGGGTGGTCAAGGAACACCCGCAACAGGCGGTACTCGGCGCCACTCAGGGCCACCAGGGTGCCGTCGTTGTCGAGCAGGTGGCGCGCGGTGGTGTCCAGCCGCCATTGGCCGAAGCGCAGCAGGCGGCTGCTTTCGCTGATGGTGAGGTTGGGTGGCAGCATGCGCGTGCGGCGCAGCACGGCATTGATACGGGCCAGCAGTTCGCGGGCAGAGAACGGCTTGGTCAGGTAATCGTCGGCGCCCATTTCCAGGCCGATGATGCGGTCGGTTTCATCGTTGCGGGCCGTCAGCATCAACACGGGGGTGTTGCGGTGCTTGCCGGCGCGCAATTCGCGGCACAGCAGCAGGCCGTCGTCGCCAGGCATCATGATGTCGAGCACGATCAGGTCGACGCTGTTGGCTTCGAGAAAGGCGCGCATCTGCCGGCCGTCGGCGACGATGCTGGTGCGCAGGCCGTTCTTCTTGAGGTAGTTGCCGACCAGTTCGCGGATTTCGCGGTCGTCGTCGACGATCAGGATGTGATCGACGTGTTCCATGCGCAGCGTTCCTGTTCGAGTGGGGTTGGCGCAGTGTACCCGGCGCGTTTGCGCTTGCCTGCGGGGGTTTGTATTGCAGTGTATCTGGCAGGGAAGCCGAACCGTGCCCGGGGGCTGGTTGAAGCGGCCCGCGGCCAGCCAGCCCAGTGCTGGCCATTGACCGCCTGGCCGATAAAAGCCGGGTACGCGGCGGGTTCCGAGCCTGATAGCACTACAGAGCGTACAATGATCGTTCGGGTAACTGTATTTCAGTGGCTCATTACCGAGTAGCCTCCATGCATCAGACATACCCCGGCACAGCCCAAAGAGCCCACGAACGCCTTTGCGAGCAAATC
>Ga0213821_1000291_pt1 | contig 33538 bp, 40 predicted proteins | sample MC6MC0909MG_FD_179894 | JGI IMG/M metagenome (GOLD analysis project Ga0213821, IMG submission 179894) | Enriched soil aggregate microbial communities from Iowa State University, Ames, United States - MC6-MC0909-MG | ecosystem: Environmental > Terrestrial > Soil > Unclassified | place: USA: Iowa...
ATAGGTAATTATGTTATTGTTCATGCGGGACAGGCCATGAGTATTGTCGATGAAACCTATGCAAGGCAAAGTGTGGAAGAATGGAGGAGGCTTGTAGATGCTCGAAATGCTGAAACAGTCGAATAATCCTGAAATTTGTAAGCCGCTTGTCGAAGCTGTTATTGCAAAATCAAAAGAATTCCAGAAGAAGTTTGGCCGTAAGCCTGCGTTTATGGAGGTTTGCGGTTCTCATACAATGTCGCTTGCACGCACAGGGGTTAAGCAATGCTTGAAAGAGGATGTGAATCTCATATCCGGTCCAGGCTGTCCTGTATGTGTAACTGATCAGCGCTCGATCGACGCTATGGTGGCTCTAGCGGAAGGTGAGAACAGGATTATCTGTACATTCGGCGATATGATGAGGGTACCTGGGTCAAATAAAACACTCCTGGATGCCAAGATTGCTGGAAAGGATATTCGTGTATTATATTCTCCTGTCGATACGGTAAAGGTTGCTGAAGAAAACCCTGACAAAGAAGTTATTTTTCTTGGAGTAGGTTTTGAAACAACGATTCCAATTCTTACCTTAATGGTAGGGGAAGCTGAAAAACGAGGGATTAAGAATTTTTCCATTTGGATGACAACCAAACTTGTGGAACCGGTTCTTCGCTATTTATTAGATGCCGGTGAAGTTAATTTGGATGGCTTCTTGCTTCCTGGTCATGTATCGATTGTTTTGGGTGAGAATTCCTATAAATACTTAGAAGACGAATACAACATTTCCGGGGTCATTACTGGCTTTGAAACAGCAGAATTACTCTCAGGCATTTATAAATTAATAGATATCGCCTTAACAGGAAGGGCTGCCATTGAAAATAATCATCCCGCAGTTGTCAGCAAAACCGGAAATCGGGTGATCCACAAGTGGATTGATCAGTACTTAACGGAATGTGATGAGGCATGGCGCGGTATAGGTGTCATTCCAAAAAGTGGGTTGGATTTAAAACCGGAATACGACCAGTTTAATGCAAAGAAACGGTTTACGGTGGAAATTGAGGAGCCGAGGAAAACAAAATGCCGCTGCGGTGAAGTCATTCGCGGATTAATTTCACCTAGTGAATGTCAATTGTTCGGTAAAGCTTGCCACCCAATGAACCCGATTGGCCCCTGTATGGTCTCGGCTGAAGGAAGCTGTGCGGCATTTTATCAATACATGAGGGAGAGCTATTAATGGAGAAATATATCAGCTTAGCACATGGTGATGGCGGGGAGTTGAGCAATCGTTTAATTAAAGATGTATTCATTGAAGCTTTCGGGGACGGTAATGCAGCCCTTTTTGATGCGGCATCCCTTACGATATCTACTCACAGAATTGCTGTTACAACTGACTCGTTTGTCATCAAACCTGTTTTCTTTCCCGGCGGGTCTATTGGTAAATTAGCGATCGCTGGGACGGTGAATGATCTGATTGTAAGTGGTGCTAAACCTGCTTTTTTAACTTGCGGTTTCGTTATTGAAGAAGGCTTCCCGATTTCCGATTTAAAAAGAATCGTTACAGATATGGCATACGAAGCAAAGAAAACAGGTGTAACCATTGTGGCCGGTGATACAAAAGTAGTAGAACGCGGCAGCGCAGATGGAGTTTACATTAATACGACCGGAATTGGAACCTATGAATATAATAGTGGCTGCAGCCTTGAATTTGAAGAAGGAGACGCCATCATCGTGTCAGGCACTATCGGGGATCACGGGATTGCAGTTCTTACGGCAAGAGGAGAACTTGGAATATCAGTTCCAATTGATAGCGATTGTGCATCATTGGATAAAATGCTAGCAGGAGTTCTGACGTCTACTGATGGTGTACGGATCATGCGCGACCCAACTAGAGGAGGATTGGCCACTACTTTAGTTGAAATCGCTGAAGATTTTCAATTGACGATGAAAATTAATGAGCTTGATTTACCTGTTAAGGAAGAAGTTCATGGGGTTTGTGACTTATTGGGTTTTGATCCAATGTACCTTGCCAATGAAGGAAAAGCGATAATTGTTGTAGCCAATCGTGATAAAGATAAAGTGATTGATATTTTGCGTGAATTCCCTGAAGGAAGAGATGCTGTTGTGATCGGTTCCATCATTGGAAAAGGAAAAGGACAATTATTATTAGAAACACCGCTTGGCTCGAAACGATTATTAACGAGATTATCAGGAACGATGTTTCCGAGAATATGTTAAAAAACAGCCCTCATTCTTTAAAAAGAGTGGGGGCTGTTTTTATAAGTTTTCTTCTGTTCCTTCCACCAGGTTTGGAACCTTATGTAATTAAGATATTCCTCGAAGTCTTCTTTTTTAAGCCATTATCCACCGCCTGCTGAATTAGCACCTTCCACTCTTCATCAAGTTTCATATCAAGTTTCTTTTGTGATTCCATTAGCAAGTAGTCCAGGCTTGTATCTAATGGGATTGCTACCTTTTTTAAAAACTGCAATGACGGATTGGATTGCATTCCCCTTTCTAACTGGCTTAAGTATGACTTTGAAATATCGGCCAAACGAGCTAGCTCTGTGATGGAATATCCTTTCTTCTCCCTTAATCGTTTAATCCTTTCGCCTATCATCACCCTCAACTCCTAATTTGAGTGTATAAATTACATGTACATTATAAAGAACGATTATTTTTTTATAAAGTACAAAAAGTAAGAAAACAAGAGGAAATAGGAGGAAATCACTGCAAGACGTTCTTAATTAAGAAAATTCGCCTATTTTTAAGGTTTTTCAAGTTCGTTATTTTGGCATATACTCAACTTGTGAGTTCGTTACAAAGAACGATACTTATAATATTAAAGGGTATAAGAGGAGGAAATAAAAATGAGTCTTAAAAAGAAATTAGGTTTGGGAGCTGCATCTGCAGCACTAGGTTTGGCATTAATCGGTGGAGGTACATATGCATACTTTAATGATACTGCTCAAACTACAAGCAAATTTGCAAACGGTACTTTAGATCTCAATGCTAATCCATCTACAATTATTGATGTGAAAGATTTAAAGCCTGGGGATTGGATGAATCGTTCTTTCAAACTTGAGAACAAAGGCTCATTAGATATTGCAAAAATATTATTAAAAACAGATTATTCTGTAATAGATGCAAAAGGCGATAATGCTGGTGAGGATTTCGGTAAACACATCCGTGTTAATTTCTTATTAAATGGAGATAAGGGAGACGATGTTATTTTCTGGACTACTCTAGATAAGCTTAAAACTATGACTCCGGATGCAATTGAAAATTCAATCTGGATTCCTTGGTTAGAAGAAAGAGGAGGCAAACTTGCTGCTGGGACTTCTGATACATTATATGTTCAATATGAATTTGTGGAAAACGGTCTTGACCAAAATAAATTCCAAGGGGATTCTTTAAACTTAACTTGGACATTTGATGGTAAACAAGGTGCAGGTGTAGAAAGATAAATAACTTTAAAAGGAAGGGTGGGTTTTACCTGCTCTTCTTTTAAATAGAAATTAGTTCTTTAATCTTAAACAAGGAATAAATCTTTATTTAAGATTGGAGAATTAATGGGTTAATAAACTAGAGGTGTGTAATTTATCTTATATAACTTTACACTGGGAGATGAGGGGTGTGATCAAAATTCGATATTCAAGATTAAGGAAATTTGACAGAGAGAATAAAAGGATAGTATTTGCTTTAAAAGTTCTAGCTCTTTGGTATATTTCTATTTTATCCATTGGTTATTTAACGACCGATACAGGTGCCTTTTTTAATGACAATACTACAGCGACAGGAATAATTCAGGCAGGGACATGGGAAGATCAGTGGGATAAGAGTTCTTTAAAATTCCCAACTGCAGAAGATCAATTATTTGATAGCTGTGGCCCTAAAGAAATAGCTGTAACAATAAGTAATACTGGAAGTGATATGAAGGGTTCTTCACAATATGAAGTTTATTACATAAATACTGGAAATCCAATGAAAGGTGAAAAAGTTGGCGAAGGAACTATAGAACCAACCAAATCAAATCAAACTAGTATTCTAAAATTTTCGGCAACTAAACCTGGAAAATATAAATTTAGAGCCTTTCAACGTCCAAATCATGCATTTAAACCGGAGAGACAAGATTTATGGAGTGAAACAATCACAATCACATGTAAGGCGGAATCAACTAATGTTGAACCACAACAAACTCAACCAAATAATCAAGAACAACCTGCAGAAACACAGAACCCGCAAAGCACCAACTCTGATACAAATAATCAAGCGGATTTAAATTCTAATCAAAACAATGATAACTCGACAACCAAAGAAGAGAGTATTGACCAAACAAGCAACGAATCAATAAATCCTAATGACGATAAGTCTGGACAAAATAATGAAACTAACGCAAATTAAATTTATTTCAAGCAATCGTGCTCTAAAGAAGAAAAATCATAAATCTATCAAAAGTGAAAAGGTGATTCAATTGAAGGTGAATAAAGTAAAAAAATGGTCAAGTAATATTTTAACGACAATTTTATTTGTAATCTTAATAGGAATGCTTTATGTTGTTATATCCTCTAAAGTATCTGGAGGTGAACCTCAAGCATTTGGCTATGAGTTGAAAACTGTTTTATCTGGATCAATGGAACCTGGAATTAAAACCGGCTCCATTATCGCTGTTAAACCAGGCGGCGATATGACAAGGTTTACAAAAGGCGATGTTATAACATTTAGATCAGAAGATAATGTAATTGTTACACACAGAATTACTGAAATTATAAATGAGGGAGATCAAATCAGTTATAAAACAAAAGGGGATAATAATAAATCAGAGGATCTTAATCCTGTCCCATCCTATAGGGTTTTAGCAGAATATAACGGTTTTACTATTCCCTTTCTTGGTTACTTCGCAAATTATACAAAATCTAAGGCGGGAGGGGCGTTATTGTTAATTCTCCCAGGCTTGCTGCTTCTCGCATATTCAGGTATTACAATTTGGAAAACTATTGCCCAACTAGATAGTAAAGTTAATAAAAATTTGGATGTTGATAAAACAAAAAAGTCTGTATAATCCATTTAATAACTGGAGGTAGTGTTTCTTCCTTAAAGACTGATAGGTTGAGACAAAGGGGGATTAGATACTTGTGAAAAAAATAATAACAATTATTTTAGTTTGTACAATTATCCAAAGTTTAATTTTTTCACTATCAATCAATAAAACTAGTGCAGCCGCGGGAACAAAAGAAATAGATATTGCCACATCACCAGAAAAAGTTTTATTTGATCTTTCAAATTTTAAACCAGGTGATTGGGCGGAACGGACATTAACGATTCAGAATAAAGGGAAACAGGATTTTAAGTATTTATTCTCTAGTAAACTAAAAGAAGGCTCTGAAAAGTTTTATAATGAGTTGTTATTAAAAGTATCCGATAAAGATAAGTTGTTATTCGAGGGGAAAATGCAAGACTTCACTAAACTAGATCCTAGATTCATCGCACAAAATGGCTCTGAACAACTGTTTTTTAAGGTGGAGGTACCGGAAGAATTAGGGAATGAATTTCAAGGTCTTGCCTGCGAGGTTGAGTTTAAATTTTATGTGGAAGGTACGTTAGGCGGAGTGTTACCGGTGGATGGTCCTAAATTACCTGAAACGGGTACTAATATGTTTAATATTCTTGTTGCAGGAACGGCACTAGTTTTATTTGGTGCAATCTTTCAGTTCATATTATATTGGCGAAGGAAAATGGCAAAAGAAGCATAAAGGAGCCTTGATTTTAAATCATGATCAAGCCTTTTAATAAAATGTAAGATTTAATGTGAAAACTAGGAGCTGAAAACGATGTCTAAAATAATATGCCCAAAATGCCACCAGCCATCCTTCAGCAGCAGCGAAATGGATAACTGGATCTGCCCAATCTGCAGTAATGAAAACACTACTTCTCAGATAACAGAATCCCTCAAACTAAGTAAACCGCAATTTTTTATTCTCAAAAATAGTTACATCCAACAAAATCCAGATATAAACAAAAAAATACGAACTTATGTTTTTCAATCATTCGACTAGCCAAACAGGCCATGTAAATATGACCTGTTTTTTGTTACAAATAATTCACAAATATTTTAATGAACCAAGCATAATTAGACACATTTCGTGTTTCGTTGGGTGTATAATAGTATCAAACGGGTGAAAAAGAGGATTGATATTTTGTTATTCAAAAGCCTAGAGTTCAAAAATGATGTTGGACAGAAGGTTAAAGTCATGGATATTCCTGTATTGGAGGAAGATAGTACTTATAAATTTATGATCCAAGTCCGTTTACAGACGTTTCTCGCGTCCATTGATCAGGAAAGCAAGCCAAAGAAATGCTACTCCTTTAAAGAGTATTTGAAAAAGGTCATGAAATGGCCGGATTATGAGCAGCTGTTTAAAGTGGGTGAATTAAAACATAACGCATAATTCAATTCGAGCATCGGGCAACCGGTGCTATTTTATTTTTTAGAGAAAAGATAGAATTTGTTTCATTCGATACATGAAACCTGTATAATACATAGCAGTAATGGTAGGGATGTGACCGTATGAGCAAAATAAAAATTGTAACCGATTCGACATTGGACATATCAAGTGAAATCGCGGATAGCCTGGGTTTTATTATTGTGCCTTTGGCAGTAACGATAAATGGAGAAACCTATTTAGATCGTGTGGATATCGATCCAGCTGAATTTATTGAAAATATGAGTGGTTCCAAAGAATTACCGAAAAGTTCCCAGCCTTCTGCAGGTGCCTTTCTTGAAGTCTATGACCGTCTTGGTGAAGAAGGGTATGAAGTACTATCCATCCATATGACAGGAAAAATGAGCGGAACAGTGCGCTCAGCGGAAAGTGCAGCCCAAATGACAGAAACAAAAGTTACTGTTTTCGATTCAAAGTATATTTCGAAAGCCCTTTCCTTTCAAGTAAGGGAAGCTGCAGAGATGGCCAAACAGGGGAAAAGTATCGAGGAAATTCTTGAGCGTTTAGAGACCATTCGTGATCATACAAAATTATACATTATGGTTGATACGTTAGAGAACCTTGTGAAGGGCGGACGAATCGGGAAAGGAAAGGCTTTTATCGGTTCCCTTTTAAACATCAAACCGATTGCCTCCCTTGAAGGAGCGGAGTATACGCCGGTGACAAAGTTACGCAGTCATTCACAGGTCGTTAAATTTTTGGGCAAGCAGTTTGCGGAAGATGTAAAAGGGAAGACTATCCGCGGTGTTGGCATTGCGCATGCTGAGGCCTATGAGCTGGCTGTAAAAATAAAAGATAGTATTTTTGAATTAACAGGATATCAAGACGTGGAAATTGATTACACTAATCCAATCGTCAGCACACACACTGGACAAGGTGCACTTGCGTTAATGTATTATTATGAATAAATAATTTTGAGTAAAGGATGGTTCTGACCCATCCTTTTTTTATGGATAAAATCAGATATTTTGGAAAAGATAAGGGAAAATTGATTGTAAAAGGTGTTGCCCATGTTCAAATGGTTAGCTGGAAAAAAGTCTACCGAAGGATCGAAGCCACATAGTTTAATGATTGATGAATTAAAGGAACAGATAAAAAGTCAACTCAATGTGGGAGAAGATCTGACTTTTAGAACCTTAAAACGAGATGGTGACAAACTTGTTTTTTCCTATATGAGTAGCCTAATTGATACAACCGCCCTCGATGAATTTATCATTACGCCCATTCAAGAAAATACCCATACCAAATGGACCTGTGAAGCAATTGCGCAAATCCTCCCTATTGCCAATTTATCCGCTCAAAATCAATTAGATAAAGTAGTTGAGGGGATAAACGTAGGAAAGGTATACATTTATATTGAAGGCCAGCCTTATGGAATACTCGGTGATGTTAGTAAAACGGTAGAAAGAGGAGTTGAAAAGGCAGAAACGGAATCACTTGTTTATGGACCCAAAATTGCCTTTACCGAATCACTTATCGGTAATATGAATATTTTAAGACATAACATAAAAGATATAAACCTATGCATGGAAGATTTGACGGTTGGAACAAGAACAAAAACAAAGGCAAAGCTAGTCTATATAAAAGACATAGCGGATGAAGAAAATGTCAACGTATTTCGTGAGAAAATAAGTCAACTCGAGATTGATTATGTTGCCGGCACAACAGTCCTTGGTCAATTAATTGAAAATAATAGTTGGACTGTTTTCCCGCAATTAGTGACAACAGAGCTTCCTGATCGGGTCACGATTGCCTTAATGCATGGGAAAGTTGTTGTTTTAATGGATAGGAGCCCAGATGTGTTATATGGACCTTCTCCGTTTTTTTCCTTTTTTGAATCAACAGAAGATGTGTATATGCGGTGGAACATGGGGCTTGCTCTAAGATTTTTACGATTACTGGCAGCTTTTTTATCTGTTCTTCTCACACCTGCCTATGTAGCAGTTTTGACCTTTCATTATGAAGTTATTCCATCGCCATTGCTTGTCTCATTGGGGCAATCTAGAGCGAACGTACCATTTCCACCTATGTTTGAGGCACTTCTACTTGAATTTTTTATTGAGCTATTACGTGAGGCAGGAGCTAGGCTGCCAACTAAGGTCGGTCAAACAATGGGTATCGTTGGCGGTATTGTTATCGGACAAGCTGCAGTAAACGCAGGGTTTACAAGTAATATTTTAATTATTATCATTGCACTGAGTGCGCTTGGCTCATTTACCACTCCTAGTTATATAATGGGTACGGCTATTAGAATGATACGGTTTCCGATTATTCTATTAGCGGGTTTTTGGGGAGGAATCGGAATCATGATTGCTTTTTGTTTTTTCATTATACACCTTTTAAAATTGGACACATTGGGCGGTTCCTATCTTTCACCTGTCTATCCGTTAAGATGGAAGGATTTGGGATACAGTTTCTTTCGTGTACCAACTCAATATCTTTCAAAACGGCCATTAACGAACCACCCAATCGACGCTCAAAGATTTTCAGTGCAAAAAGCGAAAAAAAAGGATGTAGATGAATAGGAGCGAACAATATGAAAGTAGATTTACATCCAAAGGAAAGTTTACTGTTTAATGCTTTTCTCCTCGTATTTATTATTCACTCCGTCCAAGTAGGGGTAGGGATTATCGGGCTCCCAAGGATTGTTTTTTTAAACGCAAAACATGATGCCTGGATAGCTGTATTCCTTGCAGGCGTTTTCACCGCTGTTATCTTGTGGTTCATGATTATGATGCTTAAGCAATATGACAGTGCTGATTTATATGGCATTCATGCTGATGTTTTCGGAAAATGGCTGGGGAACTTCCTTAGTTTTGTTTATATGCTCTATTTGACAGCTTGTTTCAGTGTCATTATTTTGAATTATATCGAAATCGTCCAGGTTTGGATTTTCCCCAATTTGCCAACCTGGCAGCTAGCACTTGTACTAATCCTGTTAGCTGTTTATGCTGTCCATGGTGGTATTAGAGTCATAGTTGGTGTATCTTTTCTTTCAGCTACGGGGACTTTATGGCTCTTGCTTGTTTTATGTATACCGCTGCGTTACACAGACATCACTCATATGTTTCCAATTATGAATGTGGATATCAAACACATGATAAAAGGAATTAAAAGTGTAACGTTATCGATTTTGGGTTTTGAATTACTCATGTTTGTTTACCCGTTTGTAAAGGAGAAACGGAGAGCTCTTTTTTATGTGCAATTGGGGAATCTCTTCACAACGCTTGCCTTTACACTTATCACATTAATATCCATAGTCTTTTTTGCGGAAGATACCCTTAGTAAGGTCATATGGCCTGTGATATCAATGTTAAAAATTGTCCGTCTTCCCAATCTAGAAAGATTTGAATTTTTAGCTGTTTCCTTTTGGATGCTCGTTATTTTACCAAATATATGTCTCTACTTATGGGCAGCCTCAAAGGGATTTTCTAGAATAATAAAACGGACTCAGAAAATGGGGATTTGGATTATTGCTATGATTGCTTTCGGCGCATCCTTCTTCATAAAAGCTAGATATCAAATGAATTTTTTTACAGATATGATCTCTAAGGCCGGTTTTTATGCAGCTTATTGTTATCCAGTCATTCTTTCCATTATTGTCTACTTGAAGAAATGGTTATCAAGGAGGAAACAATCACATGCCGAACCATCCTAAATGGCAAATGCTTGTTATGCTTTTTTCTTGTGTCATTTTCATATCAGGGTGTGTGGAGAGAAAACAATTAGAAAAATTAGGACTAAGTACGGCAGTCGGATATGATTTAGAAAAAGAAAATCATATTAGGGGAACGGTTGTTGTTCATAAATTTGATCCTTTGGCTAAAAATATGACCAGAATCATTACAAGTGTAGCCAATACGAGCAATACTCTAAGGCAAAAGCAGAATCTTGAAACGGACCAAGAGCTCGTATCTGGCCAGCTTCGGTGTGTCATTTACAGTAAGGAATTAGCAGAAAGAGGCATTATACAACTTGCTGATGCCTTAAATCGTGATCCTACTATAGGAAATACGGTTTATTTAACAGTGACTGACACGAAGGCTTCTTCGATAATAAAAATGGAAAAAGAGAATCTAAAGGTTGATCTTGGAACCTATCTATATAATCTAATTAAACAAAATGTCGAAAATGAGCAGCTTCTTTCGCCGACACTTCATGAATTTAATCATGCATACGATGATCATGGAAAGGATCCAGTCTTACCCATTCTAAAACTAAAGAAAGGGAATGTGATTCTTTCGGGTATGGCCCTTTTTCAGGATGATCGGGCTGTTGCAGAATTAAAAGGTGACAAGCTTTTTTATTTAAAAATCTTATCAGATAAATTTAAATCAGGGACACATGAAATAGGTTTTAAACGTTCCCGATTTAAAAGGATCATCAGAAATGAACAAGGACATAGATTTAGGACGGTTTACAATGAGTTTTATATCAATATTGATAATATTCGCAGTAATACAAAAATCAAATTGGTCGATAAAAAGAATCTCCATTTTAAGGTGGAAATAAAGCTAGAATCTAGATTGTTAGAAGCTACTGAGATATTAGATTTGTCTACTCCAGCGAATATTAAGTTTATCGAAAAGATTGTAAATAAGGAAATGGAAAAGGAAATAAAAAATTTACTCATCTTTTTCCAAGAGAATCGAGTAGATCCAGTAGGATTTGGAAATAAATATATAGCAAATAATCGCGGAAAAATGCTTAGTAAAAAGGAATGGAGAGATAAATATAAGGATGCAACATTTGAAGTTCATGTTAACAACACGATAATCAAAACAGGTGTGACTGATTAAAGACAATTTTCTTCCTTCTTTTTCATATCTTTGTTACACTATTCACGAAAAGGAATAGAAGAGGGTTGTAGGTGATAAAATGAAGGCTCGGTTTTTGTTAGTTTTTTTAGTGATTAGTTCGCTGTTAATGACGGCATGCGGAAAAAAAGAAATTGAAAATCCCTTGAATTGGCCGGTAAAGGATTTTACGGCTACTACACAGGATAACAAGCAAGTAGGATTAAAAGATTTAAAGGGTAAGGTGTGGATTTCTGCTTTTATTTTTACCAGTTGTGTGGACGTTTGCCCGCCAATGACATCCAATATGAGTAAAATACAAAAAATGGTGAAAGAGGAAGGCTTGAAGGATGTGGAATTCGTCTCCTTTAGTGTCGATCCAACTGTAGATACACCTGAAGTATTAACTCGTTATGCCAATCAATTTGGTGTAGATTTTAAAAATTGGACATTTCTAACTGGGTATTCTCAAGCGTTTATTGAAGAATATGCAATGAAAAACTTTAAAACGATTGTCAAAAAACCAGAAGAGGGTAATCAAGTCATTCATCAAACCTATCTTTATTTAGTTGATCAGGAAGGAAATATCCAAAAATCATATAAAGGGGACAGGGATGTTCCTTTTGATGAAATAATCAGCGATATAAAAGCATTGCAATAGACCTTTAAATGGGTCTATTTTCTTTGGCAGGAATAGGATATAGTACATATTTGTTTTGAATGAATATAGTCGTGTTATAATAAAGTGAAACTTCAAACTGCCCATTTATACGGGATAATATTACTTTAGAAGGCAGGTGAATAGAAAATGAAAAAGTTTTTCACCCCTCTAATTCTCTCGGTAGTATTATTATGTTCATGCAGTTCATCCAATCCTTTGGTGCTGCATCAGGAAAAGAAAGTAACAGCACAGGTTTTTGCAAAAATCCCTGCTGATTTTTACCCGCGAAAATTGACAATAGTATCTGCTGGAGATTCCTTAACGCAAGGCGTTGGCGATAGTACTGATCAAGGCGGTTACTTGCCTTACTTAAAAACGATGCTGGAAAAAGAAAAAGGAATCAAGGAAGTTGATTTTAATAATTTTGGGGTAACGGGTAATCGGACAACACAGCTGTTAAAAAGACTCAAAACGCCTGAAATGAAGGAAGTATTACCGAAAGCGGATTTGGTCATCCTAACAATCGGCGGCAATGATATTATGAAAGTCGTAAAGGACAATATTTCGAACCTTCAAATATCTGATTTTATTAAGGAAAAAGAATCCTATCGCAATCATTTATCACAAATTATGGAGGCGATTGTCCAGGAAAATCCAAACGCGTCCATCGTGCTGGTAGGTCTGTACAATCCATTTTCAAAATGGTTTTCCGATATTAAAGAAATGGATGAAATTGTTGCCGACTGGAATCAAGTTGGGCAAAGTGTAATTGCTAATTATCCTAATGCCTACTTCGTTGAGATAGAAGATGTGTTTTTGAATGCTACCGAAGATCTTTTGTTTACCGATCATTTCCACCCAAATGACAAAGGATATGAACTGATTGCCGAAAGGCTGAACGAGACTTTGGGTGAACGAGTGATACCTGACCTGGAGAAAAGGCCATATACGGTCAGTACAGAGGAGAATTAGATGAAAAACAAATGGAAAATTGGATTCCTTCTCTTGTTAGGAATAAACCTTTTGTTCGCTATAATTATTATATCACTAGCTATGGCTCCGTCGAATGGGAAGGAAATCAGCAAATTAAAGAGTCCAACTGGTGAGCAGGTTTCTTTTCATGTTAAATCAAACAAGTATGATTTAAATAGGCTTATTAACCATTATCTTAAAGAAGAAGCTGCTGATTCTTCGATTGATTATCGGGTCATATTAGGAGATGAAGTCGAACTATATGGAACATTACCATTTTTTAGTGAGAAGCTAAATTTGAAATTGACCTTTGAGCCTATAGCGCAAAAAAATGGTGATTTGGTTTTGGAGCAACAATCAATGTCGGTCGGTAAGTTACATCTGCCGATCTCATACGTTTTAAACTTTATTAGTGAAAATTATAAGCTGCCTAAAGGAGTCGATATTAGACCGAATGATCATCTCGTCTATATTCACATGCAGCAATTAAAACTGAAGAGTAACCTGAAAATCAAAGCAGATAAATTTGATTTGAAAAAAGATGATATTACTTTTACTATTTTAGTACCCGTTAAGTAGGTGCCTCGTTTTTTACGGGGCACCAATTTTTTTCAATTCTTGATGCTGATAAATTGAAATTCTGGAGTGCCTTTTGATAAACCGAGAAATACAATGGTATAACTCTCATTTGTCTTAAACTGTACTTTTGACATCGGTAAGACAATCTCTTTACTGCCTGCCATCCTAACCTCAAGGTCTACTGTCATTGGTGTTAATCCTAAATAATCGGTTGCTTGTTTATAAGAAACCCTATGGAAAATAACATCTCGATCCTTCACGGCAATATCAAGCGGCAGGGTATCTGGTGATAAGTGGATAAAACGGACTTTTGCTTCATTTAAAGGAACCTCCGGCTGGTTCAAATAAATAAGCAGGCGCATCTTTTTGACAGTATCAATTGTTGTCAGCGTGTACGACTTTCCTGCCTCAACCGTTATTTTTTTATTTAATACGCTATCAACCATGTTTCCGGCTGGGTAAATATCTATATGGTGTTTACCGGGATTTAATGAAAGTTCTTGGCTTACATGTTTAAATGGCAGATCCATTACTACTCGCTTTCCGTTTATATACATATCAACGTTGGGGGCATCATGGGAGGTGTGAAGCAGGCGGACTTTTGCTTCTCCCTGCTGTATTTTGGAATTTGTGCGCATGATGTTCATTGCTTTATTCATGTATTTAAAATGTTTTAAATAGAAATGCATGTGAAGGTTTGGGCTTGTGTATTTATAATATTGCGCTAACAAATCATACATGGCAGCTTTTTGGAGATAATCAGCTTGGTTTCTTGTCTCGGACATTTTATCAACTCCTTACTAGTGGATTACACCATAATTTATTCAATCTGATCTAGGTAGGTGTCTATCTTCCAATTACGAAAATTGGAATTTTTGTTTACAAGTGGTTAAATATTGCATATACTATTAATAAATAAGTTTGAAAGTGGGTGACGTGCAATGTTAATTGAAACGATGAGAACATTCTGTGAGTTGGATACTATTTGCACAGCCCAAATATTTTCCGTTTAGGGTCCCTCTTTATACCCTTATTTGACGACGCGAATATAACCATGGGCTGTGTGTGCCTATGGTTTTTTATATTTTTAAAAAATATAGTTCGCTGGAGGAATAAGGATGAATTTAGAAACAATCGGCTTAACTGAAAAAGTTAAAAATGATTTTGATAAAGTTAAAACAAGTGAAGATTTAATTATTGGCCGCGTGGCCCTCGAGCACAAGCGTATGTATCGGGTTTGGACGGAACAGGGAGAATTGTTATCTGAGGTTTCGGGTAAGTTTAGCTTTCAGGCTCACACCCGAGAGGATTTCCCTGCTGTTGGTGATTGGGTCTGCTTGAAACCAAGGTTCGATGAAGGAAAGGGAACCATTTTAGCCGTCTTGCCGCGTAATAGTAAGTTTTCAAGAAAATCAGCTGGTGCCACCGCTGAAGAGCAAATTGTTGCTGCAAACGTCGATACCGTTTTTCTGATAAACTCATTAAATGAGGACTTAAATTTAAGAAGAGTAGAGCGCTATCTTTTACTGACATGGGAAAGCGGGGCAAACCCTGTCATCGTGTTAAGTAAAGCAGATCTTTGTCAAGATATTGTGGAGAAGTTGGCCGAAGTGGAAGCAATTGCCTATGGTGGTGTGCCTGTTATTCCGATCAGTTCCGAGACCATGAGTGGATTTGAAGAATTAGAACCCTTTTTGCAGCCAGGAAAAACTATTGCCCTTCTTGGGTCATCTGGGGTAGGGAAATCAACCTTAACGAATCGATTATTAGGGGAAGAAAAGCAATTAGTGCAAGAGATTCGCGAGGATGATGCTAAGGGGAGACATACAACAACCCACAGAGAGCTGATTGTCTTGCCTAATGGCAGTATCTTAATTGATACCCCTGGGATGAGGGAATTGCAGCTATGGGAAAGCTCAGAGGGTTTAACGGAGACCTTTTCAGAAATTGAAGAACTTGCTTCACAGTGCCATTTCCGCGATTGCCAGCATAAGGATGAGCCGGGCTGCGCGGTGGTGAAGGCGATTGAAGATGGTTTTGTTGCTTTAGAACGGTTAAATAGCTATAACAAACTGCAAAAGGAACTGGCGTTTATTGAACGAAAAGCCGATAAACGTGCACAAGCAGAGGTACGAAAACACTGGAAAAATATAAATAAACAAATGAAGCAGCGGAAAAGTCGATAAGATAAAAATTGCCGAGCCAGCAGAGACTGGTTCGGATTATTTTTTTTAAAGTGCTAGATTTTATTTTTAAGTAAATCTTCTGTATACTTTTATTATGATGAAAAGGGGTGGGAACGTGGAAGTGAAACATCAATTTGCAACATTTGCCGGCGGCTGTTTCTGGTGCATGGTGAAGCCGTTTGATGAACTGCCGGGGATTATTAGTGTTTTGTCAGGATATACCGGGGGAACAGTAGAAAACCCGACCTATCAACAGGTTTGCTCAGATACTACCGGACATTATGAAGCCGTTCAAATAACTTATAATCCGGACGTTTTCCCGTATGAAAAATTATTAGAGCTATTTTGGCAGCAAATTGACCCTACCGATCCGGGCGGGCAATTTTACGACCGAGGTCAATCGTATCAAACTGCGATTTTCTACCATGATGAAACACAAAAAAAACTTGCAGAAGAATCAAAGAAAGCATTACAGGAAAGCGGCCGGTTTAACAGGCCGATTGTAACACCTATTTTGCCTGCGCAGACATTTTATCCGGCTGAAGATTATCATCAGTACTACTATAAGAAAAATCGGCCTCATTATCAGTCCTATCATGTAGGGTCAGGGAGAGCAGGTTTTATAGAGAGGCATTGGGGGAACAAACATGCAAAATAAAGATTTGAAAAAAGAATTAACACAAATCCAGTATGAAGTTACACAAAATAATGGGACAGAACCTCCGTTTCGAAATGAATATTGGAATGAAACGAGAGACGGTATTTATGTGGATATCGTTTCCGGGAAGCCGTTATTTAGCTCGCTTGATAAATTTGATGCAGGCTGTGGCTGGCCAAGCTTTACGAAACCAATTGAAGAGAATGAAGTGTTGGAAAAAGAAGATTATAGTCATTTTATGGTGCGGACAGAGGTTCGAGGTAAAACCGCGGATTCCCATTTAGGTCATGTATTTAATGACGGTCCAGAACCGACAGGCTTACGTTATTGTATCAACTCCGCTGCGTTACGGTTTATACCGAATGAGGAGCTTGAAGAAAAAGGTTATGGGGAATTTTCGAAGTTGTTTGAAAAAAAGTAAAAGCCGCAATCCGCGGCTTTTTATTATGTATTTTTCCCCTTCTGTTTTGATGTAGATGTCATCCCCCCTGAAAGGACAAACTTCATCGCATCCTCGGCCTTAACCTCGATTATTTCCACTTGATTCTTTGGGATTAAAAACGTAAATCCAGCTACCTGGAATGTTTGTGGGATATAGACAGCAACATGATCCTTTAGAGGACTATAAAAATCCTCCAATTGCTCCGAAGTAATAAAACCGATACTGCGCATTTCAGTTCCTGGAATCACAACCAATGCCACCTTGGAAAATGATTTCTTATCGCCAAGGAAGGATTGAACCGTATCCTTAATAACCGAATAAATCGTTTTAACCACTGGAATTTTTTCAAGCAGTCGATCAATTAGTTTAACCATTTTTCCCGTTACATATTTTGTAGACAGCCAGCCTAGAAGGGTAATTAACATAATGGTCGTCAATAAGCCGATTCCAGGTATGTAATCTTCTCTTAAGTAAGGTTTCAGCGAGTTGCCTAACAAGCCGTCCAAAAATAAAAACGTTTTATAAATAACATAAATCACGAGAATAATCGGTACAATTGTTAAAATACCATTAATAAAACTCTTTAAAACTGATTTCATTTTATCACCTACAAATTTATCATTGTCTCTCATAATATAGGCGAATGCACATACAGGTCAAGTATCTAGTACATAATGTAACATGGAAAAGACACAAATTATCGAGGAGTGATTGTGTATGTATGGAGGATTTGGAGGATATGGAGGATATGGATTTGATGGCGGCTGTGGTTATCCGGCATACCCTGTAGGAGGAGGCTGTTATCCGGCGCACCCTGTAGGAGGATGCTGTGGTTTTGGCTTTGGTGGCTTTGCGTTAATCGTTGTCCTGTTTATTTTGCTAATCATAATCGGTGCAAGTTGGAGTTTTTAATAAGAAAAAAAAGGCTGACTCTCGAGAATTCGTCCGGAGTCAGCCTTTTTTTTCTTATTAAAGTTGCGGGTTCTTTTTTTTCAGCGAGTTCGTTAATTTGATAAAATATTAAAAAATGGGGAATCTTGTTCTCAAGTCCACTATACCAATTATGATCTTATCCGATTGTTACCTTTTCCTTTGGATAATTGAATTTCTCCTTACTGCCTTTGCCGCGTAAGATGAGTAAACAGGTTACAATACCAACTCTTCCGATAAACATTAAAGTGATGATGAGAATCTTACCAAATGTCGTTAATCTAGGTGTTAACCCCATCGATAATCCATTTGTTCCGAAAGCAGAAGAGACTTCAAAAATGACCTCAATTAATGTGCCTTGCTCTGTGATCGATAGAACTAAGATCGAACTTAAACAAAGAAATGCGGCAGTCGTGAGCACAATAAATGATTTAAGTACGTCTTCCTTATGAAGTTCACGTTTAAATATTTTGATAGAGCTTTTTCCTTGTGCATAAAAAATAATCGCTAAAATAACGATGGCAAAGGTGGTTGTTCTTATTCCACCGCTTGCGCTGCTAGGTGAGCCGCCAATAAACATTAAAATCGACAAGAACAGCTGGTTGCTGGGCGTAAACTCATTGATATCCATTGTTGCTAATCCAGCACTTTTAGTTGTCGCTGAATGAAAAAGGGAGTAAAAAAATGATTCGTGCCATGCCTTATTCACAAAAAAGTTTTGACTGTCAAGAAGAAAAATAAATAGTGCACCTAATACTGTTAAAATGACAAACGTTAATGTTGTTAATTTTGTAAACAAGGTAAAATGAAATCTTTTTTTCTGTCTTATACTTAAAAAGAATTCATAAATTTCTACCATCACTGGAAATCCAATTGCTCCAACAATCATTAATGATATTATTATCGTTTGAACAAAGTAGTCGTGGCTGAATGGACTAAGGGACTCGCCCGTGATATCAAACCCGGCATTAGTTGTCGCACTAATAGAAGCGAAAAATCCATGTTTAAAAGCAGATAAAGGACTATCGTAATAATTCATGAACCAAAAACCTAAAATAATTCCTCCCATTAATTCAAAGGAAACAAAAATAATGAATATCCGTTTTGCCAGTTGTACCAACCCCGCTAGATTAGACTGATTTTGGTCAATCATAATCAGCTGCCTTTCTTTCAATCCCACTTTTTTACCTAGCATAATCCAGAGGAAAGTACTTAAAGACATGACCCCGAGTCCGCCTATTTGCAGAATTAAGCATAAAAGAAAGATACCAAAGTTACTGAATGTATCTTTTAACGAAATGACGCTCAATCCTGTTACACTGATGGCGCTGGCAGAGGTAAACATGGCATCAATAAAACTTAATGAAACATTTTCTCGATGGGCAAGAGGAATTTTTAATAAAAGTGTAGAAACGATTAATGCAGACAAATAAAAAATTACGATTAATTGTATAGTCGATAGTTCTTTCGTTTTTAATTGAAGTTTTTTAATTGTGTTCATATGACCTTTTCCTTCTGTAATCTACTGTAATTCTATTATACCCATGCTAAAAAGTAAAAGAGAGTTTCATATGCATCCGTTTTTCAATTCTTCGTCATAACCTTTTCAAATGAGATGATAGAATGAAAAATCGATTCATACAATGAAGTATGTACCGACTTATTTTGAAAAAGAAAGTGGTGTCCTATGGAAAAATCGTTTCTAATCAAACCCGTGCTCGATGAAATATACCCGGTCATTGATTATGGCAAAGGGATCTACTTATTTGATCTGGAAGGAAAAACATACCTTGATGCCGCTTCAGGCGCTGTCACAGCCAATATTGGTCATGGCGTAGCCGAAATCATTGAAGCGATGCAGGAGCAGGCTAAAAAAGTCTCATTTGTGTATCGATCTCAATTTACAAGTGAAGCTGCTGAAAAGCTGGCGAAAAAAATTGCCGATTGGACACCGGGAGAACTAAACTGGAGTTTCTTTGTGAACAGCGGCTCAGAAGCGACAGAGACGGCGATGAAAATGGCGATTCAATATTGGCAGGAACAAGGGATCCTAACAAAGACAAAGGTGTTATCAAGGTGGGTAAGTTATCATGGCATAACAATGGGAGCGCTTTCGATGTCCGGCCATACCGGAAGAAGGGCTAGGTTTGTTCCACTCTTAGAGGATTTTCCAGTTATCAACCCGCCCTATTGCTACAGGTGTCCGTATAATCAGGAGGCACCATCCTGCGGCTACATGTGTGCCAATGAATTGGAAACGGCAATCAAGCGGATTGGGGCTGACCAAATCGCTGCCTTTATCGCTGAACCCGTTATCGGGGCTGCAGGAGGGGCGATTGCGCCACCAAAAGATTATTATAAAATCATAAAAAAAATCTGCGAGGACAATGATATTCTCTTTATTGCTGATGAAGTCATGACAGGTTTTGGACGGACGGGAACGGTACTTGCATGTGAGCAATGGGATGTCATTCCGGATATTGTGGCATTTGGTAAAGGGATGGGGGCTGGATATGCGCCCATTGCTGCCGCGGTTGCAAGTGAAAAGGTCATGGCACCGATCTTAGCCGGAACAAAGTCAGTGATGAGTGGGCATACTTTAAGTGCTAATCCCCAATCATGTGCGGTGTCATTAGCTGTTCTCGAATACTTAGAAAAGAACGAGATTATTAAAGAGGTAGAATGTAAGGGAGTTTATTTGAAAAATCAGCTTGAAAAACTAATAGGGCAATTTTCATTTATTGGTGATGTGCGCGGCAAAGGGTTGCTCCTTGGTATTGAATTTGTCGAGGATCGTGAAAGGAAAACGCCATTTCCAAGAAAGTCCTTGATTACACAAAAAGTTATTGCGGTTGCCAAGGAAAAAGGACTCCTCGTTTACCCTGCCGGTGCCGGGATTGATGGGGTTAATGGTGATGCCATTATCGTCTCTCCGCCATTAACGATCACAAAAAGAGAGATTGAGAACCTTGTATTTTTATTAAAAGAAACATTCGCAGCCTTTTCAAACCAAATAAATACAGGAACAGTTGGTGATATCTAAATGGAAAATTCATTCGGAAAAATTACAACCTTAGAAGCGGTCATGGAATTTTTTCATGATGGCATGACACTAATGTTTGGCGGATTTGGCGGGGTCGGTTCTCCCCCGACATTAATTAATGGGATTTTAGAGAAAGGCGTACATGATCTTATCTTAATTGGAAATGATACAGGGTTTCCTCACATTGGTATCGGGAAAATAGTCAGCCGGGGACTAGCCAAGAAGGTAATTGCCTCGCATATTGGCTCTAATCCGATTGCAGGGCAGCTCATGCATGACGGTAGGCTTGAAGTAGAGTTTTCACCGCAGGGAATTTTAGCAGAAAGGATACGTGCTGGGGGTGTTGGTCTGCCAGCGATTTTATCCGATATCGGGTTGGAGAATGAAATGGTATCGAAAAATAAACCGCTATTTGCTATCGATGAGAAAAATTATCTTGTTGAAACAGCTTTAACAGCAGAGGTTTCGATTGTCTTTGCGAAAAGGGCAGATGCATACGGCAATTTAATTTTTGACAAGAGTGCCCGTAATACCAATCCACTCGTTGCAATGGCAGGGGACATAACGATTGCGGAGGTAGAAGAAATTGTTCCAATGGGCAGTCTGGATCCTGATGAAATCATTACTCCGGGAGTGTTCGTTGATTTTGTGATTCCTTCTAAGGGGGTGAATTGGAAATGGGCTTGGGAGTAGACGTTCGTAACCAAATGGCGAAAAGGGCAGCGGAGGAAATTCAAAATGGAATGGTGGTCAACCTTGGTATCGGTATTCCTTCACTTGTTCCGAACCATTTATCAAAGGAGACAATGGTGATGTTTCATGCTGAAAACGGGATTACCGGGATGGGGCCGAGTCCTGCAAAAGGGGAAGAAGATGAAAATTTATGTAATGCCGGTGGATTTCCTGTCACACTTAACAAAGGCGGTTCTTATTGTGACAGCGCCATTGCTTTCGGAATGATCCGTAGAGGGAGGGTTGATATCACCATTTTAGGTTCATTGCAGGTCAGTCAATATGGTGACCTTGCAAACTGGATTGTTCCTGGAAAAAAGGTTCCGGGGATGGGAGGTGCGATGGAGCTTGCGCAAAAAGCAAAAAAAGTCATTGTTGTAATGAACCATTGTGACAAACATGGCAATCCGAAAATAGTTCCATCCTGCACATTACCATTAACATCAGCCCGTTGTGTCGATCTTATTGTAACTGACTTAGCTGTTTTCAAGGTATCCGAAGATGGCCTGCTTTTGACAGAGCTGTTTTCACCATTCAGTTTAGAACATGTAGTAAATAAAACCGGGTGTGAATTTAAAATATGTGATACTGTTCGGAATATCCCGTTCTAAGCAAAAATCTGCCTGGGGGAGTGAATCATTTGAACAAAAATGAAAGCAAAATTAAGCATTGGCTAAAGGAGAATCGCGCTCGAGGGGCAAGACTGTTACAAATCCTTGTACGAGAAAATAGCACGAGAGGAAATGAAAGCAGTACACAAGCGATTGTAATTGAAAAATGTCGTCAGCTTGGGTTAGTACTTGATATTTGGGAACTTGATGGAGAAGAATTAAAGAAACATCCAGCTTATTGCTGTGACCGACAAAGCTTCGAAGGGAATCCTAACTTAGTAGCGGTGTTAAAAGGGTCAGGCGGCGGAAAATCAATCATTTTAAACGGCCACATCGATGTCGTTCCAACTGGGGAAGAATCGAGCTGGAGCCATGACCCGTTTAGCGGATTGATTGAGTGCGGCAAGCTGTATGGCAGAGGTGCAACCGATATGAAAGGAGGGAATGTGGCACTCCTCATGGCAATCGAATCGTTGATTGACAATGGTATTAAGCTAAAAGGGGATGTTATTTTTCAAAGTGTAATTGAAGAAGAAAGCGGTGGGGCTGGTACTCTTGCTGCTGTTTTAAGGGGGTATCATGCCGACGGAGCGATCATTCCCGAGCCGACAAATATGAAACTATTCCCAAAACAACAGGGTTCCATGTGGTTTCGGATCACCGTGACTGGTAAGGCGGCACACGGTGGAACTAGATATGAAGGTGTTAGTGCGATCGAGAAATCTCTTCTTGTGATTCAAAGCTTAAAACAGTTAGAGAAAAATAGAAATGGCAAGATTTCAGATCCCCTCTTTGAAAAAATCCCTATTCCCATTCCGATTAACATTGGAAAGATTACAAGTGGTGATTGGCCTTCATCGGTGCCTGATACCGCTATCATCGAAGGAAGAATGGGTGTGTCGCCGGAAGAAACGATTCAATCGGCACAGCTTGAAATGGAAACTTGCTTGCGTGAATTAAATCAGCAAGATGAATGGCTGCGTGAAAATCCTCTTAAGATTGAATGGTTTGGCGGCAGGTGGCTGCCAGGAAGTCTTGAAAGTGATCATCCATTGATGAAGGAACTAACTAAAAGTTTTGTAGAAGTGAAGGGGGAGAACCCTGTTATCGAAGCAAGCCCATGGGGAACAGATGGTGGAATTCTTTCCACAATAGGAAATACTCCTGTTGTTGTTTTCGGTCCTGGTATTACCGAAACGGCTCACGATGCCAATGAGCATATCAATCTGGAAGATATGTTTACAGCAAGTGAAATCATAGCTTTAACACTTTTGAAATGGTGTGAAGTAGATGAGTAGCAGGAATTACTTTTTTTTACAATATGATGTTCAAGCTAAACAGTATGGGCCGAGAAGGAATCAAATATGATTTGAGGAAATGACCGAACTAAAGTTAATTAGTTTTAAGATGGAGTAGCGGAATCGTCTGGCTTTATTCTAGGCCAGACTTTTTTCAAATAGCCCTGAGTGAGATTATTTTATGTAAGGAGTGATCTAAATGAATAAAACAGCATCCACCATTTATTTGGGGGAAAGCAGCTATTTCCTCGAAGTGTATCTTGACCCTTTTAATAAAAGGATTCGGGTTGATGATTATCGTGGGAATACAAGATTAATATTAGAAAAAGCAGAGGAACTCGTACTTCAGCATCATGCGGAAAAATTAATCATAAAAGGACGCAGCGAAGATTTTCTCCTTTTTTTCGAAAAAGGCCTTCAGCCGGAAGCGGTGGTTGACCGCTATTTTCTTGGCTCAGATGCACACTTTTTTTCTAAATTCTATACTCCAGACCGGAAGCGGAATGATCACTGGATTACCGAAGACGGAATGATTCATAGCATTTATCAATTAGACACAACAGTAGAAAAAACATACCCGCCAAAGGAATACCAAATAAAAAAGGCAGATGAGAGCTGTGCCGAGGAGCTTTCTGCACTATATAACACCGTATTCCAAATTTATCCAACACCATTGCATGATCCGGAATATGTAAAAAAGACAATACAGGAGGGGACGATCTATTATGTCTTTTTCCATCAGGGGAAAATTGTCAGTGCCGCTTCTGCTGAAATCAATGCTTTTTATAAAAATGCCGAATTAACGGATTGTGCAACATTAACAGAACATAGGAAATATGGACTCATGAAGATTATTCTTCAAGAGCTTGAACGTGAATTGAAGCGAAATGGAATCTTTTGTGCATATTCCATTGCGAGGTCGTTATCCTTCGGGATGAATGCCGTTTTATTTCAACTCGGTTATTCGTATCGGGGGAGGCTCATGAATAATTGTTATATTTATGACAAGCTCGAAAATATGAATATGTGGGTAAAGAATCTGGCAATCTGCTAAAATTTCGGCTTAAGAAGCCAATTTTTCGGCACCTTACATTACGGACAGAAGGGCAGGTGAATGAAATGGTACAATTAACAGCTTTAACGCAAGAAGTTCTGACAGCCATTCTTAAAAGCATTGATGAAGGAATCCATGTGGTAAATACAGAAGGTAGAACGATTTTTTATAATGAAGTAGCAGCAAAGCATGATGGTATGGATGTGAAGGAAGTGCAGGGAAAGCATTTAATTGACGCATTCCCCTCCCTGACAGAAGAGTCTAGTACGCTTTTAAAGGTAATTAATTCAGGGAAACCTATTTACAATCAAACACAGGTGTATCTAAATGTACATGGGACAAGAATTGATACTATCAATACGACTCTGCCGATCTTTTTGGGAGAAGAAATAATCGGTGCCGTAGAAATTGCGAAAGACTATTCGCGCATGAAACTGCTGGCAGAAAGATTATTAGATTTACAGAAAGGTATCAATAAAAGCAGGAAGAAAAAGGATTTGAAGCAAGTAAACTATACTTTAAATGATTTAATGACAGTTAACCCTGAATTTACTAGTATAATAGACGAAGCTAGGAAGCTGGCAAAATCAGATTCTCCTATTCTCGTCTATGGAGAGTCAGGTACGGGAAAGGAATTATTTGTTCAAGGTATTCATCATGAATCGCTCCGTTCGGGCGGTGCATTTATTGCCCAAAATTGTGCGGCCATACCAGAAACCTTGCTCGAAAGCATCCTTTTTGGCACCGCCAAAGGTAGCTATACTGGGGCAGTCGATCGCAAAGGGCTATTTGAACTTGCCGACGGTGGTACCCTATTTCTTGATGAACTACATACAATGCCGATTGAACTGCAGGCGAAGCTTTTACGGGTTTTAGAGGATGGGTCGGTTAGAAGGGTCGGAGGCTCGCATAATAGTTCCGTTGATGTCCGTGTCATCGCCGCGATGAATGTGCACCCAACCCTGGCGCTTCAAGAAAAGAAGCTGCGCTCCGATCTTTATTATCGCTTAAATGTATTCACGTTTTCCCTCCTTCCATTAAGGAATCGGACTGAGGATATTTTGTATTTAACTGATTACTTTATTCAAGAATTTAATAAAAAACTTAAAAAGAGTATACAAGGTGTAGAAAAGAAGCTTGAATGTTTCTTTATCGAATATCAATGGCCAGGGAATGTCAGGGAACTTAAACATACGGTTGAATATATGATGAATGTTTGTGAGGAAAAATGGTTGAGTTATGAGGATTTGCCAATTATGCTTAGGCAGCAGCATGCCCCAAACAAAGGAAAAAGTACTCCTCTTCGTGGTTTATCATTAAGAAAAAATCTTGAATCAGTTGAGAAGAAGTTGATTATGAATGCCCTTGACCAAAGCGCAGGGAATATTAACCAAGCTGCAAAGCTTTTAGAGATTCCAAGGCAGACGTTACAGTATAAAATGAAAAAAATGATGGAGTAAACCGCCGAGTTTTCGGCGCTTTTTTTTATGTTTTGAAGGCTGAAAAATATGAATTTTCATGTAATTTCAATTATTATACTATTTTGTAAAGTTGGCATGATTCTTGCATAACTAATTTAGTAAAGTGAGCTTAGGGGGAATGATCATGAAGCAATTTTTATATAAACCTAAAAGGCATTGGAAGGAAATAGAGCTTTGGAAAGATGTTACTGAAGAGCAGTGGAACGATTGGCTCTGGCAATTAACCAATACAATCCGTACCTTAGATGACCTAAAAAAGGTCATTAACTTAACTCCAGATGAAGAAGAAGGGGTAAGGATCTCAACAAAAACGATTCCATTAAATATTACTCCATACTATGCTTCCTTAATGAATCCTGATGATCCAAGGTGTCCAATCAGAATGCAATCCGTGCCGATTTCAAAGGAAATATATAAAACGAAATATGACCTTGAAGACCCTTTATATGAGGATGAGGATTCTCCTGTACCAGGGCTGACGCATCGCTATCCTGACCGTGTCCTGTTCCTTGTTACTAATCAATGCTCGATGTATTGCCGCTATTGTACAAGAAGACGCTTCTCCGGGCAAATAGGGATGGGTGTGCCGAAGAAACAGCTAGATGCTGCGATATCCTACATTAAACAAACACCACAGGTTCGTGATGTGTTAATTTCCGGCGGTGATGGGCTATTAATCAACGATAATATTTTGGAATATATCTTAAAAAATTTGCGAGAAATTGACCATGTAGAAATAATTCGGATCGGGACAAGGGCACCTGTTGTGTTCCCGCAGAGAATCACAGAAAACCTCTGCAATATTTTGAAAAAGTACCATCCTGTGTGGCTGAATACTCATTTTAATACTTCCATTGAAATTACCGAAGACTCAAAAAAGGCATGTGAAATGCTAGCAAATGCTGGAGTTCCTGTTGGTAATCAGTCTGTTATACTGGCAGGAATTAACGACAGTGTCCCAATCATGAAACGGCTTATGCATGATCTCGTCAAAATACGCGTCCGCCCATACTATATTTATCAATGCGACCTTTCGGAAGGAATTGGTCATTTCCGGGCACCGGTATCCAAAGGACTCGAAATTATCGAGGGACTTCGCGGACATACCAGTGGGTATGCTGTGCCAACCTTTGTCGTCGATGCTCCTGGCGGCGGCGGGAAAATTGCCCTGCAGCCGAACTACTTAATTTCCCAAAGCCCAGAAAAGGTGGTTCTCCGTAACTTTGAAGGTGTTATAACGTCCTATCCGGAACCTGAAAACTATGTACCGGGCAGAGCGGAAGGTTATTTTCAAGAAATTTATCCCGAAATGGAAGAGAAAAGGTCGCTTTCTGGTATTGCTGGTATAATGAATGATCAACATTTTAATCTTGTTCCGGAGGGCATTACAAGACTTGATCGCCGCAATGATTACAATCAAGATCCTGCACATACATCGTTAAAGGATAAGCGGAGTAAGCGAGATGAATTAAAGGAAAAGAAATTTATAGCATTGACTGAGAAGGAAAAGGGTAATCAAAATACGAAAGTCGCCGAAAATACAGCAGAGCCGATTAGGGAATAGGGGGCGGGGAAACGTGAAATTTGAATGTGAATGGTGCAACAGTACAAATGTGGAACGAACCTCAGACTCTGTTTTCTGGGAACTACCGGATGGCTCGCGGGCGATTGAAATCGCCGCAACTCCCACATATCGCTGTCCTGACTGTGACATAGTGTATCAAACCGAAGTCATTGTAAAAGAAATCGAGAATCATTTATATTTGATTGATTGTAAGCAAATTGGGAAAGTGATTACCTTTGAAGAATTAATGAAAATACCTAGATTATTGAAAAAGAATTATTTTGATTTTTCCTCATAATGATGGAAGCGTGAATACACGGGCTGTTTTATCCTTTTGTACTTCTGGACTATATCGGCAGAATCCGCTATAGTATTTCATATAAAAAATTTGAAGGGTATTTAAATATGAGAAAATCATTTTATCATTTTCTAATGAAATACAGACATCCAGCCCCAAAGGATGAGATAAGCTCATTTGCTAACCATGCTTATTTGGATCATGGATTTCCGAAAACAGCGGAGGATTACCTTGAACTAAGTTCATATCTGGAACTAAATGGACATTATTTAGATTCGATGACTGTATTTGATGAAGCCTGGCAGCAATATATTATTTCGGAAAGCTGATTATCGCAGACAATGTCATCGTCTCCTAATGGGAGGCGATTTTTTCATTTTATAAATCTCGTGAGCGATATCGATTGCCACGCATATACTATTGTAAATAATATTCAGACTAATCCAATTGAGGGGATGGGAGGACATGGCAAAAAGAAAAAAATCGAAGTATCAGATCGGGGATACGGTCGTGATTACAATTTATGGAACTGTCGGCAAGGTCACCGATATAAAATGGCTTGAGGGTAAGTATGTTTATGAAGTAAATAAGAGTGATGGGTTATTCATCGAAGAAGCTCTACAATTACTTTCAGAATATGATGGCACAGTAATGGAGCAAGAACAGATTGATATCGAATATAAGTTTTTTTTCGGAGATCTAGTTCAAGTAAGTGGTTATGGTGCTGATTTATTTAAAGTAGTTGGCTTTCGAACAGAAATTTGGCGCTACAAAGAGGATGCCTGGGAAGACATCATTTATGAGCTTTCAAGAGTAAGCGATGGGGAATGGCTTGAAGCTGGTGAAGAGGAATTGGTACTAGTTGCCGATGCTGAGAGTGCCGATACGTTCATCCAAAAACTAGGTCTTCTATACTTAGTCAACAAGCAAGAGAAAACAGAAAAAAATCCTAAATTGCAGAACATGATCAGGAAGTCAGAATTTGAAGAAATAGAACGAAAAAAAGAAAAAAAGGAATTAATTGATAATCTATTGGACATTTTTAATGATTACCGTATTCTATATGAAATGTTTCAGGATCAAGAATACTATCAAGTGATGCGGGTGATTCTCAGAAAATTAGAAAGTCTTGGAAGTAACGATGGGAAAAGCCATGTATAGCTACCACTTTGAAATCAGAAAAAATAAATATAGAACAAACGGAATGCCTGCCCATTTAATGAAAAAAAACATCGTGTCAGTAATCTTCGCAAATAATCGAAGGGTGAGACCATCCTCACAGTTAATATCTTCTATAAACGCCTCTAACTTAAATTGTACATTCGACATTTGATCACCTCATAGGTTTCTTTTTTTACATCCTATGCTTGTCCTATCTAAAAAAGACATGTAAGTTTTTAGAAAATCATTGTTCAAATCGTACATGTTTACTGGATAAATCAATTGGCATTGGTAAATCAAAGTAAATAGCATGAAAAAGTCATGTACATCATACATTCTCTAAAAAGGGGGCGATGCTATGAGAGAAATTGAAGTTTTTATTGATACAGAAGAAATTGCCGAATTTTTCTTTCATGAGCTTGTAAAAAGGGGATACGTTCCTAGCGAAGAGGAATTGGAAGAAATCGCAGACATAACCTTCGAATATTTAATCGAAAAGAGCATTATCGACGAAGAGGTACAGGATGAATAACAGTTATCAAAAAAGGAGAGGACAAATCCTCATCCATATATGATAGATGAACACGAAAAACGAGCCTATGTTGCTCGCTTTTTGTTTGATTAAAAAGTATTATTCATTTGTTATACATAAAATCAGCGAAACCTTTATATTTTTTCTTCGTATATAATTTGGAGCGAAAAAATGTTCATTAGAGGAGGAGAAAACATGTCATTTTTTAACAAAGTATTTGCGAGTGTAGGAATCGGGTCTGCTGCGGTGGATACTAAGCTCGAAAAGGATACGTACATGCCGGGTGAGATCGTTCAGGGTGTAGTAGAAATTAAAGGCGGCAAGGTAGAGCAGCAGGTTGACGAGATTTATCTTACCTTAAATACCACCTATTTAAGAGAGTCAGATGATCGAAAATATTCCGTAACGTCTGCCATCGACCGTTTTCGCTTAACGACTCCGTTCACCATAGGGGCTAATGAAAAAAAGGAAATTCCATTTTCTTTTCAACTTCCATTTGATACCCCGCTTTCGATTGGCCGCTCTAAAGTTTGGGTTACAACGGGCTTAGAAATTAAAGGCGGTGTGGATCCAAGTGATAAAGACTATCTAAAAGTTGTGCCTAATCCATTAATGTCTGCTGTGTTTAATGCTGTTGACAGCCTAGGCTTTAGAATTCGCGAAGCTGATTGTGAGGAAGCACCAAGGCGCTTACGTACACGGCTGCCATTTGTTCAAGAATTTGAGTTTGTACCGACATCAGGTCCATTCCACGGCAGATTAGATGAAATAGAAGTTGTTTTCTTCCCTGCTGGAAATGGCACACTCGATATTATGTTCCAAGTGGATCGGCGTGCAAGAGGATTATCAGGATTGTTCTCAGAGGCATTGGGGACAGATGAAACAAATGTAAGATTATCTCTGACAAATGCTGATATCCCCCATTTACAGCAAAAAATTCAAAGTGTAATTCAAAGATATTCATAAAAAATTGAAAATCGACAAAAATAGTGCGGTTTCAAAGGAGGATTCGACAATGTCCATCGCTAATTATTAGAATAGAAAATTAATTCTGATAATTGGAGGGATATGATGATCAAAGTATTATCAAAAAGAGCATGTATTCATTATGATGTGACGATCTTTCAAACTCCAAAGTACCGTGAACATAAAGGCTATAAAGAGGTTTATCGAACTAGCATTCCAGCGAATAACCGTGAAAATTGTTTAAAGGAAACCTTTAGCTGCTTTAATGTGACCGATAGAATTCCGGCAAATTATAAAGGGAGATTTCTCGCGACAGGGGACATTATTTTAATTGACGAAGGTCGTTCGGGTCAATATTATTATCAATTAAAACCCGGCGGTTGGTACCCAATAAACCGAATCGTGCTTCGATAACCAAACGAACAATAAAGCTAAGGACTTTTCCTTAGGTTTTCTCTCATTTAAGGGAAATAAGACCCCCACTTTTAGCCTTTGAGGAACAATAAGTGGGGGATGGATAAAAACCCCACTTATTGAAATTTTACATTATTTCAATTTATCTTTTTCTTCCGCCAGTTGCATTATGTTCTTTTGCGTGTGCTTCATGTTCTGCGACAATGGCCTCTGCAGGAATATGATTATTTTTCTTTTGCCCATTAATCCGGCTTCGGTGTTTCTTTCCCATCAATACCCCTCCTTTATTTAGAAATAGCTTCCCACAATTTTAAAAAATAATGTCCAAAATTGAGAAACGTTTTTCAATAAAAATCGTTTATGTTATAGTGACTATGGTACAGACTATCATTTGTGCTAACTTTTGATTTGGAGGTAATTTAATGAGCGTACATATTGGTGCAAAAGAAACTGAAATTGCGGAGACGGTATTGCTTCCTGGGGATCCACTTCGAGCAAAATATATTGCAGAGACATTTTTAGAGGATGCAAAATGTTATAACGAAGTTCGAAACATGTTTGGTTTTACTGGTACATATAAAGGAAAAAGAATTTCTGTTCAAGGGACAGGAATGGGTGTTCCATCGATTTCAATTTATGTGAATGAATTAATGCAAAGTTATAATGTCCAGAATTTAATTCGCGTTGGAACCTGTGGGGCAATCCAAAAAGATGTACGAGTCCGCGATGTGATTTTGGCGATGACCAGCTCTACTGATTCAAACATGAACCGTCTTACCTTTGGTCATGTTGATTTTGCACCAGCTGCCAACTTTGATTTACTCAGAAAGGCTTATGATGCGGGGGTTGCTAAAGGCCTTAATTTAAAAGTAGGCAATATCTTCACTGCAGATTCTTTCTATAACGATAATGCTGAACTTGAAAAATGGGCTAAATATCAGATTCTCGCAATTGAAATGGAAACTGCTGCTCTTTATACGTTGGCAGCGAAATTTGGCCGGAAAGCCCTTTCTGTTCTAACTGTTAGTGACCATATCCTAACAGGAGAAGAAACCACAGCTGAAGAACGGCAATTAACCTTTAACGATATGATTGAAGTAGCATTAGAAGCTGCAATCAAGGAATAATGACTTTCAAACCTCTTCCAAAAAAAGAAGGGGTTTTTTTATTTGGAAACGATAGATAAAGGAACTACAGTACATCATGGAGAATTATTAAAGACAATTACAATGATGTGTGGGTAAAGGAGCGAGAAGTGAATAATGAAGGAGCAGCTCTTATTGGATATTACGGGAATGACCTGTGCTGCCTGTTCGACTAGAATTGAAAAAGTGCTGAATAAAATGGACGGCGTTGAAGCAAACGTTAATTTAGCAATGGAAAGTGCGGCTATTTCCTATGATAACGAATTAGTTTCTAGCAGCGATATTTTAACGAAAATCGAAACGCTCGGTTATAGTGCCGAAGAGAAAGTGAAAAGGGAGACTAAGCAACAATTAAAAGAGCAAGAAATTAACCAGAAAAAGCAAATATTTTTTCTCTCAGTAATTTTGTCCCTCCCGCTTTTCTATTCCATGCTTGCACACTTGCCTGTTGATATTGGCTTGCCAATGCCTCAGATTCTAATGAATCCATGGTTTCAATTGCTCTTAGCTACACCTGTACAGTTTTATATTGGCGGCCAGTTTTACGTCGGTGCCTATAAATCCCTTAAAAATAAAAGCGCAAATATGGATGTTCTTGTCGCACTAGGAACTTCAGCTGCTTACTTCTATAGCATTGCAGAAGGAGTTAAAACAATTGGAAACCCTTTTTATATGCCGCATCTTTATTTTGAAACGAGTGCAGTTCTTATTACCTTAATCCTTTTAGGAAAATTATTTGAAACTACGGCAAAAGGAAGAACGACGATTGCTATTTCTAAGCTGTTAAACCTTCAAGCAAAGGAAGCAACAGTAATAAGTGAAGGGAAGGAACTTAATATCCCAATTGAAGATGTGAAGGTAGCAGATCGAATACTAGTGAAGCCAGGAGAAAAAATTCCTGTTGATGGCATAATCTTACAAGGACAATCTTCTGTAGATGAATCGATGATTACTGGTGAGTCCATACCTGCGGGAAAATCTGTTGGTGACACCTTAATTGGTTCCACGATTAATAAGAATGGAACCATGATAATGAAAGCGACGAAGGTTGGGAAAGACACGGCTCTCGCTGGCATTATCAAGATTGTCGAAGAAGCGCAGGGCAATAAAGCGCCAATCCAACGGCTCGCGGATTCCATATCCGGTTACTTTGTCCCAGTCGTTGTCGCCATATCTTTGATGACATTCTTTATTTGGTATCTCTTTGTAAATCCAGGGGATTTTCCTTCATCATTAGAGACGGCGATTTCGGTCCTTGTGATTGCCTGCCCTTGTTCCCTTGGACTTGCTACACCAACATCGATTATGGTCGGCACCGGGAAGGGAGCCGAAATGGGCATTCTTTTTAAAGGCGGGGAGCATTTAGAAACAGCCCATAAAATCAATGCAATCGTCCTCGATAAGACTGGAACAATTACAAAAGGAAAACCTATTGTTACTGATTTTATTGCCTATCAGGATGAGAAAAAAGTTTTGCAATACCTCGTTTCAGCTGAAAAGTCATCGGAACATCCCCTTGCAGAAGCCATTGTAAAGTAT
>Ga0213821_1000293_pt1 | contig 33279 bp, 38 predicted proteins | sample MC6MC0909MG_FD_179894 | JGI IMG/M metagenome (GOLD analysis project Ga0213821, IMG submission 179894) | Enriched soil aggregate microbial communities from Iowa State University, Ames, United States - MC6-MC0909-MG | ecosystem: Environmental > Terrestrial > Soil > Unclassified | place: USA: Iowa...
AAATTGACTTGCCTCCCTGTTGATTGGAGCGAAGGGCACTCGACTCCTGCGGGATAGAGAGGTCACTGGAGACCCCGCAGGCGCCAAAGCGCCGAGGAGAAGGAAAAGTGGAAGCGCCTTGTCCAGTCCCGACAAGCGCTGGAGGACCTGACGTTGAAGTCGTTCTTTGACTTCAGCGGCAGGACCGACGCGACCTCGAGGGGCTAGGCGCTTCAGCTAGACGGGCTCCAGGACCTCCCCGCGGAAAGCGAGTGCCCGGAGCGGAAATCAACAGGCCCATTCGCAGGGACAAACAATAAATTTGGTATTTAGATTTTGACAGAATAAAAAATTGCCGAGAAAAATACCCTTTCTCGACAATCTGAGCCGATCTTATGATCGGTTTTTTGTGATCTAAAAAACATAATTTGTGGTACAAGGTCATAAGTATATATGGAGAAATGGAGGGTGATAATAAATGGATTCTCCAATCCAATTACTTGAACATACAGATCAAGCAACAAAACAAATGTTAGAAAATGTAAGGAAGAGGAAGAAGAAATTTGATGACGTTAAAATGTGGCATTATTTATCGGTTTATATAACCCTTTTTTTTGCCTTTATTTTTATTATTTATTTCAATATAACAATCGTCAAACTTTATTCTTATTCCTTTTTATCCATGTTATCTGCTTCATTAAATGACGCACTGGCTATGTTTTTGATCGGGATATCTGTTATCGGGTTTGGTGCAATGAATCTGTTAAAACAACAAAAGGAGAAAAAGGAAAAGGAGTACCAGGAATTAAGGTGCGAAATTGTCGATCGAAGCAAGGATTTATGGAAAAAAGAAGAGGAATGGAAGAACCGCCATATTGTTTTTGAACTAATGAAAAAAAGGTACGATATTAACCTTTATCACGAAAAAAAATAAGAAGCAGGCTATTTGAACTTTGAAAACTGTCTAGCTTAAGCGCCCAGCGGCTATTGCACTTCGCACTTTTCCCTACGATAGGTCAATGAGCTCGAGTCCATACGCCGCTAAACGTGCGCTTGCGCTTTTCTTGTTAAAAAATCTTCTTTTTATCTCTTTCTTCTTTTAAAATCTCTACAGCTTCTCGGAAACGCAAGGAGTGGATAATTTCGCGTTCACGTAAAAATCGCAGACTATCATTGATATCTGGGTCATCACTCAGGTTAATCAACCACTGGTAAGTAGCCCTTGCCTTTTCTTCTGCTGCAATATCCTCATATAAGTCAGCAATGGGGTCCCCTTTTGCAGTTATATAGGTAGCTGTGAAAGGAGCCCCTGCGGCATTATGGTAGTATAAGGCACTGTCATGGTCTGCATAATGTGCCCCTAGTCCTGCTGCTTTCAATTGTTCAGGTGTAGCATCCTTCGTTAACTTATACACCATTGTGGCAATCATCTCTAGGTGGGCAAATTCCTCCGTGCCAATATCTGTTAAAAGTCCAATAACTTTGTCAGGAATCGTATATCTTTGGTTTAAATATCTGAGTGCAGCTGCAAGTTCTCCATCAGCACCGCCATATTGTTCGATTAAGTATTTTGCCAGCGTTGGGTTACACGTACTCACGCGAACAGGATATTGTAGTTTTTTTTCATAAACCCACAATTTTTTGACCCCTCCTTTTTAAACTTCGAAAACTGTCCAGCTTTGCTAAACGGGTGCTTCCGCTTTTAAACTTGCCAAGGCCATGGTGTATCATCCCAATTCCAAGGATAACCGGAGTAACTATTTCCAAATTGCATAAGAGGGCCAAATTGGCTTTCAAATTCCTTTTTTAATCGTTTTCTTTCTTTGGCATAATGATTAAATTGATGGATGGCCTCAAGGTCATTATTATGTGTATCTAAGTATAGGGTTAACTCGACTAATACAAAGTCGACGGCTTGAAGCTGTTCCATCAGTTGATAATATTCCGCTGGTACCTGTTTCATGTAGGAAGTCCCCCTTTAGCTATCTCAACAGGGTTAAAGTATGGATCATAAAGGTCTTTCCACAGCGTACCGGCTCTTAGAGCTTCAAGAGGTGTAAATTGAGGAAGATTCGGTGGCTGAAATCTCAAATATAAATGAGGTGGTGTGGAATAAGTTTTTGTAGTAATTGGTTTACAAGGGTCAAAGGGACTCGCATAAGGCTGATACGATTTATGATGAGTATTCATAGTAACCCTCCCTATATTCAGCATCAATTAATCATATGAAATATTTCTTGTTACATGACATAAATCGTTAATATATTAAAGGGTTTTTTCAAGTCTTGTCGAAGTATAATGGAGAAGTAAGGATTATTACTATGAGGTGATGGGAATTGTTCGTAAAAAATATTATGATACCCAAGCATGAAAGTTTTACTGTGCAAGCTGATGTAACACTAAAAGATGCTTTGAAATTATTAGAGACGCATCAAATTGATGGCTTACCCGTTTTACAAGGAGATAAGTATATAGGGGTTGCTACTAGATATAACATTTATGAAAGCTATTTTCTTTCCAATCAACAAAAAGAGGAATATTTAACCTCAACCATTGTTAAAGATGTTGCTACACATCAAGATAAGTTTTTACTTGGCGGAGAATTATTCGAGAGAACACTTCTTGATTTAAAGGATTTCCCTTTATTAGCAGTTGTTGATGCGAACAAAAATTTTCTTGGGGTTGTCACACGTTCTGATGTGATCAGTTCATTCGAAAGTGCGTTTGGTGTAAAACGCCCGGGTGTTAGGATTGCCTTTACATCAGTTGAAACGGAAGGACGGATTGCCCGCCTTTCGGAAATTGCCCATCATTTCCATGAACACATCATATCTCTTGTAACCTTCGATGAAACAGATAAACTAGTGCGCAGAATAGTTATGAAGATTGAAAAGAAAGATAATATAGACAGGTTTACCAAGAAGCTTGAGGAACATGGGTTCCGAATTTTGAGTATTCAAGAGGACGAATAAAGAGAATTAGAGAAAAATTAAATTTCCTTCTCATACATTGTATGGGAGGGATTTTTTTGTTTAAAAAAGTAGGAATGCTGGTTGTGATCTTTATATGTGGATATTTACTAATCGAATGGATATCGATTACACATCCTTTTGTACTTTCTGAATTTTTTATTGCCTTTGTTATAAATCCGTTAAAATTTTTTGCTTCATCAGTAGCATGTTTTATTGGAGTTCTCTGCAATGGTAAACTTATTCGAGAATTAATACATAAGTTGAGAAAAGCAAGGATAAAACTCATTCAAATTCAACTAATTATGGAGTGTATCGGACTTTTTTTAGTCTTTATTCTCCTTTTCCAATTGGGCTGGGCGCATACGCTTGTCTTTTTTAGTTTAAGCATTCTTTATGGTATGATTTCAGTAGAAATTTAAGTAGGGAAAAGGGGAAAAGTGAAGATGAGTTTGTTATGGGCTGGGCTGTTTATTTTAGTAGGGGGACTTCTCCTGCTTTTATATATGGTACGAGAAGCATTTTTAAATAAAGTGGTAGTACATGAATTAGTCTTTTCAGACTTTCCAGCAACATTTGGCAAGGTGACGATATTCTTTATTTCGGATATTCATAGGCGAATCATTTCAGATATGGTTATTCATGAGGTAAAAGGGAAGGCTGATTTCGTTGTCATCGGAGGGGATTTAACTGAAAAAGGGGTTCCATTTGAAAACGTGAAAACAAATTTATTGAAATTAAAGCAAATTGGTCCAGTTTATTTTGTTTGGGGTAACAATGATTATGAAGTAGATTTTCGTAAGCTAGATGCCATTATGCACGATTTAGGTGTAAAGGTATTAGATAATACTTCGGTGACATTCGAGTCTGAGCAAGGGGAAAAACTATGTTTACTTGGTGTGGATGACTTGAGTCAGGAACGTGATCGGCTTGATTTAGCACTTTTTGATGCTGAGCAGAATAGTTTCAAAATATTAGCCAGCCACATTCCAACAATCACAAAAAAGATTCTTCCTGAGCACGAAATTCGCTTTGTGTTAAGCGGGCATACTCATGGGGGACAGATCCATATTTTCGGGTATAGTCCATATGAAAGAGGAGGAATCAAAAAATTAGCAAACACTATTCTTTTCATTAGCAATGGTTATGGAACCACCGCCCTCCCATTAAGGCTGGGGGCGCCTGCAGAATCGCATCTTATTACTCTAAAAAAAGGAATAGAAAGTTAGGATGATGTAGACAATTCACCAATAGAACCCTAAGGCATACACTGAAACCAAGAGTTATGTCACGGCAGGGGGCAAAAGCATGCGCTTAGAACGCTTAACGGCCAATAAAATAAAAATTTTTTTAACCTCTGATGATTTGTTTGAAAGAGGGCTTTCCAAAGAAGATATTTGGAAGGATTCGAGTAAATGGAATCAGCTATTTCATGATATGCTGGAAGAGGCAAGTGAGGAATTTGATGTTGATATTCACGGTTCTGTAGCAGTTGAAATATTCTCTCTTCAGGCACAAGGGATGATCTTGATCATTACGGTTGACGAAGTAAAAGATGATGAAGAGTTACTTTATGATGGGTACATTGAAATGCAGGTAAGGGTTGAAGGCTGTGAAGAGCTATTATATGAGTTTGAAGAATTTGAGGATCTTATTGGCCTTGTAAAAAGGCTATCTAATATAGAGATATTCGGTGGAAGCCTCTATTCACTCCATAACCGCTATTACCTTTTAATGGACCAGGTAGATGCAGTTAAAAAAGAAAAGGCTGCATGCATTTTATCAGAATTTGGTAACCCATCTATTTTAAGTCCATTTGTACTTATTGAATATGGGAAACAAATACTCGAACATACAACAGTGGAAACCATTCTGCATTTTTTTAAGTAATGGCAGGAATCATTTAATTCAAATGGGGCGCATAGCCCCTTTTATGTTTTCTTAAAGATTTATTGCTGCTATTGAATCGTGAAAATACCTACTTGAATTACAAATGGCAGCGTTTACATATTGATGCTGAAAAATAAATAAATGTGTGTTTTTTTTCTTGCATAAATCAATTAAACGTGTATACTTGTGACTGAAAGCGGACAACATTCGTAAAAGAGATTTCTTAGGAGGATTACAAATGGTAGCCGAAAATGGTACAGAAAAGACTAATCAAGTGGAAAAGAATGATGTGTTGAAATCAACACAAACAGTGATTCATAAAGCACTTGAGAAGTTAGGTTATCCTGAAGAGGTATACGAGCTCTTGAAAGAGCCGTTACGTATGATGACAGTAAAAATTCCAGTTAAAATGGATGACGGATCAACAAAAATATTTACGGGATACCGTGCTCAGCATAATGATTCAGTAGGGCCGACAAAGGGCGGAATTCGTTTTCATCCCGGAGTGACTGAAACAGAAGTGAAAGCCCTTTCAATTTGGATGAGCTTGAAATGCGGCATTGTTGATCTTCCATACGGCGGTGGTAAGGGCGGTATCGTTTGTGATCCGCGTGATATGTCATTTAGAGAGCTTGAAAGATTAAGCCGTGGATACGTAAGAGCAATCAGCCAAATTGTTGGACCAACGAAAGATATTCCTGCACCAGATGTTTTTACAAATTCACAAATAATGGCTTGGATGATGGATGAGTATAGCCGAATCGATGAATTCAATTCTCCTGGTTTTATCACAGGCAAACCGCTTGTATTAGGAGGTTCACACGGGCGCGAATCGGCAACCGCAAAAGGTGTGACAATCTGTATCCGTGAAGCTGCTAAAAAGAAGGGCATTCAAATTGAGGGTGCAAGAGTTGTTGTCCAAGGTTTCGGTAACGCGGGCAGCTTTTTGTCCAAGTTTATGCATGATGCCGGGGCAAAAGTAATTGGTATTTCCGATGCCTACGGTGCCTTGTACGATCCAAACGGTCTTGATATCGATTATCTTTTAGATAGACGTGACAGCTTTGGAACAGTTACAAAATTATTTAATAATACAATATCAAATAAAGAATTGCTTGAACTTGACTGCGATATTCTCGTTCCCGCAGCGATTGAAAATCAAATTACTGCAGAAAATGCCCATAATATTCGTGCCAGCATCGTAGTTGAGGCAGCTAACGGTCCAACAACGTTAGAGGCTACAGAAATATTAACAGAACGTGGAATCCTTCTAGTTCCTGATGTATTAGCATCAGCAGGTGGAGTTACTGTTTCTTACTTTGAGTGGGTTCAAAATAACCAAGGTTACTATTGGACTGAAGAAGAAGTTGAAGAAAAGCTTGAAAAAGTAATGGTGAAATCATTTAAAAATATTTATGATACTGCCCAAACACGACGTGTCGATATGCGACTTGCTGCCTATATGGTCGGGGTAAGAAAAATGGCAGAAGCAAGCCGCTTCAGAGGCTGGATATAAGTAGTTTGCATTGAATTATTATAAAAAAACTCCTATCATATACAAGGTAGGAGTTTTTTTATGGAAGTTGTAATCGTATATAAGGAGTGTAACCATTTTGCAATCAGAAGATATTATTATTGTTGGCGGCGGTCCTTGTGGTTTAGCAGCGGCAATTTCATTACAGGAAATTGGGAAAAAACCTTTAATTATTGAAAAGGGGAACGTGGTTAATTCTATATACCATTATCCAACACATCAAACCTTTTTCAGCACAAGTGAAAAATTAGAAATCGGCGGAATGCCATTTGTAACAGATAGTTACAAGCCTAAAAGAAACCAGGCACTTGTATATTATCGTGAGGTAGCAAAGCGTAAGCAGCTGCGTATAAACGCGTTTGAAACAGTCATAAAAGTGTCCAAACAGAATCATCAATTTCATGTTCATACTGATAAAAATACCTATAGTACAAATTTTGTAATCATTGCAACAGGGTACTATGATCACCCTAACTTCATGGACGTTCCTGGTGAAGGATTACCAAAAGTTTTTCATTATTTTAAAGAAGCCCATCCTTATTTTGATAAAGATGTATGTGTAATCGGAGGAAAAAATTCCAGTGTTGATGCCGCTCTTGAACTTGTAAAGGCAGGAGCACGGGTAACGGTTTTGTATCGCGGTGAGGAATATTCTCCTAGTATAAAACCGTGGATTCTTCCTGAATTCGAATCCTTAGTGAGAAACGGAATAATTGTTATGGAGTTTAATGCAAATGTTACAGAAATTACCGAAAACCAAGTGGTATATAGTAAGGACGGAGAACAAAAGACGATAAACAATGATTTTGTTTTCGCTATGACGGGCTACCATCCCGACCACCTATTTTTAAAAAAAATGGGTGTGAAAATTGATGAGGAAACGGGAAGACCTCTTTTTAACACAGAGACAATGGAAACGAATATCGAAGGGATTTATATCGCTGGTGTCATTGCGGCTGGAAATAATGCTAATGAAATATTCATTGAAAATGGCCGGTTCCATGGCGGACAAATTGCACGTTCAATTATAGAAAAAGAAACAAAGGGATGATTATGTATGAATAAGGTTGTACTTTTAACAACAGGCGGTACTATTGCAAGTAAACCAAATAAGGAATCAGGAAAATTAGCCTCAGGTGCGTTAACGGGTGAGGAGCTTGCTGCAATGTGTAATTTACCAAATGACATTGAAGTAATTGTCGACTCCGTTTTTCAAAAGGCAAGCATTCATATAACCTTTGAGGATTTAGTTTTTCTAAAAAATAAAATTGAGGATTATTTTAAGGATGAAGCAGTTTCCGGAGTGGTTGTCACACATGGTACTGATACGATGGAAGAAACAGCATATTTCCTGGATTTGACAGTTAATGATTACAGACCAGTGGTAGTAACTGGTTCACAGCGTTCTCCTGAAGATTTAGGAAGTGATGTATACATTAACTTAAGGCACGCTATTTATTCGGCTTGTTCAAGTGATTTACATGATGCAGGTACTGTTGTCGTTTTTAATGAACGAATTTTTGCTGCCAGGTATGTAAAAAAAGAACATGCCTCTAATATTCAAGGCTTTAATGCTTTTGGATTTGGCTATCTCGGTATTATTGACAATGACCGGGTTCATGTCTTTCAAAAACCTATTAAGAGAGAAAGTTATGAAATTAATTCAACTATCCCACAGGTAGAAATTATTAAGTGCTATATTGGTGCAGATGGGAAATTTATCAAGGCTGCTCGTGAGGCAGGTGTAGGTGGCATTATCCTAGAAGGAGTAGGAAGAGGACAGGTGGCTCCTAAGATGATGGAAGAAATCGAAAAGGCCATTAAAGATGGAATAAAACTAGTTATTACAACCAGTGCTGAAGAGGGTGCTGTATACACAACCTATGATTACGAGGGAAGTGCTTTTGACCTTTATAAAAAGGGCGTAATCCTTGGGAGCGATAATGACTCAAAAAAGGCAAGGATTAAATTAGCAGTAGTAATGGCAAGCGGCATAGAGACGATCAATTTTTAAATTTCAATATGTTTACTTGTTGGATTTGGGTATTTTTGATTTAGTTACCACCTTTGTTGGGATGAATCTTTCATTTTCTTTATGCTGTTTCCATGTTACGATAAAGAAGCGAGCCGTTAGGCGAAGACAGAGGCGTAGTTGCACTTATGCCTAATAGGAAAGTTATACTTTCCTATCGGCTAAAGAAAAAGGATTGGAAAAGAGGTTCATCATGCTGGGAATTTTATCTGCCGGAGTTGCCCCCGGTTTGGCATTACTTAGTTATTTTTATTTAAAAGATGAATATGAACCAGAGCCAGTTTCCTTTGTTCTTCGGACATTTATTTACGGAGCGCTTTTGGTTTTTCCAATCATGTTTATTCAACATGTCCTTGAAATAGAGCATTTGCTTAAATCGGATCTTGTCGATGCGTTTCTAAGCTCAAGCCTTCTGGAAGAATTTTTTAAATGGTTCATTCTTTTTTATGCTGTTTATCAGCATGTTGAGTTTGATGAACCATTTGATGGAATTGTATATGGAGTAGCAGTTTCTCTTGGTTTTGCTACTGTTGAAAATATCTTTTATTTAATTGCAAATGGGATTGAACATGCGATGACACGTGCCTTATTGCCAGTATCAAGCCATGCCCTCTTTGGGGTTATTATGGGCTATTATATTGGAAAAGCAAAGTTCACTGAAGGAAATAAAGCGAAGTGGGTAGTACTCTCTTTGCTTTTGCCATTTATTTTACATGGATTCTATGATTTTATTTTGATTTCACTAGAACATTGGCTGTTTATTATTTTTCCTTTTATGATATTTCTATGGTGGTTTGGGTTACGAAAAGTGAAAAAAGCGAAAATCTTGAGCGCTAATCATTTTAAAAAACAATATCCTGTACAAAAGACTCTTCATTCCTGATGAAGGGTTTTTTTTATTTATCTTCATTAATTGGAATAAAAACACCAATAAAACAAAAAATAGGGTTAATGCTAAAAAGATTCATATGGGGGTAATAATTCCATGAAAAAGAAAAACAACCTAATCAAATACTTCATCCTAATCTTTTTCTGCACTGTGTCATTATCTTTTATGGAGAACCATGAGGTCCATGCCTTTTCTAATCAGGTAATCCAAAAAGGAGCTGTTGGTGATGATGTTATTGAGCTGCAATCTAGGCTTCAGTATATCGGCTACTTTAACGGGAAAATTGATGGAGTTTTTGGGTGGGGGACATATTGGGCGCTTAGAAACTTTCAATATGAATATGGGTTGCCAATTGACGGGCTTGCAGGGGCAGCAACAAAAGCAAAACTAGTCAAAGTAAGTAAATACAATGAGCAATTTGTAAAAAAGCAAATAAAATCTGGGAAGAAATTTACTCATTACGGTGGTGTCGATCAAAGAAAGCAGAGTGCTCCAAGTCCTAAAGCACCTGCAAATAAAGCACCAACAAACCAAGCAGCGCCAAAGCCTGCTGCGCCAAAGCCTGCAGCACCAAAGCCTGCAACGCCAAAACCTGCAGCACCGAATAAACCAGCACCAAAAAAGCCAACAGCAGCAAACACGCCAAGTGGTTTTTCGCAAAATGATATCCGTCTAATGGCGAACGCTGTTCATGGAGAGTCAAGGGGTGAACCGTATATTGGCCAAGTTGCGGTCGCAGCGGTTATCCTAAACCGGGTAAATAGTGCTTCATTTCCTAACACCGTTTCTGGAGTTATTTTTGAACCAGGAGCTTTTACTGCCGTTGCTGATGGGCAGATATGGTTGACTCCGAATGAAACTTCAAAAAAAGCGGTATTAGATGCAATCAATGGATGGGATCCAACGGGTGAGGCAATTTACTACTTTAACCCTAATACTGCCACTAGTGGCTGGATATGGGGCAGGCCGCAAATCAAACGCATTGGTCAGCATATTTTTTGCAAGTAGAGAGGTGAGTAGAAATGATTAGAGGTATATTAATAGGTGTTCTTGCAGTGGGTGTTGCAGGAACAGCTTATTGGGGCTACCAAGAACACCAAGAAAAAAATGCTATTCTTTTAAACGCAGAAAACAACTATCAGCGGGCATTCCATAACCTTTCCTACCGGATGGATATACTACACGATAAAATTGGGACAACGCTTGCCATGAATTCTAAGACTACCTTGTCTCCATCATTAATTGAAGTGTGGAGACTTACTTCGCAGGCACATGGTGATGTGGGGCAGCTGCCACTAACATTATTACCGTTTAATAAGACAGAGGAGTTTTTAGCTAATATCGGCAACTTCAGCTACCGAACCGCTGTTAGAGACTTGGAAAAAAAACCTTTGTCAGATAAGGAGTATGACACATTAAAGGTACTCTATAAGCAGTCTGGTGACATTCAGAACGAACTCCGAAATGTTCAGCACATGGTATTGAAAAATAATCTGCGCTGGATGGATGTCGAGTTAGCACTTGCATCAGGCAAAGAATCAACCGACAACACCATCATTGATGGCTTCAAAACAGTCGAAAAAACAGTTTCCAGCTATGAGGAAAGCGACTTTGGACCAACTTTTGTGAATATGCAAAAAAAGGATGAAAACTTTAAGAAAATACAAGGAAAAACCATTTCACGGCAAGAGGCAATTCAGATAGCCAAAAAATATATGAAGTTTGATAGCAATGCACAGGTAAAGGTTACTGAAAACGGAAAAGGCTCCGATTATGGGTTTTATAGCGTGTCAATCAAAAATAAACAAACCAGACAAGAAGCAAGCATGGATATTACCAAAAAAGCTGGACATCCCATTTGGTTTATTAATAATCGGGATGTAAAGAAACAAGTTTTAAGTCTCAATGAAGCGGACAACAAGGCTGCAGAGTTTTTAAAGGAAAATGGATTTAAGGATTTGGAGGTATTTGAGAGTACACAATATGATAATATTGGCGTTTTCAATTTTGTAACCAATATTAATGGAGTAAGAATTTATCCTGAAGCGGTGAAAGTAAAAGTAGCACTAGACAATGGAGATATTATTGGTGTATCCGCAGGGGAGTATTTAAAATCCTTCCAGACAAGAACTATTGAAAAACCTGCAATAACAATGGAACAAGCTCGTACAAAAGTAAATCCTAACTTAAAGGTGATGGAAGACCGTCAAGCAATAATAGTGAATGATTTAAATGAAGATGTATTATGTTATGAGTTCCTTGGGACAATTGGTGAGGATACCTATCGAATTTTTATTAATGCAAAAAATGGTTTTGAAGAACAAGTTGATAAACTGAAAAATGCTGAAGCCATTTACCAGGACGTTCTTTAAGGAAAAGCAATTGCTTTTCCTTTTTTCAATGCCTTCACTTGCAATCTCTACTTTCGGGAATAAAAAAACCATAGGGGTAAATAATAAACATATATGGATATGATGTTGGAGTGATGGTTATGAAGAGGGTAGAAAGTCTTCTAATTAAAGTTGTGATCATACAGTTTGTGTTTCTATTTTTATCCCAATTATTTTTTCATCAAATAGATATCTTCCCGCAAATAAAACAACTGACAAGATACGAAGGAGTTAATGAAAATACCTTTACTGAAATTCTCCAAACCTTTCAAGGGGGAGAAAAATAATGTAAAAATAAAGCAGGAGTTCCTGCTTTATTTTTTATTGATCAAAAAAGTTAAAAAAAAGAGGCATTTCTTTATCTTGTGGTAAAATAAAAGAAGACAATAAATGAGACAACCATGATTGTATTAGGAGGATTTATGGAAAAGAAATTATCAATCGCAATTGACGGCCCTGCTGCAGCCGGAAAGAGTACAGTGGCAAAAATTGTGGCAGAAAAACTTTCTTATGTGTATATCGATACTGGTGCGATGTACCGGGCTTTGACATATAAAGCAATCGTAAACCAACTTGATCTGAGAGATGAAGCATCTTTATTAGACACTCTATTAACCTCTGATATTAAATTGTTGCCTTCAGATATAGGACAATTAGTCTATCTTGACAATAAAGATGTCACTCAAGAGATTCGTTCTTCAGAAGTAACTAATAATGTTTCCATTGTTTCTATCCATCAAAAGGTTCGTGAAGAAATGGTTAGAAGACAGCAAGATTTTGCCACAGAAGGCGGTGTTGTCATGGATGGAAGGGATATTGGAACACATGTTTTGCCTAATGCAGAAGTAAAGGTTTTTTTGCTTGCTAGTGTTGAGGAAAGAGCAGAAAGGCGCCATCAAGAAAATCTGCAAAAAGGTTTTCCTTCCGATTTAGAAAAGTTAAAAAAAGAAATTGCACGTAGAGATAAAATTGACTCAGAGAGAGAAGTAGCTCCATTAAAAAAAGCCGATGATGCAACTGAAATTGATACAACTTCTTTGACCATTCCTGAAGTTGTTGAAAAAATTATGGCCCTGGTGCACGAAAGGATTGGGGAAGTGTGACGTTTTATGATTTTGCAAAGTCAGTGGTTTATACTATTTTTAAACCGTGGTATAGGATAAAGGCCATTGGAATAGAAAATATTCCAAAAGAAGGCGGAGTACTTCTTTGTTCCAATCATATCCATAATTTTGATCCAATAGTTGTTGGAATCATGGCACCTCGTCCAGTTCATTATATGGCGAAGGAAGAAATATTTCGCGTTCCATTGCTTGGTGGAATCGTTAGAAAATGTAATGCCTTCCCTGTAAAAAGGGGCTTTAGCGACCGAGAGGCGCTTAGAACAGGCTTAAAGATTCTTAAAGAAGGGCAAGTTTTTGGTCTTTTTCCAGAGGGCACAAGAAGTAAGACTGGAGAGCTGGGTAAAGGCCTTTCGGGAGCTGGATTTTTTGCTTTAAGGTCTGATGCACAGGTTGTTCCATGCGCAGTTATTGGCCCGTATAAAAGTTTCAAGAAATTAAAGGTGGTCTATGGAAAACCAATAGATATGAATGAAATGAGAAAGACAAAAGCATCAGTGGATCAAGTTACTGAATTAATTATGTCTGAAATTCATAAACTTATAAAAGAGCATCGATAGGTTCTGCTTGACAAAATAGCCTATTTGTAAGAAGTTAATTAAAAGGGATTTTTTTTGAATATTCTTTGCTTTTAAAGTTTGTTTTATATGTGGTGTCTGCTGCGCGGCATTCATCAGATCATATATAGATTTTAGGAGTAAATGGATTAAGGAGGAATACATATGTCGGAAGAATTAAACCAAGTAGAAGTAAAAAGCTTTGAAATTGGAGATAAAGTAACTGGACAGGTTACTAAAGTAGAAGAAAAGCAGGTGCTTGTAGCTGTTCAAGGAAGTAAACTAGATGGAATTATTCCCATTAGTGAACTATCAAGTCTGCATATTGAAAAAGCATCCGATGCAGCTACAGAAGGTGATGAGTTAGAACTTGAAGTTTTAAAAGTAGAGGAAGAAGCATTGATTCTTTCGAAAAGGAAAGTTGATGCAGAAAAGGCCTGGGAAAGCTTAGAACAACAATTCCAAAATGGAGAGGTTTTTGAGACAGAAGTAAAGGATGTCGTGAAAGGCGGCCTCGTTGTGGATCTTGGCGTCCGCGGTTTTGTTCCAGCATCGCTTGTAGAAGCACATTTTGTCGAGGATTTCAGCGATTACAAAGGGCGTACGCTTTCCTTTAAGATTGTTGAACTTGATAAAGAAAAGAATCGCTTAATCCTTTCACACCGAGCAGTTGTGGAAGAAGAAAAAGGTAAACAAAAACAAAATCTTCTTGATGCACTTAATGTGGGCCAAGTAATTAATGGTACAGTTCAAAGAATAACTGATTTTGGAGCATTCGTAGATATCGGTGGAATCGATGGTCTTGTTCATATTTCACAATTATCATATGAGCATGTTGATAAGCCATCAGATGTTGTTCATGAAGGTCAACAGGTCAAAGTGAAGGTATTAAGTGTGGATCGCGATAATGAAAGGATTTCTTTATCAATAAAAGAAACACTTCCAGGACCATGGTTCAATATTTCTGAAAAAGCACCAAAGGGAAGTATTTTAGATGGTACAGTTAAAAGATTAGTCTCTTATGGTGCTTTTGTGGAAGTCTTCCCAGGTGTAGAAGGTCTTGTTCATATTTCTCAAATTGCCCATAAGCACATTGGAACACCGCATGAAGTTCTAAAAGAAGGGCAAGATGTAAAGGTAAAAGTTCTTGAAGCGAATGAACAAGATCAACGTCTATCATTGAGCATAAAAGAATTGCTTGAGAAAGATGTAGAGGAAAATCTTGATTATGAGCTTCCTGAAGAGTCAAAAGGCTTCCAGCTTGGTGAAGTTATTGGAGATAAATTAAAGAATCTAAGAAAATAATGGTGATTTAAGTGTCTAGATCTGAACGAAAATGGGATCACATTCGCCTTGCACTAAAAAATAGGCAAAACCGTTCAACAGTTTTCGATGATATCAAATTTATTCACCAAAGCTTACCGAATATCAATGTAACCGATGTTCGATTAGACCATTCAATTGGCGAACTTTCTTTAAGTTCGCCAATTTTTATCAATGCGATGACTGGCGGCGGTGGTGAAAAGACGTATCAGATTAACAAAGAACTGGCAATGGCTGCAAAATTGACTGGGTTAGCAATGGCCGTAGGGTCTCAAATGTCTGCTATAAAGGATAAGGGCGAAAGATATACATATGAAATAGTCCGAAAAGAAAATCCACAAGGGATTATAATAGCTAATTTAGGCAGTGAAGCAACAGTAGAGAATGCTAAAATCGCAATTAATATGATTGAGGCCAATGCTTTGCAGATCCATTTAAATGTGATACAAGAACTAACGATGCCTGAGGGCGATCGAGATTTTTCCGGTGCCATAAAAAGAATAGAGACAATTGTTAAAGCGGTAGATGTTCCTGTTTTTGTTAAAGAAGTAGGTTTCGGGATGACAAAGGAAACAGTAAAAACACTTTCACAAGTCGGCGTCGCTGGTGTTGATATTGGGGGCTCCGGGGGAACAAATTTCGCAGAAATAGAAAATAAGCGTAGAGAAAAAAGTTTCTCATTTTTTAATGGATGGGGCATTCCCACGCCAATTTCTATCATTGAAGCCGCATTAAATACTGACAAAATTTCCATCATTGGCTCCGGTGGTTTTTTGACAGGACATGACATTGCAAAGGGCATTGCTATGGGCGCAAATGCAATCGGCATGGCGGGTTTTTTCTTGCGGATTCTAGTTGAAAATGGATTAGATGCATTGCAGAAAGAAATCGAAACACTGCATAATGAATTAACCATGATTATGACTGCTTTAGGAGCAAAAAACATTTCTGATTTAAAAAAAGTGCCGCTGATAATTTCAGGCGAAACCTATCATTGGTTAAATCAAAGAGGAATTGATACGAAACAATACAGCTGTCGTTCTATTAAATAAAAGCTCTCGTGCGAGAGCTTTTTTTGGCTAATAGGAAAGTATAACTTTCCTATTAGGCTAAGTGCAACTACGGGGCTCGCCTATCGGCGAGTTTTCTTTATTTAATCCATTATCTTTTCCCATCATTTAAACCACGTGCCTCTTCGGGGCTTGAAAGCTTGGTTGCACCTGGGTAGTGCAATGCCTGATCACGGTCTGACTCTACTCTTCTGCTTGCTTTTATTTTTTTTTCTTGGCGGTCTTCTCCCATTCATCCACACCTCCTCTTAATAAGATGAATCACATTAGAAATATTATTCAAGGAAGTATGAAAGTACATAAAGATTACCAATAATGAAAATAATAGGAGGTGAGTGAAATGGAAGGGGCAATGTTTTATTGGATTAGTTGGTTCTTTTGGGTGTACCTTACTTTTTTGGTAAATAAAAAGAATCCATATCGGTTAAAACTGTCAGTAATCATTCTCATTTTGATATTTTTAGCTAATTTTCAGTTCATGGTAGGAATCTTTGAAATACAGGCTAGTGGTTTATTTTTACTAATCACTTCTTATATATTTATTAGCCAGGAAAAACGAGGAGCAATTATCTATTATTTTATTTGTTCAATTATCGTGTCAATTGCTTATGTTACCTTCCATTTATTCGAGATCTTTGACCCTATTTGGATTATCATTAAAAAAGAATGGATGATGGGAATTGTCTTTGGGTATTTAGCCATTCTTTTGCAAAAGTCATTAAAAGGGCGATTGTTAATTATGATATGCGGAACCATGCAGGGTGAATTTTTACATGCCTATATCTTGAATAAATTTCCTTTTCCGTATAAAATAGGCGATTTTGAATATCTTGACGTTTGTACCTTAATTGCTGCATTGCTCGTTGGATGGAGCTTATTAGAAAATGCAGGTGAGATCTTACAAAGCCACTTTCATTTTTTTGAAAAAGGTAAACAAAAAATATCATGATAAAGATTCTTGTTATGCTTTTGATTGCGGGAAAGGATTAACATTGATAAAATAATAAAGTTAGGCCCTTCTAAATGACAGAAGGGTTTCTTTACTGAATAAGAACCTTATAGATTTAATGCTAACATTATAATAAGTTTTTTCAATATAAGAAAGGATGGCGGTCATTATGGTAAAACCAGTTATTGCCATTGTTGGACGACCTAACGTTGGAAAATCAACGATTTTTAATCGAATTGTCGGTGAACGTATTTCCATCGTTGAGGATATTCCGGGTGTAACAAGAGATCGTATTTATAGTTCAGGTGAATGGTTGACACATGATTTTAATGTAATCGATACAGGTGGAATTGATATTGGTGATGAACCGTTTCTTGAGCAGATTCGTCAGCAGGCAGAAGTGGCGATTGATGAAGCAGATGTTATTATCTTCTTAACAAATGGACGAGAAGGGGTAACTGCTGCAGATGAAGAAGTTGCAAAAATATTATATAAGTCTAAAAAACCCATTGTATTAGGGGTTAATAAAATCGATAATCCTGAAATGCGGGAGCAAATTTATGATTTTTATTCACTGGGATTTGGTGAACCCATCCCCGTTTCCGGTTCACACGGACTAGGCCTAGGTGATTTATTGGACGAGGCTGCAAAACACTTTCCTAAAAACAAGCCATTAGAATATGATGATGACGTGGTCAAGTTTTCCTTAATTGGACGGCCAAATGTCGGGAAGTCATCGCTTGTAAATGCAATTTTGGGTGAGGATCGGGTAATCGTCAGCAATATTGCAGGCACAACACGTGACGCAATCGATTCACCATATACGTATAATGGGCAAAAATATGTCATCATTGATACAGCAGGAATAAGAAAAAAAGGAAAAGTGTATGAGAGTACCGAAAAATATAGTGTTCTCCGTGCACTTAGGGCGATTGAACGTTCCGATGTCGTTCTTGTGGTCATTAACGCAGAAGAAGGAATCATTGAGCAAGATAAGAAGATTGCCGGATATGCCCATGAGGCAGGCCGTGCCGTTGTCATTGTGGTTAATAAGTGGGATGCAATTGAAAAAGATGAGAAGACAATGAAAGAGCTGGAACAAAAGATTAGGGAACATTTCTTATTTCTTAGTTATGCTCCAATTGTGTTTTTATCTGCAAAAACGAAAAAGCGGATTCATACCCTGCTGCCAATGATCAATACCGCAAGTGAAAACCATTCTATGCGGGTTGAAACAAGTGTGTTAAATGATGTAATTATGGATGCGGTCGCCATGAATCCGACACCAACTGACAAAGGGAAACGCTTGAAAATTTATTATGCTACACAAGTAGCAGTTAAACCTCCTACATTTGTTGTTTTTGTCAATGAACCTGAATTATTGCATTTCTCCTATGAGCGGTTTCTTGAGAATCGAATTAGAGACGCATTTGGATTTGAGGGAACCCCTATCAAAATTTATGCCAGAGAAAGAAAATAAGATGAGGCGGGTGTACTATAATGCAGGATAAAAAAGCGGCTATAGCCGTTGTAGGAGCTGGAAGCTGGGGAACAGCACTAGCGATTGTGCTAGCAGATAATGCTCATGAGGTTCGTCTATGGAGCCATAATGAAGACCAAGTAAAGGAAATCAATGAATATCATACAAATAAAAAATATTTACCTGAAATTATTTTGCCAGAATTAATTGTTGGCTATGCTTCATTAAGTGATGCTTTAGCCGGAGCGGAAACTGTTATTTTAGCTGTACCTACAAAGGCCATTCGCGAAGTTCTTAGGAAAATCCGTGCAGTACAAGCAGTTCCTATTACGATTGCACATGTTAGTAAAGGAATTGAGCCTGATACCTTGTTACGAATAACCGAAATGATTAAAGAAGAAATGCCAAAAGAGCTCTTAAAAGACGTTGTTGTCCTTTCCGGCCCAAGTCATGCTGAAGAGGTTAGCCTCAGGCATCCAACAACAGTGACGGTTGCTTCAGACAATATGGAAGCTGCTGAAAAGATTCAGGACTTATTCATCAACCATAATTTTCGCGTATACACGAATTCTGATGTAATTGGTGTTGAAATTGGCGGTGCATTAAAGAATATTATTGCATTAGCTGCAGGTATAACAGATGGGCTTGGCTATGGGGATAATGCTAAGGCGGCCTTGATGACTCGCGGATTAGCGGAAATAGCGCGTCTCGGCACAAAAATGGGTGCAAATCCGTTAACATTTTCCGGATTAACAGGAATAGGCGATTTAATTGTTACTTGTACTAGTGTCCATTCAAGGAACTGGAGAGCTGGCAATTTGCTTGGTAAGGGGAAAACACTTGATGAAGTTCTTGATAATATGGGAATGGTCGTTGAGGGTGTAAGGACAACCAAAGCGGCTTATCAGCTGGCTAAAAAGTATGACGTAACTATGCCTATTACCTCTGCGCTGTATAACGTTTTATTTGACGGTAAGAACCCAAAAGATGCAGTTGATGTGTTAATGGCTCGAGGGAAAACTCATGAGATGGAAGATTTAGTAAATGTGCTGGATGAAAAAAATGCTGAAGACTAAAAATGTGATTTATCAATAATAAATTGGGCGTTCATATGATGCGCTTTTTATCTAAATTGCATACAATGCAACGAAGCATCTTGGTAGTATGACGCTGGAGAATGGGTTATTTAGTCCAACTTACTGAAGTAGAGAATTCGCCCCTCTTTACTTCAGTTTTTTTTGGCCCAATGGAAAGTATAACTTCCTTTTCATGCATAAGAGCAACTACGCATCTGTCTTCCCCTTAAGGGGCTTGCCAATGGGAGAGTTTTTTTATTTTTTTTACAACATTAACCTATGGTATAATAGCAGTCGAAAAAGGGGGAATGATGTTTGTCACCAGGTATGTTAAAAATGTGGATATCAATTGCCGGCATGGCTCTTATGTTTCTTGCAATCATAACCATTTATTTAAGCAGGTATAAATTAAAAGGGGTTTTCCGGGTTATGACAGCAATTATCGCTTATATTTTTTTGATTGTTGCAGGATTGACTCTGCTGATTGTATTCCTTGGATAACAGGATTAATTACATAGATAAAAAGGTGATTTTATGAAAAGAAACATGCTGGGCTTTTTTCTTGTTATAACAGTTGTGCTGTTATCGGGATGTATGTACCCTAAAGAAGAATTGGCGCAGAATCAAATCCCTTATAAAGATCAAATACAAGCAGTGCAAACTGCTGTAGATGACTTTAGGAAGGACAATGGAGGCATTCTGCCGATCAAAACTAAGGAGGCAGATACGCCTATATATCAAAAATATCCGATTGAGTTTAAAAAAATTGCTCCGAAGTATATGGCTGAACCTCCAGGAAATGCCTTTGAAAGCGGAGGGGTTTTTCAATATGTACTTGTTGATGTGGAAACCAATCCAACTGTAAAATTATTAGACTTACGGATGACTGAAACCATTCGTGATATTAAATTAAGAATAAAATCAAACGGTTTTCCGCCTTATAAAAAACAGATTTCCAAAAATGTGTTTTCGCTGGATTATAAACAATTAGGATATAAAGAGCCTCCATATGTTATTAGTCCCTTTACTAATCAAAACCTCTCCTTGGTCATAACAGGGGATGCTGAGGTATATGTGGATTACAGGCCAGACCTTTATCAAGCACTAAAGAAAAAGGACTTAGTTTTGAAACCAGGCGAGGATATTCGCTCCATTTTAGTGAAAGACTCGATGTTTGTTCCTGCATATTCCTTACCATACACGGTCGATTCCAAACGTAAGGAACCCGTTTTTCTCGAAGAATAAAGATCGTTTTATGCCTGTCTACAGAAAGGTATCACTCTCTGTACGCATTAAGGGAGACTAATCTCTGGCTTCGCTATGCTTGCCAGTCGATAATTCTCCCTATATCGCCCCTGGACAAGGCGCTTTTCGATTTTCCTTTATCCCAGTCGAAGTGGGCCCCTGGCCTGTCTTGCGCTAAACGGATGCTTCCGTTTTTAATTTTAGTCATAACCCTTCTCCTTAGAAATATATTGTAGGAGAAGGGTTTTTTATGTTGAAAAATAATATCGTGATATGGACATTTTTGGGTTTCTATACCGGTGTCCATAGTTAGAAACCCTCCATAAATTCAAATATTCAGAAAAATACAGATATCCGTGCATCCAACGAATTTTTAATAAGGGGGTAAAAAATTTTAGAAAAGTGTCATAACAAGATAGGACAACGTCATAAACATATACTGTCCAAAAATACCTAATATGGATAATATTATCCCACTTTACTCTATGATCAGGAGGGGATCACTTGGAAAAGGTCGATATTTTTAAAGATATTGCCGAAAGAACAGGCGGCGATATTTATCTAGGAGTAGTAGGAGCAGTACGAACAGGAAAGTCAACTTTTATTAAAAAATTTATGGAGCTTGTTGTTTTACCGAATATAAACAGTGAAGCGGAGAGATCACGGGCACAAGATGAGCTGCCGCAAAGTGCAGCCGGAAAAACAATCATGACAACCGAGCCGAAATTCGTGCCAAATCAGGCAGCAACTGTTCATGTCGATGAGGGTCTTAATGTTAATATCAGACTGGTTGACTGTGTTGGGTATACTGTCCCGGGTGCTAAAGGCTATGAGGATGAAAATGGGCCGAGAATGATTAATACACCTTGGTACGAAGAGCCTATACCGTTTCACGAAGCAGCTGAGATTGGCACAAGAAAAGTAATCCAGGAACATTCTACAATCGGGGTAGTCGTCACTACGGATGGAACAATCGGAGAGATTCCTCGAAGCAACTATATTGAAGCGGAAGAAAGAGTGATTGATGAGCTGAAGGAAGTTGGCAAACCATTTATCATGGTTGTTAACAGTGCACAGCCATACCACCCTAGCACCGAAACACTAAGAACGAGTTTAGCTGAAAAATATGATATTCCCGTAATTGCAATGAGTGTTGAAAGTATGCGTGACAGTGATGTGCTCAATGTCCTCCGCGAGGCACTTTACGAGTTCCCAGTACTTGAAGTCAATGTCAACCTTCCAAGCTGGGTAATGGTGCTTAGAGAAAACCATTGGCTCCGTGAAAGCTATCAAGAGGCAGTAAAGGAAACAGTAAAAGATATCAAGAGATTACGAGATGTTGATCGTGTTGTCCAGCAGTTTAGTGATTTTGAATTTATTGAGCGAGCGGGCTTAGCAGGGATAGAGATGGGTTCAGGTGTTGCAGAAATCGATTTGCTTGCGCCGGATGAATTATATGATGATATTTTAAAAGAAATTGTTGGGGTAGAAATTAGAGGGAAAGATCATCTTCTTGAACTCATGCAGGATTTTGCCCATGCAAAAGCAGAATATGATCACATTGCAGATGCCTTAAAAATGGTGAAACAGACAGGTTACGGGATTGCCTCACCAACCCTTTCTGATATGAGCCTTGAGGAACCGGAAATCATCCGCCAAGGTGCAAGGTTTGGAGTTAGGTTAAGAGCAGTAGCGCCATCGATTCACATGATTAAGGTTGATGTCGAATCGGAATTTGCCCCTATCATCGGTACGGAAAAACAAAGTGAAGAGCTTGTCCGCTACCTAATGCAGGACTTCGAGGATGATCCATTATCGATTTGGAATTCTGATATCTTTGGACGCAGCCTAAGTTCTATTGTCCGTGAGGGGATCCAAGCCAAGCTATCCTTGATGCCGGAGAATGCAAGATATAAATTAAAAGAAACTCTAGAGAGAATCATAAACGAAGGGTCAGGTGGCTTAATTGCCATTATCCTATAGATTTTCGGACTCCGGATTGGAGTCTTTTTTTATTTTTGTGACAATATTCTATCCAAAAAAGTCCAATATAGTAGAATTTTGTCTAATGAAAGAAAAGATTACCATAATTTCATGAAATCTTCTTGCTATGCTGAATTGATTATGATAATCTTTTAACAGAATTACGTTATAGTGCTTGGAACCTTATATTCAAAGGGGTTTTTATTAAAACATAGAATTATGTCACTAAAAAAGTCGATATGTATTAATTTGGTAATAAAAATGCACTATGACGTATAGAAATTAGAAAAATTGTTTAGAAATGTAGATAAGTAATCTTATTTACGAATCTTGATAATTCTTTGGGAGGAGGTGAATGGCATGAACAAGACAGAACTTATTAATGCAGTTGCTGAAGCTAGCGAGCTTTCAAAAAAGGACGCTACAAAAGCAGTTGATGCTGTTTTTGATGCGATTTTAGATGCTTTAAAAAATGGTGATAAAGTACAATTAATTGGTTTTGGAAACTTTGAAGTACGCGAGCGTGCGGCACGTAAAGGTCGTAACCCTCAAACAGGTGATGAAATCGAAATCGCTGCAAGCAAGGTTCCAGCTTTCAAACCAGGTAAGGCGCTTAAAGACGCAGTAAAATAATTACATAAATTATTGCTTTAAGCGATTGCTAAAGCAAAAAGGTCATGGAAATATTCCATGACCTTTTTTCTTTTTCATAAACCGAAGGATGAAAAAGAATTTTGTTTTTTGCCTGTAAAGAAAGGATTATGCTAATATGTATTTGTCGTCTATACTTGATAGATATACTCTAGGAGGTATTCAGTATGTTAGAAGTGAACCGTGCCCAAATTGAAGAGGCGGTGCGTTTAATATTAGAAGCAATCGGTGAAGAGCCAAATCGTGAAGGTTTGCTTGATACACCAAAAAGAGTTGCAAAAATGTACGAGGAAGTGTTCAGCGGATTAAATGAGGATCCAAAGCAGCATTTTGAGACTATTTTTAGTGAAGACCATGAAGAATTAGTGTTAGTGAAAGATATTCCGTTTTATTCGATGTGTGAACATCATCTCGTCCCATTCTTTGGAAAAGCACATGTGGCCTATATTCCGCAAAACGGTCGTGTCACGGGCTTAAGTAAACTAGCGCGGGCTGTTGAAGCAGTCGCCAAAAGACCACAGCTTCAAGAACGGATTACCTCGACTATTGCAGACAGCATGATGGAGAAGCTAGAGCCCCATGGGGTTATGATAGTGGTCGAAGCAGAGCATATGTGCATGACGATGCGCGGTGTAAAAAAGCCGGGCTCAAAAACAGTTACTACTGCAGTTCGCGGTGTTTTTGCAGATGATGCAATTGCTCGTTCAGAGGTACTTTCCTTAATAAAATAGTAGCGTCGATTATTTCTAACATATTTGGAGTGATTATATTGGAAAAGCGCAATCAGCAAAATAATGATTATATAGTCATTAAAGCCATTGAAGATGGTGTCAGTGTAATCGGTTTAACTAGAGGTACAGATACAAGATTCCATCATTCAGAAAAGCTTGATAAAGGTGAGGTACTAATTGCTCAATTTACGGAGCATACTTCAGCAATCAAAATTAGGGGAGACGCAAAAATTCTCACCCAATTTGGTGGATTAGAAAGCGAAATGAAGAAATAAGCAGGGCTTTTCTAATCAGCATGTAATAAGTCAAAGTTGTATAGTAATGATTATTTTGTGAATTCCTGCCCATAGGATGCCTTTTATGATATAATGGTGTCTGCCTTGTGTTTAAGAAATTTGGATTATGATTTTCTTTATTTCATGGGCATGAATTTTTCTTTCCAAAAGATAAAGAAAACTCGCCGATTGGCAAGCCGTTAGGCGAAGACAGAGGCGTAGTTGCACTTATGCCTGATTGGAAAGTTTTACTTTCCTATCGGCAAATAAAAATACATAGGATATTACTTCTGGGAAACAAGGGTGATTAGTGTGCAGGATATTCGACAAAAATTTACAATTATTAGGGATCAAATCGAGAAAAAGGTTTTTGACTCATACTTGCTCGATTATATTGAAACCCCAATTATTGACGAAGATAAGCTTCTTATCCTCATCTCAATAATGGATCGGCTTGAATTGTCTTTTAGTGATATCCAGAACTATGCATTGTCAATAATGTTAATTCAAATTGCCCTTGATACCCATGAACATATTTCCAATGAATCAAAAGATGAAAAAAATCGTCAATTAACAGTTCTCGCCGGGGATTATTTTAGCGGCTTATATTATAAACATCTTGCCGATTCAGAAGATATTATGATGATTAAATCACTCTCAAAAGGGGTAAAAGAAGTCAACGAAAATAAGATTTTTGTTTACCAATGTAATCCTGAGGGAATAGAAAAACTGATGATTAGTATGAAGCGGATTGAAAGTTCCTTACTTACAAAGCTCTCCGATTATTTTAAAGTAGATTTATGGAATGATTTCCTTGCTAATTTGTTATTTTTTAAACGGTTACTAAATGAAAAAAAGCAATATTTTCATTCAGAAAGCTCCATATTATTTGAATCCTTGAAGAATATTATCTTCCCTGGTAATGAAACAAAATTGAAAGAATTAACAGGTGAGCAACGAAATTATTTATTACAGATTTGCGACCACTATCTAGAACTTTCCAAACAAGTTATTGAAAAAGGAGTAAAACAGCTTCCTTACTTAAATGACTTACTTGAAAAAAGGATTACGATGTTGTTGAATCAATACAAGCCATATGCAAAATCTTTTGTGGAAGAAGGGTAAAAAATGCAGCAATCGAAAGAACAGCGCGTTCACAATGTGTTTGAAAAGATATCTGATAACTATGATAAAATGAATTCAGTTATTAGTTTTCAGCAGCACATCAAGTGGCGGAAGGACACCATGAAAAGAATGAATGTTCAGCCTGGTTCAAAAGCTCTCGATGTTTGCTGCGGAACGGCCGATTGGACAATTGCCTTAGCTGAAGCAGTAGGTCCGACAGGTGAAGTGGCTGGGTTAGATTTTAGCCAAAATATGTTGAATGTTGGAATTGAAAAGGTTAAAGGACTGGGTCTTAAGCAGGTTAAATTAATCCACGGCAACGCAATGGAACTGCCCTTTCCTGATAATAGCTTTGATTATGTTACGATTGGCTTTGGCTTAAGGAATGTCCCAGATTACATGCAGGTATTGAAAGAAATGCATCGGGTAGTAAAGCCGGGTGGTATTGCTGTCTGTCTTGAGACATCACAACCTACATTAATCGGCTATAAACAGCTTTATTATTTTTACTTCCGTTTTATTATGCCGTTGTTTGGAAAATTGTTAGCAAAGAGCTATAGAGAATATGCCTGGCTTCATGAATCAGCACGTGACTTTCCAGGAACGAGGGAGCTTGCCAAAATGTTTGAACAAGCGGGCTTCAAAGATGTGAAATTCAAACCGTATAGCGGCGGTGCGGCCGCTGTTCATATTGGCAAAAAAAATTAATACATTGAAATAGAAGACAGGATGAAAAGCTGGGTGAATACAAATGAAATTAAAAATGATGTATTCATTTTTGAATTCGGATATTAACATAATCGAAAAAGAGTTGGAGGAGACAATCCAACCTGAGTCTGTTCTTTTGAAACAAGCATCGATGCATACATTACAAGCCGGAGGAAAAAGAATTCGTCCTGTTTTTGTTTTGCTTGCGGGAAAATTTGGTCATTATGATATACATGTGATGAAAAATGTTGCTGTTGCCCTCGAACTTATTCATATGGCATCCCTTGTCCATGATGATGTAATCGATGATGCTGATCTTCGCAGAGGCCAGCCAACTGTTAAATCAAAATGGGATAATAAAATCGCGATGTATACCGGCGACTTTGTTTTTGCCCTCGCATTAGAATTAATGACAAATATCGAAAAACCTGCTGCCCATAAAATTTTAGCAAATACGATCGTTGAAGTGACTTTGGGGGAAATTCAGCAGATAAAAGACAAATACCGTTTTAATCAAAACCTTCGGGATTATCTTCGTAGAATTAAGAGGAAAACAGCATTGTTAATTGCTGTCAGCTGCCAATTAGGTGCAATTGCTGCAGGGGTTGAAGAGTCCTTCCATAAAAAGCTTTTCCGTTTTGGGTATTTCGTGGGAATGTCCTATCAAATTATCGATGATATTTTAGATTTCACCTCTACCGAAAAGGCACTAGGGAAGCCAGCAGGAAGTGATCTTTTACAAGGGAATATTACGGCTCCAGCCCTTTTTGCAATGGAAAATGACGAGATTCGAAGGGAAATTGAACGGGTTCATGAGAATATGGCTCCTGATGATATTTTAAAAATAATTTCCCTTATAAAACAGTCAGGTGCAATCGAAAAGTCATTTGCTCTGAGTGATCACTATTTAGATAAAGCTTTAGCTGTATTAGAAGAATTACCAGATAATAAAGCCAAAAAAACACTTCGTGATATTGCAAAATATATTGGCAGACGAAAATTCTAGCTTACATATGTCATTGACTTGAACAGGTAGCATAAGCTTTTCTATGTTGCTAAATATTCGAAAAAGTGATACCATTTTCCATGGATTGTTCTCTGAAAACAATCAATATACATAATCATTTAGGGGTGGAATTCATGGAAAAAACTTTTTTAATGGTAAAACCGGACGGCGTACAGCGTAATTTAATTGGAGAAATTGTTGCAAGATTTGAAAGAAAGGGCTTCCAATTGGTTGGAGCTAAATTAATGAGCATCCCAACTGAACTTGCTGAAGAACATTATGGAGAGCACAAGGAACGACCATTCTTTGGTGAATTAGTAGATTTCATTACATCCGGACCTGTTTTCGCAATGGTTTGGCAAGGTGAAAATGTCATCGCAACTGCTAGGCAAATGATGGGCTCTACTAATCCAAAGGATGCGGCACCTGGTACGATTCGCGGTGATTTTGGATTAACCGTTGGTAAAAATGTTATTCATGGTTCTGATTCACCAGCAAGCGCAGAGCGAGAAATCGGCTTGTTTTTTAAAGATACTGGAGTAGTTGAGTATTCTAAATTAGTAAACGAATGGATTTATTAATTTAACAGTAAAAAGGCACTTGTATGTAACCATACAAGTGCCTTTTTCTGTAATCGTATACAAAAATTTTCCCGCTATTTTCTGAATTATTATACTATGTTTATTGAACGTGATATGATATATTGATACATAATTCTTTAATGAGTTGAAGGGGGAAAGAGAATGGGAATGAGATATTTAACTGCTGGTGAATCCCATGGGCCACAGCTAACAACAATTTTAGAAGGTCTGCCAGCTGGAATGCCGCTTGCGGCTTCGGATATAAATGAAGAGTTGGCAAGACGTCAAAAGGGCTATGGCCGTGGAAGACGCATGCAAATTGAGAAAGATTCAGCAGAAATTGTATCTGGTGTACGCCATGGAAAAACACTAGGATCCCCAATTGCTCTAGTAGTGAAAAACAATGACTGGAAGCATTGGACAACTATTATGGGTATTGAAGCGATAGAAGAAGGACAAGAGGATAAAATAAAGCGTAAGGTAACACGGGCAAGACCGGGACATGCCGATTTAAATGGTGCCATTAAATATGGACATCGGGATATGAGAAATGTTCTAGAACGATCTTCAGCACGAGAGACAACCGTTAGAGTAGCAGCTGGTGCTGTTGCCAAGAAGCTTTTATCCCTTGTTGGCATTGAACTAGTTTCACATGTAGTAGAAATTGGCGGAATAAAGGCAAATGTAGATCCTTCCCTAACGGTAGAGGCCATAAAGGAACGGACAGAAAATTCTCCCGTAAGGGTGGCAGACTCAAATGTAGAGCAGGATATGATGAATGCTATTGATGAAGCAAAGCAAAATGGCGACTCTATTGGCGGGGTTGTTGAGGTTATTGCGACAGGAATGCCAGCTGGAGTGGGAAGCTATGTTCATTATGATCGTAAATTAGATGGAAAATTAGCAGCAGCAATAATGAGTATAAACGCTTTTAAAGGTGTGGAAATCGGAATTGGGTTTGAAGCAGCAAGGAAGCCTGGAAGTGAAGTACATGATGAGATTGCCTGGGACAAGGAGAAAGGGTATTACCGTAAAACAAACCGGCTGGGAGGGTTTGAAGGCGGGATGACTACGGGGATGCCAATTGTAGTCAGAGGCGTAATGAAACCAATCCCGACACTATATAAACCATTAATGAGTGTCGATATTGAAACGAAAGAGCCGTATGCTGCGAGTGTTGAACGTTCTGACAGCTGTGCAGTACCTGCTGCAGCAATTGTTGCGGAGCATGTTGTTGCCTGGGAGCTTGCGAATGCGCTTGTTGAACAATTTTACAGTGACCGTTTTAATACATTTGCCGATGAGATAAATAGACAGCGTGAATATGCGAGGGAATTTTAATGGAAACCGTACAAATCCAAACAGAGTCAAAAAAGTATCATGTCTTAGTTGGGGAAGGTATAAGAAAAGAACTTGGTGCTTTTTTAACCAATCATTTTACCAATCTTACCAGAGTATTAATTATTACTGATGAAACTGTTGGTAAGCTTCATCTTGAAAAGCTGCTGCTCGTTCTAAAACCATGGAATCCCGTTATTTTTACTGCACCTAGCGGCGAAAAGGCAAAAACCTTTGAAGTTTATTATGAGGCTCTATCAACAGCACTTGAGAATCATCTTGATCGGAAATCTGTCATTATTTCTTTTGGCGGTGGTGCAGTTGGGGATTTGGCGGGATTCGTTGCTGCTTCCTATATGAGAGGGATCCCTTTTATTCAAGTCCCCACTACAATTCTAGCTCATGATAGTGCTGTCGGCGGGAAAGTTGCCATCAACCACCCGCTTGGAAAGAATATGATTGGTGCTTTTTATCAACCAGAAGCTGTTCTTTATGATCTTGAACTGTTAAAAACGCTGCCAATCCAAGAAATTCGTTCTGGGTTTGCTGAGGTTATTAAACATGCACTTATTGCAGATCCCAATTTCTATCATTGGTTAAAAACGAATGTTCATGATTTGAAATCTTTAACATTAGAGCAATTATCGGATTCTCTGGTAAAAGGCATAAGAATTAAAAATAATTTTGTTTCACAAGATGAAAGAGAAACCGGAATCCGTGCTTATTTGAATTTTGGGCATACGCTTGGACATGCAATTGAATCAGAAATGGGGTATGGTAATTTCACCCATGGTGAAGCGGTTATGATCGGGATGATTTTCGCTTTAAAATTAAGCAATGAACTTTTGGGGCTATCGTTTCATTTAAATGAATTTATCGAATGGGTTACGACATTGGGATATAAAATAAACATACCCGTACAGCTAACCTTTGAGAGTCTGATCGTCAAAATGAAACAGGATAAGAAGTCCGTTGGCGAGTCTATTCGATTTGTGTTACTAGATAAAGTGGGACAGCCAAGGATTCAGGAAATATCCGAAGCAGTTTTATTAAAAGAGCTTAAAAGTTTTTAATACAAGGGGGATTTATCATGATCAGAGGGGTGAGGGGAGCAACGACGGTTAACGCAAATACTGAAGAAGCCATTGTTTCTGCCACAGAGGAGCTTTTGGCTAAATTAATTGAGGTTAATCATATTCAACCTGATTCCGTCGCCTCCGTATTAATTTCAACCACAGAAGATATTAATGCTGCATTTCCGGCAAAGGCATTGCGGAAATTTGCTAAATGGACATATGTACCTGTAATGTGTATGCGGGAAATTCCTGTTCCGAATGCTTTGAAGATGTGCATTAGAATCATGATGCATGTGGATACAGGCATAGCGCAGGAAAAGATTGTTCATGTATATTTAAAGGAAGCAAAGGTATTAAGACCAGACCTTGGCAGTAGTTTGGTATAATAAAAATATCTTATTCTTAAAAAAGTATGACAATCAGAACGAATGGAGTGGGGAAAATGAGATGGAAAGAGCAGTTATTAACACTTACACCCTATCAACCAGGAAAATCAATTGAGGCAGTCAAAAAACAATTTAATTTGGATCATATTGTTAAGCTCGCATCTAATGAAAATCCTTTTGGATGCTCAGAACATGTACTTTCAGCTCTTCAATCATATCAAACAAGTTTGGCTCTTTATCCTGATGGCTACGCCTCTCATTTAAGAGAGACACTTTCAGCGTTTTTACAGGTTGATGAAGATGAAATAATATTAGGGAATGGCTCAGATAATCTAATTCAAATTATTTCAAGGGCGCTACTGCACCCGATGGCCAGTACCATTATGGCAACCCCAACATTTTCTCAATACAAGCACAATGCAGTGATTGAAGGGGCAATTATTAAGGAGATCCCTCTTGTCAATGGAGACCATAATTTAGATGCCATGCTTGAGGCGATTGACGAGAAAACGAACATCATTTGGCTCTGCAGTCCTAATAATCCTACGGGTACATATATCCCAAAAAATAAATTAATTCCATTTTTAGAAAAGGTGCCGTCACATATCCTCGTTGTGCTTGATGAAGCATATTATGAATATGTAGTCGCAGAAGATTACTATAATGCAATCAGTTTAACACGTAAGTATGAAAATCTAATTGTGCTTAGAACTTTTTCTAAAATATATGGACTTGCTGCACTACGGGTTGGGTATGGGGTGGCGAACCGCGCTATCATCAAAGCACTTGAACCAGCAAGAGAACCATTTAATATGAATTTTTTAGGTCAATTAGCTGCTAGTGAAGCAATCAAGGATCAGGAATTTGTCGAAATTTGTAAAGAAAAAAATAGACAGGGTCTGGCACAGTTTTATAAATTCTGTGAAAAGCATCATCTTGAATTTTACCCTACCCAGACCAATTTTATTTTAATTGATTTTAAAGTTGATGGGGACGAGGTTTTTCAATATTTACAAGCGAGAGGATATATCGTACGCTCCGGAAAAGCTCTTGGTTTCCCGACAGCAGTAAGAATTACGGTTGGCTCTTCTGAACAAAACAAAGGTGTCCTTAAGGCATTGAGCGAATTTCTAGAAGCGAACTGAGGAGAGCAGTTCTCTCTAACTAGGGGGATATAAATTGAAAGGCCGAGTTTTTGTTATTGGCTTAGGATTAATTGGTGGTTCCTTAGCATTATGTATCAAGAAGGAACATAATGAAGCTGTGATTGTTGGATTTGATATAAATAGCGAACAGGCAAGACTTGCGAAAATGCTAGGAGTCATTGATGATATAGCGGAAAATATTTATGATGGTGCCATTGATGCTGAATTAATCATAATTGCAGCACCTGTAAACGAAACGAAGGAAATTATCCAGTTGATATCTAAACTTCCGCTTAATCCAGAGGTAATCGTGACAGATACAGGCAGTACAAAAGGCAGAATTGTCGAAAGTGCCGCTAGCTTAATGCAGAAGGGAATTACCTTTATCGGAGGCCATCCAATGGCTGGTTCACATAAAAGCGGTGTTACTGCGGCTAAAGAAATTTTATTTGAAAATGCATTTTACCTGTTAACTCCAGAAGAACATATAGAAGATACAAAACTTGAAACATTGAAAGATTGGTTAATCGGGACAAATGCCAAATTTCTAACCGTCACACCTGAAAATCATGACTATCTTACAGGGATAGTCAGTCATTTTCCACATATTATTGCCGCATCGATTGTCAGGCAAACTGAAAAATTATCAGAGGCAGAAGGTCTCATCCCCCGTCTCGCTGCAGGCGGATTTAGGGATATCACACGTATTGCCTCAAGCAGCCCGGCAATGTGGAAAGATATTTTGCTGCACAACCGTGAAATATTAATTAAACTGCTCAATCAGTGGCAGGATGAAATGAATGGAGTAAAAGATTTACTGGAAATAGAAAATAGTTCCGAAATTTTCGATTATTTTAAACAGGCAAAGCAATTTCGCGATGGGTTGCCACAAAAAGAAAAAGGCGCGATACCAGCATTTTATGATTTGTATGTCGATGTGCCAGATTACCCTGGTGTGATTTCAGAAATAACCGGTTATTTAGCGAAGGAAATAATCAGCATCACAAATATTCGCATCCTTGAAACACGTGAAGACATAAATGGAGTATTAGTCATTAGCTTTCAAACAGAAGAGGATCGTCAAAAGGCAGAACGATGTATTGGCAATTATTCCAGCTATGCCACATTCATTGGTTCATAGAAAAGCGGAAGCGCTGATTTAATGGAGTATGGACTGAAGCTCTTCGACTGGGAGCGACAGAGAACCGATGTTTGTTGACTTATCGTAGGGAGAAGAGTGAAGTCGTCTCGCCGCTTGACGCTCCTCGAAAAAGCTTATGCTTTTCCTTCGTACGAGGTATCGCTTCCGAAGCTTATTCTTATGGATCTGGACATTTCTCGAAGTACAATGAGATAAACTGATATTATTAAAAAGGTGATTTTTTATGGCGTCATTAAAACTTAAAACTAACATAAATCGTTTATTCGGTGAGATAACAATCCCGGGAGATAAATCCATCTCGCACAGATCTGTCATGTTTGGATCTATCGCTTATGGCGAAACAAAGGTTACCAATTTTTTGCCTGGAGATGATTGTTTAAGTACTATATCGTGCTTTCGAAAGCTCGGGGTAACCATCGAGGAATCTGACAACCAGCTTCGTATTATCGGAAATGGTTTTGAGGGATTAACTGAACCTGATGAAGTATTAGATGTAGGCAATTCCGGGACAACAATTCGTTTATTAATGGGGATATTGGCAGGAAGACCATTTTTTTCTACTCTAGTTGGTGATGAGTCAATCGGGAAAAGGCCAATGACAAGAGTAA
>Ga0213821_1000294_pt1 | contig 33247 bp, 15 predicted proteins | sample MC6MC0909MG_FD_179894 | JGI IMG/M metagenome (GOLD analysis project Ga0213821, IMG submission 179894) | Enriched soil aggregate microbial communities from Iowa State University, Ames, United States - MC6-MC0909-MG | ecosystem: Environmental > Terrestrial > Soil > Unclassified | place: USA: Iowa...
CGCAGATTCGCGACTTCAGGAGGCTGAGCAGAGGTGCCTGGAGGGCCAGGTGCGCCAGCACCCTTCGGCGCAGCCGAAGGCGCGAGATGTAGATTTGCGCAGCAAATCGTAGGCCGCGCGGGCCCGGAAGGCGCCGGCGCGAAGGGACCCGTAGCGCAGCGGAGGGCCGGATGGTGGAGCGCAGACCTTTTTGGTTACTTTTTGGGGCGTTTGCCAAAAAGTGACCCGCCGTAAGGGCGGAAGGGTGAATCAGCGTCTCCATCGCAAATGGATATACACACAAATCCCAAAACCACCCGAAAGCCCCAAGAAGCTAATCGCCCTCAGGACTTCTCGAGATTACCCAGAATCCGCGCATGCACCCGCATGCAAATCTCCAGATCCGTCTCATCAACCCCACTAAACAACTCAATCCGCAGCTGGTTGGCAATGGTCTCGATCTGATCGATCAACGGCTTGGCCGGCGGACAGAGCACAATCTTCTTCGCCCGCCGATCCTCCATCACCGCCTGGCGCCGCACCAGTCCCTGGCTCTCCAGGCTATCGAGCAAGCGCGCCAGGGTAGGCCCTTCAACGCCGACACTCTGCGCCAGCTCACGCTGGGTCGGAGCCTCTTCGAAACGGGCCAGGTGCAACAGCACCAACCAGCGTGCCTGGGATAGATTGAGCCCGGCCAGGCGCCGGTCCAGCTCGGCGCGCCAGCCGCGGGACATCTGGGCCAGCTGCATGCCGAAGCGATGTTGGTTGTCAGTCAGGGGCATAAACAACTCTATGGATAGAACTAATTATTAGTCAGCTAACCATGCTCCAGCCCTCCAGGCAAGGCTGGCTGAGCCATAAGCGTCCGATAAACGTCAAAAAGCATGACAAAGGTCATCAGTACAGCCCGTTACAGCTCAAACTCCGCAGCCAGCGCCGCACGGATGCAATACAGCACCCCTTCCGGCACCCGCTGGCCGAATTGCGGGGCGATAGCCGACACCGGCGGCAGCTCGCCCTCGCCATCGAGGAAGGCATCCTGCACTTCCATCAGCAAATCCTCAGGCAGGTCCAGGGCCTGATCCAGGCTCAGCTCCTGGCGGCCAATGGCTTCGGCCAGCAGGCTGTAGACGTTCTTTTCACTGCAGTTGAGCTGGCCGGCAATCTGCGCAGGCGTCATACCGGCGCGGGCCAGACTGACCAACTCGTGACGCAAGTCGAGCACCACCTTCGGTGCCTCGGCGCTCTCGCCGCCGTTGAGCACTTCGAGGAACGCCTGGCCATAACGCTCCAGCTTGCGGGCGCCGACGCCGCTGACCTGGGCCATGTCGCTGAGGCTGGTGGGTTGGCTGCGCAGCATTTCCAGCAGGGTCGAATCGGGGAAGATGACGTACGGCGGTACGCTGTGCTCTTCGGCCAACTTGCGCCGCAGGGTGCGCAAGGCCTCCCACAGCTCGCGCTCTTCGGCACGCACCAGCTGGCTGGCTGGGCTACCGCCGCTGCTGGAGGATTTGGCCGTAGTCTGCGGCTTGAGGTCGCGGCGCAACTGCAGGTTCACTTCGCCACGCAGCAGCGGCCGGCAACTGTCGGACAAGCGCAGACCGCCATAGCCCTCCAGATCGATGTCGACCAGGCCACGGGCAACCAGTTGGCGGAACAACGAGCGCCATTCGTTTTCACCGACGGATTTGCCGACACCGAATACCGAAAGCTTTTCGTGGCCAAAATTACGCACCTTCTCGGTGTCCTTGCCCACCAGTACATCGACCAGATGACCCACGCCGTAGCGCTGGCCGGTGCGGAACACCGCCGACAGGGCCTGACGCGCAGGCTCGGTGGCATCCCAGGTCTGCACCTGGTCGACGCAGTTGTCGCAGTGCCCGCAAGGTTGCTCGAGCACCTCGTCGAAATAGGCCAGCAGCGACTGACGACGGCAGCGGGTTTCTTCGCACAGCGCCAGCATGGCATCGAGCTTGTGCTGTTCGATGCGCTTGTGGCGCTCATCGCCTTCGGAGTTCTGCAGCATCTGCTTGAGCATCACCATGTCCTGCAGACCGTAGGCCATCCAGGCATCCGAAGGCAGGCCATCACGGCCGGCACGACCGGTTTCCTGGTAGTAGGCCTCAAGCGACTTGGGCAGATCCAGGTGGGCGACGAAGCGCACGTTGGGCTTATCGATGCCCATGCCGAAAGCAATGGTGGCGACCATGATCAGGCCTTCCTCGTTGAGGAAGCGATGCTGGTTGCTCGAACGGGTCTCGGCAGGCAGGCCGGCGTGATAGGGCAAGGCCGGGAAGCCCTGCTCGCAGAGGAAGGCGGCGGTCTCGTCGACCTTCTTGCGCGACAGGCAGTACACGATACCGGCGTTTCCCCGGCGCTCGCCGAGAAACGCCATCAGCTGCTTGCGGGGCGACTCCTTGGGCACGATGCGGTAGAAAATGTTCGGCCGATCGAAGCTCGACAGGAAGCGCTCGGCACCTTGCAGGTGCAGGCGCTGGACGATCTCCTCGCGGGTGCGCATGTCGGCCGTGGCGGTCAGGGCAATACGCGGTACATGCGGGAACAGCTCGGCCAGTTGGCCCAGTTGCAGATACTCAGGACGAAAATCGTGGCCCCATTGCGAGACGCAGTGGGCCTCATCGATGGCGAACAAGGAGATATCCAGGTCGCGCAAGAAATCCAGCATGCGCGGCTGCACCAGGCGCTCGGGGGCAAGGTAAAGCATCTTCACTTCGCCCCGGCGCAAGCGCCCGGCCAGCTCGCGTTGCTGCTCGGCGCTGAGCGTCGAGTTCAAGGCAGCCGCTGCCACGCCCAGCTCGTCGAGCGTGGCAACCTGGTCGTCCATCAGAGCGATCAGCGGCGAGACCACTACGGTAAGACCTGGTCGCAGCAGCCCGGGGACCTGGAAACACAGCGACTTGCCGCCACCAGTGGGCATCAGTACCAGCGCATCGCCGCCGTTGGCTACGCATTCGATGATCGCTGCCTGGCGCCCGCGGAAACTGTCGTAGCCGAAGATGTCCTTGAGGACGCGCTGAGCCTGTTCGAGCATTGCTAACTCCGAAATCGCCGTACCATCCTGGACACAGGCTGGACGATAAACCCGCCCTGCACACGTGCGAATGCGTAAGCAGCTTTTGCCAAAGGCCCCGCAAAAGGCTGCTCTGGCTGAAAAATCGCGGATTATACCCCACTGGCTGCTGCGAAAGGACGCTGTGCTGACAGACGTTCCCTTTGCCCCGTTGCGCCAGCAAGGTGCTAGAATTCCATATCGATTATTCCCCAAGGTAGCCCCGTAATGTCCTTCGCCGAGCAACTGACCCGCCTGCAAGCCTTCCTCGACGCCGACGAGCTGCACGAAGAAGCGCTGGACTACGTCGCCGCCCACGGCTACCTGACCGCGCTGTCGATCACTGCCGAAGACGTCCCAGAGCGTGAATGGATCGATGCGCTGTTCGCCGAGGAACCTCATTACACCAGCGATGCCCAGCGCGTCGAAATCGAAGCCACCCTGGTCGCCCTGAAAGCCCATATCGGCCGTCAGCTGGCCAGCGACGATGAATTCGAGCTGCCATGCGATCTGGACCTGACCGAAGAGCCGGACGATTCCGACCTGCGCGGCTGGTGCATCGGCTTCATGGAAGGGGTGTTCCTGCGCGAAGAAGCCTGGTTCGAGAACGCCGAGGAAGAAGTCAGCGAGATGCTGCTGCCGATCATGGTCGGTTCCGGTCTGTTCGACGAGCAGCCAGAGTTTGCCGACATTGCCAGCGATGCCAACCTGCAGGACGACATGATCGTGCAGATTCCCGAAGCACTGACTGCGCTGTTCCTGCTGCTGCACGCTCCGGACGAGAAGCCAGCCCTGCTCAAACCGCGTCATCACTGATACAGCCATGCGCTACCTGCTGCTGGCCATCGGCTGGCTCAGCGTCGCGCTGGGAGTGCTGGGGATCTTCCTGCCGGTGTTGCCCACCACTCCCTTTCTGTTGCTGGCAGCGGCCTGTTTCGCCCGCAGCTCGCCGCGTTTTCATGATTGGTTGATCAACCATCCCACGCTCGGTCCATGGATCCGCGACTACCTCAGCGGTGAAGGGATCCCACTCAAGGGCAAGGTCTACGCCATCGGCCTGATGTGGGCCAGCATCGGCCTGTCGTGCTACCTGGTGCCGCTGTTCTGGGCCAGGGCCTTCATGCTCAGCAGTGCGGTGCTGGTGAGCCTGTACATCCTCAAGCAGAAGACCTTGCGCCGGTCCTGATACTCATCCGTTTCAGTACCGGCCTCATCGCTACGCGTTTGTCCTGCGATGAGGCCAGCCCTGCCAATCCGCCTACACGTTATCCACCTTCAACGAGTGATCATTGAGCATGCCGTTGATGATGGTCGCGGTGTCATGCCCCGAGGCGATCAACCCACCCGCCCCCGCCGAGACGCCATAGTGCTGGGCCAGATCGACCCCGGCCAGGTCAATGGTCTGGGTAGGCGTAGCCCCTGCCACACTGCTGACCTCGATGGTCGAGACCACGTTGCTGCCGGTACCACTGACCTTGAAGTGCAGGTAATCATCCAGCGATGCCGCCGTGGCGTTCTCGCCTTGCAGCAACTGCGACAGGTCGAGGTGATCGCTGCCTGGGGTAAAGTCGGTGACCCGATCATGGCCGCTATCGCCCTTCTGCCAGACGAACGTGTCGTTGCCGCTGCCGCCAGTGAGGGTGTCGTCGCCCGGGCCACCAATCAGGATGTCATTGCCCGCCCCACCCTTGAGCACATCATTGCCCAGCCCAGCGCTGAGCAGGTTGTCCGCACCATTGCCGATCAGCGTATCGTGGTAGTCCGAGCCGATCAGGTTTTCGATACTGACCAAGCTATCCAGGCCGCCCCCTCCGGTGCTCTGCTGACCCGCAACGGTCAGATCGACAGTCACCGCACTTGGCGCCGAGGCATAACTGGCCGTGTCGTTACCCGCCCCCCCATTGAGCAGGTCATTGCCTGCCCCGCCAATCAACAGGTCGTCGCCATCACCGCCGTATAGGCTGTCGTTGCCCGCCCCCCCTACTAGCACATCGTGTCCATCACCACCGTTAAGGGTGTCGTCGCCGGCGCCCGCCAACAGCACATCATCGCCTGCGGTGCCGTTGACGACACTGCCAGCCTGGTAGGTGATATCCAGCGCAGCCGCGGTCGTGCCCCCGTGGTTGTCGTTGGCCGTGTAGCTGCCGTGATAGACCTCATTCTGGGCATTGGCGTAGTCGATCACCATGCTCAGTTTGTACAGCTCGGCCGCCTTGCTATTGCCAAAGGCGTTCTCGGTATTGACCACGTGGATGCTGTACAGCCCATCGTGGTCGGCGGTGAAGCTGCTGCCATTGGCGACGGTCTGATAACTGCCGCCGGCTTCCTTCCACTCCAGCAGCAGGTTGCCTTGCGGCCGATCGTGATCGAGCTTGAGCGTCTCGCCCTTGCGCAGGCTAACGCTGATCACATCCTCATCGTTGGCGTTGCCGTTACTGATCGAGCCGAGGTAGCCCGCAATCACCAGCGCAGCGGTCATCGAAGCCGAGTTGGCGACGAAGGCGCTGCGCTCGAGCGTCTTGAGCTGATTGGCAGACTTGTTGTCGCTGCCGTCGAACTTGATCGGCTGGCCGCTACCACTGGCAGCGAAACCTGCCCCCTTGTCGGCGAAGCCTGTGTTGAAGGTGATCGGCGCGGCGCTCAAGCGGTCATGATCAGGGTCGCTGTCATTGGCCAGCAGGGCCTCGGCTGGAACGCTGAGGCTAGCACCGGCGATATTGGTGATGATGTGATCATCGCCCGCCACGGGGGCCTGGTTGCTGTTGATCTTGACCACCAGGTTGGCGCTGCTGGTGTCGCCATCGTTGTCGCTGACGGTGAAGCCGAACTTCTCGACCTGGCTGCTACCGCTGTCCTTGGGCGGCTTGTAGGTGAACTCGCCAGTGTCCATGTCGACCATCAGCACGCCGCCCAGGGCGGTCTTGATACCGAGGGTATGGGTGGCAGGATCGAACGCCGCCTTGTCTACGCCGCCCACGGCGCTATAACCGCCCTGCCCGGCATTGGCTTTCGGGTCGAAGGTGTAGGTCACGCCATCGACCAACAGCGCCTTGATGAAGCCCCCATCGGCACCGAAATGACCGCCACTGAGCAAGCTGCCGGTGATCGGCGAGCCCTGCACTGTGCCCGTAAGCACTGCGCTGAGCTGACTGAGGTCGGTTACCACCACCGAGTTGGTGTCGGTGTGGCTGGTGCCATCGTAGGCCAGGGGGTTGAGGTTGGTTTCATTGACTCCCGTGCCCATGCCAATGGCGTAGGACTTGATGCCATTGCTATCGAGGAAGTTTTCCCAGCTGGTTTCCCGTACCGGCGTCATCGCATGCCCTGTGGTGGGCTCGCCATCGGAGAAGAAGTAGCTGATGTTCTGCGCACCCAGCAACTTGCCCTCTTTGCCGAATGCCGTCTGCGCGCTGCTGGCGGCGGAATCGTAATAGGTCGAGCCGTCCGCCTTTAGACCGGCGACGATGGCCTTGGCCTGGTCGATCGAGACCCAGACATCGGACTTGACCGAAGCACCGGTAGCGAAGGTGACGATCTGCACCTTGATATCGCCCATGTCATCGTACTTGTCGAGCAAGGCGTTGATCGCTTCCTTGGCCAGATCCAGACGGCTCAGGCCTGGTACACCGGATCTTAAGGTCATGCTGCCGGATACATCGATCACCAGCAGGATGTTGGAGTCCACCTGGCCTGGGGTGATCGAGCGTTCGGCGCAGACGGCCTTGGGCACGTCATCGACGATGTTGATGGCAATGGTGCTGGTGATGCTGTTGCCCAAAGCGTCGGTGGCTTTGTAGGTGAAGGTTTCGCTGATCCGGTTGGCGCCGTCGTCGGCCCCTCCCGGTGTCTTCGGTGCCGAGGTCAGGGTATAGGTGTAGGAGCCATCGGCCTTGAGCAACAATTGCCCGAATTGGCCGGCAGCGTCGCCGACCAGGCTGTAGGTCAGCGGGCCGACACCGCCGCCGACCGAACCGACCAATGTGCCCGAAGCCGTCTCGGCGGTGGAGCCTGGATTACTGCCGGTGACGTTGCCGGCCGCCAGGTCGTTGCCGTCCTTGTTCAGGTCCAGGGCTTTCTCGTACACCGTGACGTCGTTGTCGGCACACGCGACCAGTTTGCTGTCATGCACCTTGATGCTGATGGTGGTGGTGCTCTGGTCTCCATCGGCATCACGAATGGTGTAGACGAAGGTGTCGGTGGCCCCCGCAGGTGCCACGCTATTGGGGTTGGCGTGATAGACCGCATTGCCCTTGGCATCCAGGGTCAGGTAGCCATAGTCGCCCTGCACCTGGGTGGCCAGCTGGCCGACCGCCGAGGTCGAAGTGTCGGAGCCGGCACGCACGCCGACCACGTATTTGCCATCCGCCGCAACGTCCGCCCCGATCACATCGTTGTCCAGCACATTGCCAGTGACCGTACCGCCCTCGATCACAGTTGCCGTGTCGCAATGGGCCTTGGGCACATCGTCGACGATGCTGATGACGATGGTGCTGGTGGTGCTGTTGCCGGCCGCGTCTTTCACCTGATAGGTGAAGGTCTCAGTGGTGACATTTGCCCCGTCATTGGCCGGTACCGGCGACTTGGGCGCCGACGTCAGGGTGTAGGTGTAGGACCCATCAGCGTTGATCTTGATCTGGCCATACTGGCCTTCGGCATTGCCGACCAGGCTATAGGTCAAGGCACCCACGCCCCCGGTGACGGCGCCGAGCAATGTGCCAGAGGCTGTTTCGCCGGTCGACCCTGGCTGGCTGCCGACGACTGTGCCGGGCGCCAGGTCTTGGCCGTCCTGCTTGAGATCGAGGGCTTTTTCGTAGACCTTCACGTCAGTGTCTTCACAGGCAACCAGCTGGCTGTCGTGGACCTTGATGGTGAGGGTGGTGGTGCTTTCATCACCGTCGGCATCACGGATGGTGTAGACGAAGGTGTCGGTGGCACCGGCCGGCGCCACGCTGTTGGGGTTGGCGTGATAGACCGCATTGCCCTTGGCATCCAGGGTCAGGTAGCCATAGTCGCCCTGCACCTGGGTCACCAGTTGGCCGACTGCCGAGGTCGAGGTATCGGAGCCGGCGCGTACGCCGACCACGTATTTGCCATCGCTCGGTACATCGGCGCCGATCTTGTCGTTGACCAGCACATTGCCTTCGACCACGCCACCCTCGTAGACACTGACGAAATCGCTGTAGGCCTTGGGCACGTCATCGACGATGCTGACGACAATGGTGCTGGTGGTGGTGTTGCCCAGCGAGTCTTTCACCTGGTAGGTAAAGGATTCGCTCAGGGTATTGGGGCCATCGTTGACATGATTGGGCGAGTTGGGCGCCGATGTCAGGGTATAGGTGTACGAGCCATCGCCATTGAGCTTGATCTGGCCATACTGGCCGACCGCGCTGCCCACCAAGGTATAGGTCAGGGCGCCAACGCCTCCAGTGACCAGGCCCGCCACCGTGCCAGAGGCGGTTTCCGCCGTGGAGGTGGGGTTGCTGCCTTGGACGTTGCCCGCCGCCAGGTCATTACCATCCTTGCTCAGGTCCAGCGCATTTTCGTACACCGTGACCCCACCCTCACCGCCCACCACCCACGAACAGTCGTGCACCTTGATGGTGACAGTGGTGGTGCTTACGTCACCGTCCGCATCGCGAATGGTGTAGACGAAGGTGTCGGTCGCACCGGCTGGAGCCACGCTGTTGGGGTTGGCGTGGTAGACCGCATTGCCCTTGGCATCCAAAGTCAGGTAGCCATAGTCGCCCTGCACCTTGGTTTCCAGCTGGCCAATCGCCGAGGTCGAGGTATCGGAACCGGCGCGCACGCCCACCACATACTTGCCCTCGCCTGGCACGTCGGCACCGATCTTGTCGTTGATCAGCACATTGCCTTCGACCGTACCGCCTTCGTAGACACTGGCAAAATCACTTTGGGCCTTAGGGATGTCATCGACGATGTTCACATCCAGGCTGCCCGTTGCGGTGCTGCCGTCGCTGTCCTTGGCGATCACCGTGAAGCTTTCCTGCAGGCTGTTGGTGCCATCGCCAGGGGCATGGGTCTCGTTGTCGAGCAGGGTGTAGCTGTAGCTCACCACCCCGGTGCTGGGGTTGTAGCCGGTAATGGTCAGGGTGTTGCCCAGGGGGGTGGTGAGCGACTGCGGGAAGCTCACCGGCACACCGCCGCTGACCAAGGTGATGCCGCCAACGCTCAACGTCTGCAGGCCGTCCGGCGCGCTCACGGTGAAGCTGCCGCTTTGGGCCAGCGCACCCTGGTTCGGCGCGCTACCGTCGGCCAGGTTCTTCTCGAACACGGTCAGTTCGCCGCCATTGACCTGCAGCCCACCCAAGGTCACCGGGTCGTTGAAGTTGCTGACGTTCAGGGTCAGGGTGGCGCTGCTGGTATCGCCATCGGCGTCTTTGATGGTGTAGGTGAAAGTCTCCACCCCACTGGCGCCACCTTTGAGGCCTTTGAAGTCCGGATCGTTAGTGTTGAGCGTGTAGGTGTAGCTGCCGTCTGCCGCCAGCACCAGGGTGCCGTAGGTGCCGGTGAAGGTGCCGCCGATGACCGGACCACCCGCCACCCGATCAGCGCCTTGCTGGTCATTGACCAGCACATTACCGGTCAGCTCGGTGTGCTGCTCGGTCGCGGTAACGGCGTTGGTGTCGTGCTCGGCCTTGGGCACGTCATCGACGATGTTCACGTCCAGCTTGCCGGTGGCGCTGCTGCCGTCGCTGTCCTGGGCGGTGACCGTGAAGCGCTCATGCAGGCTGTTGTTGCCCTGGCCGTTGGCGTGGGCCTCGTTGTCGAGCAAGGTGTAGCTGTAGCTGACGACCCCAGTGCTGGGGTTGTAGCCAGTGATGGTCAGGGTGTTGCCCAGCGCCGTGGTGACTGACTGCGGGAAGCCCACTGCGACCCCACCGCTGACCACCGTGATGCCGCCGACACTCAGGTTCTGCAGGCCATCGGGCGCGGTCACGGTGAAGCTGCCGCTCTGGGTCAAGGCGCTCTGATTCGGCGCGCTGCCATCGCCGAGGTTTTTCTCGAAGACGGTCAGTTCAGCGCCCTGCACATCCAGCCCAGCCAAGGTGACTGGATCGTTGAGGTTGCTGACGTTCAACGTCAGCAAGGCGCTGCTGGTGTCGCCGTCTGCATCCTTGATGGTGTAGGTGAAGGTTTCCTGGCCATTGCCACCGCCCTTTAGACCTTTGAAGTCCGGGTCGTTGGTGTTGAGCGTGTAGGTGTAGCTGCCATCTGCTGCCAGCACCAGGGTGCCGTAGGTGCCGGTGAAGGTGCCAGCGATTACCGGACCACCGGCGACACGGTCGGCGCCCTGCTGGTCGTTGGTCAGGACATTGCCGGTCAGCTCGACATGCTGCTCGGTGGCCGCCACCGCATTGCCGTCGTTGACAGCCTTGGGTACATCGTCACGAATCACCACATCCAGGCTGCCGCTGGCGACGTCACCATCGGTGTCGCTGACCAGCACCGGGAAGTGCTCACCGAGGCTGTTGTTGCCAGCGCCGTTGGCGTGTTGCTCGGCACCGCTGAGGGTGTAGCTGTAGCTCACGACGCCGGTTGCCGGGTTGTAGCCGGTGATAGTCAGGGTATTGCCCAGAGGCGTAGTTATCGACTGACCGACACCCGTGACCGCCCCTGCCGTGACCACGTTGATCCCGCCGACGCTGAGATTGAACACACCGTCAGGCGCCACCACGGTAAAGGTGCCCTGCTGAGTCAGCGCTGCCGGATCGCTGTGCGAGCCCTGGGGCAAGTTGGCTTCATCCAGGATCAGTTCACCGGGGCTGAGGTCCAGCCCTCCCAGGCTGACCGGATGATCTGGCTGGTCGACTGGCGGTGTGGGCGGCAGCGGGCGAGCGATCGAGGTATCGATGTCCAGGTCCCCCAGCTCACGGCTGGCCAACTCCGGAATGCCATTGAAGCCTGCGGTGGGGAAGCCGATCTCGGGGTCGACCTGCCCAGCCACTTCACTGAGCATGACGAAACTGTGCCCGCCCCCCAACGCGCCGGGAGCGCCGCCGGGGTTCTGACCCGCCGCTGGCGCCTCGCCTTCTTCGGTTGGGTCGGCACCCGCTGCGATGGCTTGTTGCAAGCGCTCGACATCAGTCAGCTGTGCCTGGCTCGGTGCTGCATCCTGGCTATGCACTTGAGGCGCGTGGTTGGCCAGCAGATCTGCGCTCATCGCAAGGCTGCTGCCACGGCCCAGGGTCAGCTCTGCACCGTTGTGCAAACGCACGGCGACGGCACCGGCACTGCCGGTCTCCAGCTGCTCACCGGCGAACAAGCGATCGCCCTCCACCAGCAGGCGACGGCTGCCATCACCGTCGACCGCGAATACCTGACCGACCACCTTGCTGACCACACCGATTAATTTAGCCATGCGCGCACGCCTCCCCTGCTGATCGGATTTCGCAGCCAACTGGCGTACCGCAGATCAGGAGAAGCGATGGATGCCGAGCACCCCGTTCGCGTCTGTCTCAACCATGAGATTGGAGCTCTCAGGTGACACGCGAGGCGATAGCAATGATGAAGCTTTGCCATCATTGAGCGACAATTTTTTGTCGCCAAATACCGCCTTGATCCCCTTTTCCATTTCGCTTAGCTGCAAAAATTCTGGAACCTTTCACGATGGCCCAAATCTGCTGTTTTCAGCGCGTATTCCGGACCACCTGATAAGAACAATGTCCCGTAATCCTTAGACCGCATAAGTTTTTTTTCGCATATCCATTATGAAAAAATCTTCTTAGCTGGCCCGCTAAATGTTCTTAGCTCTGTTGTAACAAACCTGAGACGGTTTGCTCACTATATTTCGTCATTTTATTGACGAACGCAGGACACATTTAGAGACCAGGGAGATGTACCCCATGCGCGTTCTTACCCCCATCACCAGTGCAATCCTGTTGGCTGCGGCGTGCGCCAACGTTCAGGCGATGTCGCTTAACGAAGCTGTTCAGAACGCCGTGGACCATCACCCGGAAATCAGCTCTTATCGCAACAGTCGCCTGTCTGCCGATGAAGATGTGAAATTTGCCCGTGGGGGGTTTTACCCAAGCGTTGACCTGGTAGCCGGCTACGGCCGCCAGCGCTCCGACAACCTCAACACCCGCGGGCTCAATCCTGACGGTACGCGTAACCACAACAAGGAGACGCTGAACTACACCCAGTCGGAGCTGCGCCTGCGCCAGATGATCTTCGACGGCTTCAACACCGCCAACGAAGTTGGACGCACTGAGGCGGTGGCCAATTCGCGCGCCTACTACACCCAGGCAGTCGCCCAGGACATCGCCTTGCGCACCATCGAGGTATACCTGGAAGTGCTCAAGCGTCGCGAGCTGGTGACGCTGGCCAAGAACAACCTGCAAGCCCACCTGCGCGTCAACGACCAGATCGGTCTGCGCAGCGAGCGTGGCGTCGGCAGCACTGCTGACCTCGATCAGTCCCGCGCCCGCCGCGCCCTGGCAGAAAACAACCTGGATACCGCCGAAGTCGATCTGGCCGACGCCGAGGCCAACTTCTACAGCGTGGTCGGCCGCGTTCCCGACGAGCTGGAAACGCCCTCCACGATCAAGGTGGAAATGCCTGCCAACCTGGAGGACGCACGCCGCGGCATGCAAGAGAACAACCCCTACCTGCGTTCTGCCCAGGCCGACGTGAATGCTGCCGAGCAACAGTACGAAGTGGCCAAGTCCCCCTTCTATCCACGCCTGGACGCAGTGCTGGCCACCGGCGCCAACAACAACCTGGGCGGTGAGCGCGGCCACAGCAACAATGACTGGCAGGCTGGCGTAGAGCTGAGCTACAACCTGTTCCGTGGCGGCAGCGACAAGGCTCGCCTGCAGTCCGACGCGCACAAGATCAACCAGGCCCTGGACATCCGCAACAATGCCCTGCGCGAGCTGAACGAAAACCTCAGCCTGTCGTGGAACGCCATGAACAATGCGCGCAAGCAAACCCCTACCGCCCGCGAATACGCCGAGACCACCCAGCGCGTGCGGGCGGCCTACCAGGACCAATTTGGCCTGGGCCAACGCACCCTGCTCGATGTGCTGGACAGCGAGAACGAGCTGTACAACGCCAACCGGCGCTACACCGAAGTGCGCTACACCGAGGAGTATTCGATGTACCGGGTGCTGGCGACCATGGGTGAACTGCTGAGCAAGCAGCGCATCTCGCTGCCTCCCGAAGCCATTGCCAAGAGCGAAGTACGCAGTGAGGCCAGGTTGCCCGAGATGCGTTAGGCGTTCAGGGAGCTACGTTCGGACGGAGCCGTACCCCCTCCAAATGCGGCAGGAGTAGGCCATCGTGACCAGTATGCAAACACCCCAGCCGCGTCTGGACGTCGATGATCCGTTGCTCGATGGCCTGCTGATCCTGTGCAAACTGCATGGCTGCCCGGCCAGCCGCGCCAGCCTGTGCAGCGGCCTGCCCCTGGCCGAGCAGCGCCTGGGCCAGGAGCTGCTACCACGGGCCGCCGCCCGCGCCGGCTTGCAGGCGCGCGTGCTGACGCGCGAACTGTCGGCGATCTCGGCGCTGAACTTGCCCGTCCTGCTGTTGCTCAACGATGGCCGCAGCGCTGTGCTGCAGCGCTGGGGCGAGGATGGCCGAGCGCTGATCCTGCCCTGTGAAGCTGAAGGCGGCGAGCAATGGGTCGAGCGCCAGGTGCTGGAGCAGGCCTACTGCGGCCAGGCCCTGTTTGCCCGGCCGCGACATACCTTGGAAAACCTGCGCACGCCGCTGATGCCACGAGTCGATGCCTGGTTCCGCGATACCTTGCGCCATTCGCGCTGGTTGTACAGTGATGCGTTGCTAGCCAGCCTGCTGATCAACCTGCTGGGCCTGATGGTGCCGCTGTTCGTCATGCAGACGTACGATCGGGTGGTGCCCAACCAGGCTATCTCGACCCTCTGGGTGTTGGTCGCCGGCTTGTTCATCGGCACCGCATTTGAAATGGTCCTGCGCATGGTCCGCGCCCACCTGCTCGACCAGGCCGGCAAGAAGACCGACCTAATCCTCTCCGCCACTCTGTTCGAACGCATCACCGGCATGTCGATGAAAGCCCGCCCAGCGACCATCGGCGGCTTTGCCCAGAGCATTCACGACTTCCAGGGCCTGCGTGAATTCCTCACGGCGGTGACCCTGACCAGCATCATCGACCTGCCGTTCGTGGCGCTGATGCTGGTGGTGATCGGCCTGCTCGGTGGCTGGCTGGTAGTGATTCCGCTGGTGGCGTTTCCGCTGGCAGTGGGCTTTGCCCTGTTCATCCAGATACGCCTGCGCGACACGGTGGAGAAAAGCCTGAGCCTGGGCGCGGTACGCCAGGCCCTGCTGATCGAGACCCTCGGCGGCCTGGAAACCCTCAAGGCCTGCGGCGCCGAGAGCGAGCGCCAGTACCACTGGGAGCACACCAACGGCGCCATCGCCCGGCTTGATGCACACGCGCGCAACCTGTCTTCGCTGGCCAGTAACGGCACCCTGTTCATCCAGCAGTTCTGCGGCATGGCGACCATCGTTGCGGGTGTCTACAGCATCATTGCCGGCAATCTCAGCGTCGGCGCCCTGGTCGCCAGCTATATGCTCGGCAGCCGGGTGTTGGCGCCGCTGGGGCAGATCGCCGGGCTGATCACTCGCTATCAGCAAGCCCAGCTGACCATGCGCAGCACCGACGCGCTCATGGCCCTGCCGCAGGAACGCCAGCTGGACCAGCAGGCGTTGGAACACACCACGCTCCAGGGCGGCATCGGCGTCAGCCATGTGACCTTCCGCTACCCCGGGCAAACCGCCGCCGCCCTCAACGACGTCAACCTGACCGTGCAACCGGGCGAGCGCATCGGCATCATCGGCCGCAGCGGCTCGGGCAAGAGCACCCTGGGGCGATTGTTGATGGGCTTTCATCACCCGGACGAAGGCCAGGTATTACTGGACAACCTCGACCTGCGTCAGCTGGACATCGCCGACCTGCGCAGCCAGATTGGCTATGTCGCCCACGACCTGCCGCTGCTCGCTGGCAGCCTGCGCGATAACCTGACCCTCGGCGCGCGGCATGTCAGCGACGCGCGCATGCTGGAAGTCGCCGAGCTGACGGGCGTCAGCGAACTGGCCCGGCAACACCCGCAAGGGTTCGACCGGCCAGTGGGTGAGCGCGGCCAACTGCTCTCTGGCGGCCAACGCCAGGCGGTACTGCTGGCCAGGGCTCTGCTGCTGGAGCCGCCGATCCTGATCCTCGACGAGCCGACCAGCCACATGGACAACAGCGGCGAAGAGCAACTGCGCCAGCGCCTGCTGCAATGGGTACCGGGCAAAACCGTGCTGCTGGTCACCCACCGCACCTCGATGCTCAGCCTGGTGGACCGGCTATTGGTGTTGGACAACGGCAAGATCGTCGCCGACGGACCGAAGGATGCGGTCATCGACGCCCTGCGCAAAGGTCGCATCGGCGCGGCCCTGTAGACGTCTTCGAGGAGTAGGTCCATGTCCATCATGCGCAGTTATTTGCAGGGCACCGGCAAGAGCGCCGAGCGCGACTACATGCCGGAGCTTGCCGGCGCCACCTTGCAGGACGCGCCGCGCCTGTCACGCCTGACCGTATGGCTGGCCGCCGCCTTGCTGTTGGTGGCGCTGACCTGGGCCAGCTTCGCCGTACTCGATGAGGTCACAGTCGGCGAAGGCAAGGCCATCCCCTCGAGCAAGGTGCAGGTGATCCAGAACCTGGAAGGCGGCATCGTCACCGAGATCTTCGTCCGCGAGGGCCAGATGGTCGATAAAGGCGCGACGCTGCTGCGCCTGGACGACACCCGTTTTCGCTCCAACAAGGGTGAAAGCGAGGCCGATCGCTATGCATTGACGGCGCAGGTCGAGCGCTTGTCGGCGGAGGCTGAAGGCCGCCCATTCGAGCTGTCGGAACAAGTGCGCGCCAAAGCGCCACAAGTCGCCGAGGATGAAACCGCCTTGTATCAATCGCGCCAGCGGCGCTTGGCCAGCGAGAAGCAGACGCTCAATGAGCAACTGCGGCAGAAGACCCAGGAGCTTGCCGAGTTCCGCTCCAAGGTCGACCAGTACCGCTCTGCCCTGGGCTTGCTCCAGCAGGAGCTGAACATGTCCTCGCCGCTGGTGGGCACTGGGGCGATTTCCCCGGTGGAAATCCTGCGCCTGAAACAGCGCACAGTCGAAGCCCGCGGCCAGCTCAATGCCACCAGCTTGGCCATCCCACGTGCCGAGGCAGCGGTGGCGGAGATCAAGAGCAAGATCCAGGAGGCGGATGCGACCTTCCGCTCCGAGGCGGCCAAGGAGCTCAACGATAAACGCACGGAGCTGTCGAAGATTGCCGCGACCAGCATCGCCATCGATGACCGGGTCAACCGCACAACGGTGGTGTCGCCGGTACGCGGGATCGTCAAGCTCCTGAAGGTCAATACCATTGGTGGCGTGGTGCAGCCGGGCAGCGATCTGGTGGAGATCGTGCCGATCGAGGATAACCTGCTGATCGAAGCCAAGGTGCGCCCGCAGGATGTCGCGTTCCTGCATCCGGGGCAGACGGCGATGGTCAAGTTCAGTGCCTATGACTACACCATCTATGGCGGGCTGAAGGCCAAGCTTGAGCTGATTGGCGCGGACACGGTTACCGATGACAAGGGCAATGCGTTTTATCTGATCCAGGTGCGTACGGACAAGAACCACCTGGGCGGGGACAACAAGCCGTTGCTGATCATCCCCGGGATGGTGGCGACGGTGGACATCATCACTGGGCAGAAGAGTGTGCTGGATTATCTGTTGAAGCCGGTGCTCAAGGCGCGGACTGAGGCTATGAGGGAGCGTTGAAGGGTTCTGAAGTCGCGAAGTGAGTGGCGGCGCCTGGGCTGGCCTTATCTGCCGATAGTGGCGGGTCTGTGAATATTCCGGCCTCTTCGCGGGCACGCTGAACTGGTCAATTTATTTTGGGGGGCGCCATCATTGCGCCCGTAGAAGGTGTCCAAAATCATTAGGCCAGATCAGCTTGCCCCGCGATCTGCCGCAACGCGGCAGAGCCTGAATTCGCGGCGTCTTTGCACTATGTGATATCGGGTACAGGAGCGCTTTGCACTCCATCGCGGGGCAAGCCCGCTCTCACAAAAATTTTCGTACAGCGCCTAAACAAAGTGCGCGATCAGGCGCAAACACGCAGCTCGTCTCGACCATAAAGTATCTTGCAAAAGTTACGCCTATAGGGCTTGCCAATCATTGCCAAAGGGTAGCGTTGAGGGCGGTCTCGATGGAGACCAAACACCGGGGTCGGGTGAATACCTCGTCAAATCATTAAAGAAGTTTGGCAAAACGGCAGTCTGGTCAAGTAGCCCTCCCGCCGCAGCCATGCTTTCGACTTGCGCCCGAGGCAAACTTCTTACTTGCCTATAATTCACGAAGCCTCCAACGGTGTTAGTTACCATTGTGTCCACTGCACTGTGGCAAAAAGCAGCGATAGTATGGTTAGGGCCATTCAATATTGGAGCCATTTCCCTTTCCATCATTGGACGATAGGGTCCAATACCCTCTATCCGCGTATACATAGCCACATTCAATACTTCAAAATCCGCATAATCTTTGTATTTATGGGCAACTTCTAAATCCGCCGCAAAAAATTCAGGCATCTCCTGAGTCTTATATTTATCAGCCATAGGATTCGGCTGCAAGACGCCGTTATGATCAGGCATGAACTTATACTGCCGCTGACCATAAGGATTACCATGTGTGCCGGTAAGTATAGTAATTCTAGGTCTACTACCTTCACTCCCGGCTATAATCCTGTGTATTGTGTGCTCAGTGACGCCACTGTTGGTGGTCATCGGCGTCATCCATACCATACCACCGGCTGCGTTGCGCTTGGGCTGCATCATTGCGTTCATCATTTTCTGATACTCCGGATCTTCGGACCCCAGTTTGAATGTCACAAAACTTGGATCTCCCCCGCGCAGTGCATTCCCATCTAGGTATTCTGTAGATCTTGAAAAACGCGACATTCGGAACTTGCCAAAGGCTTTAACAACCCTCGCTCGTACGTTACGCAATATCTTGAAAGCTGCCTTGAGACCTTTGAGAGCTTTGACTCCAACAATATCGGCGAAGCTAGCAATTGTCGCCGCCCACCCCAGCTTTTCTGCCAACTCTGGGTTACTACGCTGGACTGCCACCTTGGCGATTTCAAACCCGGCGTAGGCAAACGTCGACGCGTACATCATCCATTTCGCCACCCCGAGCATCTGCGCCCCCACAGCCGGTGCGCTTGCCAATGTCATCACGACGTGGCCGATCGGCTCCAATGTGGCAGAAAGGCTTGGATTGCTCTGACGCAAGGCCATACCCGTTGCCGTGATTCCTGCGCCAACGGCCAGTCCAACCATGAGTATCCCAACCACAGCTGGAGCGAGTAATCCCGCTGACCCGATAATTGCTGCAGCTGAAATCGCTACCATCACCCCCAGCATTACCCACTCCCCAACACTCGCTGCCTGCGGTGGTGGTGGTTTGGTAGCCTCGATCAGGTCATCGAGATAGGCGAGGTTACTGGCCGCATCGCGACGGCTAATCATGATATGACCGCTGGGGTCGTGCCAATTGACTGGGTCGCCTTCGGCGCAGTAAGCGCGATCATTCAAACCACCAGCACCGAAGGGACTCCAGTCATCTGGTTGATAGAAAACTTTGTGCCCTGGGTCATAAACCCGGTAGCCATTGCCCAAGTGATAACGACCCGTCACCGGATCTGCTCGCTGGCCGTTGTAACCCAGGCCGGCTTTCAGGGCATTCATGCTGTCTAGAGGAGCCTCCCCCCAGGGTGTGAAGCTTACAGAATTGCGCTGCCAGTTGCCGTGGGCGTCCTGTGAGTACTCATCACCACCGCCGTTTTGCGGATCGGTCAAGGTGAACAGCACTTGATCACCCAGCGCAATTGCAAAGCCCGCTTCGTCATCAAGGGTCACCCGCTTGATTACCGTGCCCTGTGTGTCCAGCCAGGTTTCCGCGCACACACGACCGTTGGCGTAGCTCAGAATACGACGCTGCTGGGTAGCGGCAATGTACTGAGCAATCAACTGATCGGCTTCATCGTACTCATAATAGGTCAGCGGCAACGTCTGACCTTTCGCGGTTACCGAGCGAAGCTTACCGGTCTCGCTATAGGCCAGTGTTTGTTCGTGCTCATTGGTTGTGAGGTTGCCGTTACCGTCGTAAGCCAAAGCGACCAACTTCTGCTCGCTCTTGGTCGTGCCTTCAAGCTTATGGCTTTTAAACTGGGTACGGCGGGTCGGGTGCTGGGCATCCGTGTACTCGTAACTCTGCTCGACCGTGCTTCCATCCGCACGCAAGGTCGTGCAACTGCTCATATTGCCGAGCACATCGTAGGTATAGATCTGCTCATTGATAGTTTTACCAGCAGCATCCTTGACTTCATTGCCGTCGGTGGCAACGACTGTCCACTTCTGCAGCTCATCGGTACCAGTGACCGTGGTGTTGTAGGTAAATGTCTCTATGCGGGCGTGCTCAGCGGCTCCGTCTCGATAAAGTGTTTTGCTCAACAACTGGTTGGCCGCCGACCAAGTCTGGTGATAGCGGGCCTTTACCTGCCCGCCCACACGGTATATGCGCTCGGACTCACGGCCTAAGGCATCGTAGCTGAAGGCAACACTCATTCGTTGCCCGTTACGCATGTCTTGCACCATCACTGAGGCGCATTGGCCCAAAGCTGTGTACTGGTAGCGATACTCCAGCGAGCCACGGCGCACGCGGCTCCGACGCCCTTGAAGGTTGCTCCACGCTTCACTGCTTCCCCCGCTTGCGTGCCGTACAGAAATCAGTTGCCCACGCAACGACCGCAACGCTTGTTGACGCTGCAGCGTCCTATGCACCGTACGGTCGAAACGCCAGGTGCCCAACAATAACGGCGACAACAACTGGCTAGTGACTTGGCTTTGCTGGGTGCCTAGCGCCTTGCGCTCGCCAGCTATTCCACGGGTCAAGGCGGAATAATTGAATGTAATCAGGGCAGTTCCCAACCCAGTCTCTCCAGCTTTCTGGGTGTACCAGCAGACCGCATCGCCGTTTAGTTCCTTCGGGTAAACGGCTGAACCATCGGGCTGACGGACCTTACCCGCGTTCAGCGTGCTCTTCTTGCTGGCATCAGCTCCACGCACAAAAGCCTGCACTACGTCACCCTGATTGCCATTGCCCACCATTGACCGGCTGCCAAGTACTTTTTCGCTCCCTTGGGCAGCCGTTACACTGACCTTGACCGGCACTGAACTTAAACCCTGATACTCCCATTTCACTACTGAGCCATCTGGGCGTTTAATGCTTTCCTTGCGTGCTAACTCATCCCAGGCAATTTCCCACTCCCGCTGCTTGGGGCTGCCACTGGCGCATGGGATAGTTTGCTTTACACAGGTGACTTGGCCTTTGGCATTGAGCGTCTCGACGGTTTTGATACCCGCCCCTCGAGTAGTTTTTTCGCCCCCTGTCCAGCTTGCTCGGGCCAGGGTAACGCTACCGTCCTTGAGGTTGGTCTGCTCATGCTCGTGAGTGAACTGTGCGGCTCCCGCGTACAGTCCCAGCACTGACTGGGTCTTGCGGGAGACCGCACCCGTTGCGTTGTCAGTCACGATCTTGCCAGTGCGGTCTATCTGCCAATAGCAGTCTTTCAGGTTCTGCGGGGGCGTAACCTGCGGACTACCTACGCGCAGCCCACCCGGCAGATAATCATAGGCCTCCTGCCAGTTCAGGCGGCTATCACTACCCCAACAGACTTCCTCCAGTAGGCAATAATTCGCGTCGGTGTGATCGTTGCCCGGCTCGCGTTGCAGTTCCCGGCGCACGACGCGTTGCAAGCCGTCGTACAACACTCTGCTGTGACGGCCCGTGGCATCTGACAACCTGACCTGAGTACCAGCGACGGTCTGCTGATAGCCTACGGTCTGCGTATGTTTCACCTTGAGCTTCGACACATCCCCACTGTCGAACGCGGCCTGGTCGAACGCATAGGTCGTGCTGCTCAGGCCACGACCGCGGCTGTCATAGGCATGGCAAATAAAGCTGGTGGGCTTGCCCTGCCCATCCTGCTGGCTTTCGCGCAGCACACGGCCAGTGCGTACAGAGACAATATGCTGCAGCAGCACCGCCTCGCCGTCACCTACAGCCAACCTGGCGGTTTGGCGCAGCTTGTTGGTGCCAGGTTGCTCGCCCTTATACAGGGCCTCGGTCATGGCTTGGGTGTTGCGTGCAGTTTTATCATCTTTGTACCAAGTGGTGACCGTGCGCGTGGTACTGCGGATGGCGCCCTTGACCTCGTTGTAGGCGATCTGTGCCAGCGAAACACTCAAACCCTTGCGCTCAGCTTTTTTCGCAAGCTTCAAGATAGCGTCTTGTTTCCAATCGCCCACCGGCTCGATGCCCTCAAGGGTAAGTACCGTATCAGGCAGCAATATGCCATTGTCATCCCGATTACCGCTGATATAGCCAAACAAGGTCAGGACCGGGTCCGATTTGTTTTCAGCCGAAAACTTTATGTACTCATACTGCGCGCACAACGGTAATAGCGCACCCGGCCCCTTGGGCAAATGGGGGCACGTAAGCTTCACCGCTTCGGCCAATGTCCTGCCGTCGGCCAGTGTAAGTCCGGTAACGACGGCACTTACGTCCGGTACCTGTTGCGTAATAGGTATTTTTGTAACTACCGGGTCCTGGTAGTACCACGCCTGCGCGGTCATTCCATCATCGGTGGTAAAAAGGCTCGGCTCGAAGCGGCCTTTTATGTACTCCACACAGTTGGTCTCAGTCTGGGTCTTCTCAAGCGCTTTGCGGGCATCACTCATGACTGCTGCTCCGGAAGTTGCAAGGTAGTGAGGTCTTCGACGGTGACGGTGGTAGATACCTGCAGTGCTCGAGCCAACGGTTTGAGCTCCGCTGGATAGTCGGCAGTATTCTGCTGATAGCGGTACTGACTGGTCCGACGCTGTTGGCCTGGTACCTCCTCGATAATGCGATCAAGCAATGAGCCGCCTTCGTCACAGACGGAGTACTCCCAGCGGGTAAACGGTTCCGCGTCGGCATCAACACCCTCGTTCAAGATCGGGGTTCTCATGGCTGACAATACATAGTCGTAACCCGACCATTTCCATGCGTTGATGATGTTTGGTTGGTTTGCCCCTGGGGTTATCGTATGCAGACTGACGCGAGGTAACAGCCTTTCACTGCTCGCTCCGTACTTGACTGCCTCTACCGAACCGTCTTCTTCCGCCACGCTGGTGAGCACGCGATCCAGCGCGACATCCCTTGAATAGCCAAACTGCACGCGTTGATCGACAGTGCCACCGTCCACATCACGGTATCGTGTTAAGGTCTTCAGTAAGCAATCTTCGATATCCAGGACGATCGTGCATTTCTCATCGCTGTCTGGCCAAAGGGTAAAGGTAGTTTTGTCGGGGCCCTCAAGCACAGGCTTATCAGCCTGGCTGGCATTCAGCAGTACGGTGTCTCCATCCTTGATATTTTTCAGCCGCACGTGCCCTCCTACCCCCTGCCACTCGAGTGTGAGTGTGTCACCGTGGGCTGAAGCTATGCTTGATGTGGTTAAAAGCAATGCTGGACGGGTGAGGTTTTCCAGCGTCTGAGTGAACTGGGCGCGCATACGTGCCATGGCAGCAGCCTGTTCGGCTTGAGCGCGCTCAACCTCGAGTTGCTGTTTGAACTCGCCCTCCGGCCGCCCCGCGCGCTCCCACAAGGCGTAATCGTATTTTTTAATCAGCGCTTTAAATTCTGTTACAGCCGCCGTTGCCGCTGCAGATACAGGCACACCTGCAGTCAATTCTCCCCCGAACAACCCGAACGCCGGCCCAAATAGCGCAAACAACCCTGGGTTCGACTTCTGATCAGGCTTGGGCTCCGATTGTTTGAGAAATACCATAACCTTCTCGCCAAGAGATTTAAGGTAGGCGCTACCGCTCTCTTCATCATCATGATCGTCAGGCTTGCTGATCACTTCCTTACGGCCATCTGGAAACTCCAGGGTCAACCGGGTTAGACGGTCCTCACTGCCTTGCGCATCGGTAATGGTAAAGCCGACGCGCTGTACCTTGTTCTTCGTGTTCGCAATCAGGGTTCTGATTTCTTTCAGGGTCAGCTGTACTGTACGGCCCGTGCTCAGGGTCAACTGCCGCTCGCGGTTGTCAAAGGACGAAAAACGAAACGCCCAACCGTCACCCAGCGCACTTTCATTGGCCCGACGGGCGGAATAATGCAACGACAGGTCAATAACAGGGCCCCGCCCCGTCAACCCTTGCAATGTGCAAATGGGGTAATGGGCGTGGAACAGCCCCGTTCGCTCGTCAACACCATTGGTGCTTGCGCCGGTGGTATCGTAGAGCTGAGAGCCATGGGTTGAGGCGTAATCAGCACAGAGCGTGTCGGGCGGAGAATACTTCGGTGCCGTAGGTAAGATAACGGGGTTAAGCCCCACGCACTGCCAGATTTTTTCCGCTGTTACATAACCATTCCAGATTTCTGGGTGAGTGTGCGCCGAACCATTCGGCCGATGTATCTCGAACAATACCTGGTCAGCATGTGCCTCAGCAAAATTAAAACAATAGCCCGACGCCAAAGAAGGAGGAGCAATCACTGAAGCCAACTGCAGGCAGCCATGACCCTGTACAGTGACCGCCACAGAGCGCCCGGACACGTTAACCACCGTTAATTTTTCTGGCTTATCTTCAAAACTCACCGAGCATGAAGCACTTCCATTTTCAATCAGATTCATCTTGCAGGGGAACGCATATTTACGGAACGTCTTGTACAGCGTTACTTCGTCTACATGCCCCCGAACACCAAGATCGTTAAACATCCCGTCACGTTCTAACTCGAGCTGACTTTCCACATAGTCATAGCCATTCATTGAGAGATACTTCCACGCCGCCTTCGACTCAAACAGCTTCCACAACACGTAATTCGGCACTAAAATATTGGACTCGATAGATGACATCCAACACCATCTCAAATCACGATCTTTACCATGTTCATAAACTGAAGTTTTGAAAACCTCATAATCCTGCAATAGCCCACTACGCCCGCCTGACCCATGGTGAAACTCTGCACCGTCGTGCATAAAAAAATTAAGCTGCACTACTTTCCGATAGAATTTTCTCATCATGTTACTTATTTCGTCTGACTCAGAGCCTTTGGCGTTGGGCGCATAAGAGCGTCCAGAACCATCACATAGCTTTACGAGAAACTCCCCAAACGGTCTCTTAACAACTGAACCCCAGCAATCATTCAAACGCAGCGTCGCCAAGAGATCCTCATAAATACCCTTAGGCAATTTATTCTCCCTATTAAGAACAACACCACTCGCACAGAGAAGGAACACACCCAAAATCTGATTGCGCACTTCAGCCGTTGTTACTGCACCTCTCACCCTTGGAAGTTGCACGTTCGCACTCAACGTTTTGCATCCAAACTGCATCAACACATCCGCACTAGCGTCCAACCAAAATGCAAGGGAAGACACTGAAACTTCCCGCCCCTCTTCCACCACGGGACACGTCGCACTGCCAAAACTACAGGCTATACCAACGGCAATCATTTCAGCTTCGAGGAATGCCTGAAGGCTCTCCACCCAACTCGACAAATAGTTAGAATCTTCACTTTTTACCAAGATAAAGCTACAGCTGTGAGTCACATTTCCGCTTCGACGATCACGCAGTTCAAGGTGCAACTCGGTATCTACATTGCTCTGGGATTCAAGCATTGTGTGTAGCGTTATTGCTGTATTTTGATCCTGCACTTGCGGAGTAGCGGGTACCCAATGGGTGGCACCTCCCAATGGTTCGCTCATCCAGATCCGCAGCGGTACTCCAGCCTGCCACCACTGATGGGTGGTGGCATTCTCAGCCGGCTCTTTGTTTAAATCCCCCACCTTTCCGAGGTGAATATAGCCAGCGAGCAGGGACTGCTTCAGCACTTGACTCAATGCTAGAGGCCACGCCGCCTCCGCGGTTTCATTAGCCTTCGGCGTGAACTTGAACGGCGAGCCCGGCAATGGCACTCCGGACACATCATCGTGCACGTTCAAACAAATGGTTTTTCCTGCGGTCAATGATCCATTTGCTGCAAAACCATCCAACGCATACCACATTAATGGCTCAATCGTGACACTCAGGTTCGACCCTTGAGGAACCCACAAAGCATTCGCTTCAATGGCCGACTTGATGGTGATTTTGTCGTTCTCCAGCACCCCAGCCCGAAGTAGATTAGAACGTTCATTGATCACACTACACACGTGCTTCTGCTGAGCGCCGGCTTCCGTGTGCGTGGGGTCACAGGTGACTATGTGAGACTCGTGCAGGTACTGGCTGGATCGGTCACGGACTTGAATACAAATGCGCTCAACCCAAGAGGGGAAACTGTCAGGCACATAGCCTGCAATGACCTGATTGGCGACAAACGGCGCATTCGTATACATACGCGCTAGCGGTTCGAATACCCAGATCCGGTCAAATTGGGCACGCGCGGACTCTTCGGCAGCGCAATAACTGATACTATCAACACCCTTATCAGCAATGAGGACACCGTCTTTACTCAAGTGCCCTGCCTGTAACAGTGTGGAGCCTTCAACCAAAGTGGTATCGGAATTAATTGCAGCGACCAGCGCCTTTGGCCATACTGATTTTTCCCGATTATCTTTCGTGGCTGTAAGTTCGACAGACTTCAAAACGCGCCCATCCAAGTGAGCGACCGCCCAAACCCGGACTTTTTCACCTATCACCAAGTCCCGGTCTGCGAGCAAGTAACCAGGACTCGTCCATTGGCACGAACCACTTCCGAGCGTCATGCTATCGAAACCGGTCATATCAGGGAGTGTATCAGCAGCCCGCAAATACGCTGCCCCCGCCAGTTCCCACCAGGACTCCAGTGGCGGAATTGTTAAGCTGGCGGAATTATGTTCTGGAATCTCTGGAATCTCTGGAGGCTTGGGCTTAGGTAAACCATGAACCTTGCTGACATCTGTAATTTTTTCGGGTGCAATTTGCAATATTTTTTTTAATAACTCATCACTCCCCAATGCTGCAGACCTTACGATTAACCACTGACACACTGGCAGTGAGTCCGGATAACCTAAGACAGCACCCTCTCCATACCCCCCACCTCTGTAACCGTCACCCGGCTCAATGTAAATTTCCCCGTCATAGGATTGCGTCAATGAAAAAACTTCGAAACCCGCAGGAGCCTCATCCAGGAACAAATGCTGCTCTTCAACTGAAGGAACTGTAATATCTTCCAACCCTGCATAATACTGTGCAGCAATACTGGTTTTATCTAAAAGACTCCAACCCGTCGCGCTTGATATCCGCCCATTTGTCGACAGCAGTTTCAATACAGCTTCTTGGCTCGCACCCTCATCTACGAGGACCAACATCTCTTCTGTCGCCTGGGCCACTGCTCGTTTGACCAAAGCGTCCACGACCTCAGGATCGCCCCAAATTGCCTCTTTCTTACTTGAAAATACGGCAATTTTCCGAACACCTTCATAGCCGCTAGCGAGTACTAGGTCCGAACCCGACAGAATGCAAGGCACACTTAACGCTTCACGCCGTTTTTTCAAAGCTGCATCAGCCTCTTCGATAGGCTCTTTACGCGTAAACGGAATTATAAAATTAAAACGCGGGTCGTCCGCCTTTGGTTTCAGGCCGTCTGACCCAGCATAGGGCCCCTTAGTGATAAACCTCACGCCTTCCTCAAGTACCTCCAAAATGTAGAGCGTTGAGCCACCGTCAGAGGTTACACAATCACCTCTTTTGAACCCGAGAAGCTCCAACATTTCTTTACTGTACATAGAGACTCCTGGGCCCCACGCAGCGACCATAACGCCGCCGAGACCAATTAGACGACCGGAAAAAATCGTATTGATTCACGTCATTGCTGAATAGGATTACTCCAAAGCCTCGCATGCATTAAACACGTTAACCACTGACAAAAATGACAGTTGACCAACTGGAAGAACCTAGGCTCTGTCTGAAATCCCGTGCAACCCAAATTGCCGCCCCCCATGGACTGAGTTCTTGTAGAGCCTCCGGCCATCGACGGAAAGGAATTCTGTGATGGCGAAGCGTTATGAACTCTCGGACGAGGGATGGGGATGTGGTCGCCGATCTGTTTACTGGAACCCACGTCAGAGGTAGGCCCCGAGCCAGTGATCGACGGATGCTTGATGGCGTACTGTGGGTGCTCTGTTCGGGTGCTGCGTGGCAGGATAGCGGTCAGCTACGAATGGCTGCTAACGACCCAAAGCTGCCCTTCACGACGTTCCGCAATCGGCCAAAAGCTGCCTGTTCGTAACTGGCGAAAGCTTCCGGAATTGGATGCCTGAAAGCGCACGATTACCCACTCGCACTCCAGGTACTACGACATGCCCTCAATTCATACCCTGAATGCTCGCGGCAACGTTCTCCTCCCTGTAATGCCCGCTCCCACAGGCTCACCGCCAGCCGGAACAACCGCGCGGTATCTGTGGCAGGTGTGGTGGGTGATCTGGCCTTTTCGCGGGCAAGCTGGCCAACACAAAAGAAAAATTCAAACCTTGGCTGTGGCTTCTGCGAGAGCGCAGCGATTCGCCCACTCTTGATCTTCGTGCGCGCAGTTTCGGGCGACGCAAATTCGCGACTTCAGGAGGCTGAGCAGAGGTGCCTGTAGGGCCAGGTGCGCCAGCACCCTTCGGCGTAGCCGAAGGCGCGAGATGTAGATTTGCGTAGCAAATCGTAGGCCGCACGGGCCCGGAAGGCGCCGGCGCGAAGGGATCCCGCCACGGGCGGGACTGATGGTGGAGCGCAGACTTTTTTGGTTACTTTTGGCTGGGCCGACACAAGAAACCCAGAACCTCACCCCCCCCCGTGATTACGCTCAAACGTCTCCCGCCCCATAGCCCTGATCTGCCCCTCGATCAACGCCTCAAACGGCCGCAACAACTGATCAAAACACCCCGGTGCCTCCAACACATTGAGCCCCTGCACCACCGCCTCCAACGTAGACAGAGCCCCTGCCTCGGGCGCCTTGCGCAAACGATACCGCGAAGGCAAAACCTGCCCCAGCGTCACCCGCGGCAACTGCGCCAACAACGGATTGAGGTACAAAAGCTTACGCGCCTTACGCCACGTCCCATCCGGCACAATCAGCATAAAGGGCAATTCACATCCCTCCTGCGCATACCCCACCAAGGCCTGTGCCTGCTCCCCCGGAAACAACAGCACCGGGCGATACCCAGGCGTCGCCAATAACTGATCAAGATCGGCAAACACTTCGCCCACCCGCAACTCGGCATTGACTAACCCCAGGGTCGCCAAACGGGCGGTATTGAGGGCATGCAAACGCTCACTCGGGTGCTGCAACACCACCACGCGAGTACGGCTCTGAAGATGGGGAATCAACGGGCAAAGACAATGATCTCGCGCACGCAGGCAGCGTTCGCAGCGGGGTCTGGACATCGGGTTCTCCTGGCTCAGGCAATTTTGCCACAGCCACCCGAAAAAAAAGCCCACATCCCTGTGGGAGAGACGATCACGCGCTATCGGTTGAAACGTTCAGCCAGGCTGTGCAGATATTCGGCCATGCGCTCAAGGTCCTGGCTGATTTCAGCCCCCTGCTTGGCCTGCCCCGCACTCTGGTCGCACAAGTGCGCGATGCGGGTTATCTGCTGATTGATGTCCTCGGCCACATGGCTTTGCTGCTCCGAAGCTGTCGCCATCTGCTGGCTCATGCCGGTGATACGGCTGACCGCCTGGGCAATGCCTGACAATGCCTCACGCACCGCCTCGACACTGTGCACGCTGTCGCGCGAGATCTGCTCGCCGCGATTGGCGGTGGACACCGCGCGCTCAGCCCCCGCGCGCAGGCTGGCAATGATGTGGTGGATCTCATCGGTGGAGGCCCGGGTGCGCTGCGCCAACGAGCGCACCTCATCGGCGACCACGGCAAACCCGCGACCCTGCTCGCCCGCCCGCGCCGCCTCGATCGCGGCATTGAGCGCCAGCAGGTTGGTCTGCTCGGCAATCGAGGTGATCACATCGACCACACTGCCAATCGACTGGGTCTGCTCGGCCAAGGCATTCACGGCCTGGCCGATGTCGTTGACCGCCTCGCTCATGCTGCCCATCGCCTGCAAGCTCTGCTGCGCCAGGTCGCTGCCTTGCTGAGCCAACTGATCGGCGTCGCTGGCCGCATGGGCGGTGCTTTGCACGTTGTGAGTGACTTGCTGGATGGTCGCGGCCATTTGCGCAATGGCGGTGGCCGACTGATCGGTCTCGCTGCGCTGGCGATCGAGCATCTGCGCCTGGGCATCCGACAGGTCCGCCGACTGCGCAGCGCGCGACTTGACCCCGACGCCGGCATCGACCAGGCGAGTCAGCGCTGTCTGCAAACGCGCTTCTTCGCTGATGATGGCCAGGTCCAACTGGCCATGCAGACCGGGATTATCACTGTAGGTCAAGGCCACGAGAGGGCTGGTGAAGGCTTTGGGATGCTCATCGAGGGTGCGCTGGATGGCCCGATTGTGCCGATGCTCGATCAAATACCAAGCGCACAATTGGCTGGCCATCAGCACCGCCAGCGCGGCATAGGGCTGCAGCCACAGGTAGCCGGCCGCCGACACCAGCCCCGCGCCGATCAGCGGCCAGCCCTGGCCCAACCCATGGCCTAATCGCGCCGCCCAGGAGACTGCACTGCGACCGTTACGCAGGCGTGTATAAAGCGCCTCGGCACGGTGGATCTGCTCACGACTAGGCACCGAGCGCACCGATTCGTAGCCGCTGATCCGGCCGTTTTCATAGATCGCCGTGACATAGGCGCTAACCCAATAGAAGTCGCCGTTCTTGGAGCGGTTCTTGACCACTCCCATCCACGGTTTGCCCTGTTTGATGGTTTCCCACATATGACCGAAAACTGACGGCGGCATGTCCGGGTGACGCACCAGGTTGTGGGTCTGCCCGACCAATTCGTCGTAGGTGAAACCGCTGATCGCCACGAATGCGTCATTGCAATAGGTAATGCGGCTGTTGAGGTCGGTGGTGGAAATCAGCCGCTGCTCGCTGGAGAAGGTTCTTTCATGCTCGGTGACGGGCAAATTCATGCGCATCGGGGCAGTCCTTGCTTGTGTAGATGATGGGAATTTTCATCAAAGCAAGTAGAGGTTTAGCAGAGCGCCAGCATGAAAGCGGTCAACTTTTTGTAGGAAATTATCCCTGTCAGACGGAATGTCCTAAATGCGGTATTGCCTAGCCAACATTGAGCTGGCTTTTGAGCAGGTCACGGAAGGTCTGGATCAATGGCTCACGGCTGCGCCCCCGGCGGATGATCAGCGAGAAGGGTGCCTGATAACCGAAGGTAGCCGGCGATAGTACCCGGAGATCCCCTTTATCGACCCAGGCCTGGGCGTAATGCTCAGGCAAATAGCCGATGTAGGCGCCGGAGAGAATCAGGATCAGCTGCGCTTCCATGCTTTCAACGGTTGCCGCGCTGTGCTTGAAGCCATGCCGGGCTAGCTCGGCCTGGCTCCAGTAACCCCGGCCGACCATGCGCTGTTGGGTCACCACCGGTTCGGGAATGCGCCGTTCGACGAACAATGGGTGCCGGCTACTGCAATACAGCCAGTGCTGTTCGCGATACAACGGCTGATAGACCAGGCCACTCATGCGCGAAGAGAAGGCACCGATGGCCAGGTCCAGACGGTTGTCCTGCACGCCCAGTTGCAGTTCGTAGGGGCTGGAGACCGACAAGTGCAGATGCACCGCCGGATGCTCCTGGCTATAGGCGCCAATCGCCTCGGCCAGGGGCAAGGCGCGATCGCCGACAGTTGAGTCGATCACCCCCAGGTTGAGGGTCCCGCGCAGCTCGCCTTTGAGCGCTGCCGCGTATTGCTCGAAACCGTCCATTTCCGCGAGCAGACGCAAGGTCTCCTGATGAAACAGCTCACCCTTGCTGGTCAGGCTGAAGCCTCCGCGCCCGCGGTGGCAAAGGACGATGCCCAAGGAACTCTCGAGCTGGCTCATGTAGGTGCTGATCGCCGAGGTCGACAGGTTCAGCTCGCGCTGGGCATTGGCGAACCCCTGGTGGCGTACCACGCTGACGAAGATGCGTAGCAGTTTCAGATCGGGCAGGGTCGAGGCCATGGTGCAGCGGTTCCGCAGGCTGGAAATGGCCAAAGTCTAACCCGAGCCAGGGTTATTAGTTCAGAAATTCCTGAACTAAGTATTTGCCGGTAGCGATTCTTTCCGCGCGCTACCTTGCGCAGACTTGGCCGAAATGTCCCTGCCCGCCGGCACGCTCGCGCCAGCCAGGCGCGCCGCGGAACAGGTTCGAACAAACATAACAATCGACCGACTGATGAGGCCCACCGTGGACAAGACTCTTCACCAACCACTGGGCGGCAACGAAATGCCGCGTTTCGGCGGCATCGCCACCATGCTTCGCCTGCCCCACCTGCAAAGCGCCGAAGGCCTGGATGCCGCGTTCGTCGGCGTGCCCCTGGATATCGGCACCTCGCTGCGCTCGGGCACCCGCTTCGGCCCCCGGCAGATCCGCGCCGAGTCGGTCATGATCCGCCCCTACAACATGGCCACCGGTGCCGCGCCCTTCGACTCGCTGTCGATCGCCGATATTGGCGATGTGGCGATCAATACCTTCAACCTGCTCGACGCCGTGCGCATCATCGAAGAAGCCTACGACAACATTGTCGAGCATAATGTCATCCCGCTGACCCTTGGTGGCGACCACACCATCACCTTGCCGATCCTGCGCGCCCTGCATAAAAAGCACGGCAAGATCGGCCTGGTACACATCGATGCCCACGCTGACGTCAACGATCACATGTTCGGCGAGAAGATCGCCCACGGCACCACCTTCCGCCGCGCAGTGGAAGAAGGCCTGCTCGATTGCGATCGCGTGGTGCAGATCGGCCTGCGCGCCCAGGGCTATACCGCCGACGACTTCAACTGGAGCCGTCGCCAGGGTTTCCGTGTGGTTCAGGCCGAAGAGTGCTGGCACAAGTCGCTGGAGCCATTGATGGCTGAAGTGCGCGAGAAAGTAGGTGGTGGCCCGGTGTACCTGTCGTTCGACATCGACGGCATCGACCCGGCCTGGGCGCCTGGCACTGGCACCCCGGAAATCGGTGGCCTGACCACCATCCAGGCGATGGAGATCATCCGTGGCTGCCATGGCCTGGACCTGATTGGCTGCGACCTGGTCGAGGTTTCGCCGCCCTATGACACCACCGGCAACACCTCGTTGCTCGGCGCCAACCTGCTGTTCGAGATGCTCTGCGTACTGCCAGGTGTCGTGCGTCGCTGACGTGTCAGCGACTGGAGCAAGATGAGCGGTTTACCCGGGAGCGGGCTTGCCCCGCGATCGCTATCGCGAAACAAGCCCGCTTGCGCGTGACCCAGGCAGGAGCCATGAAGAGGGGCCGGTGAGGCCCGCCAATACAAGACAAGACCGCCGGGCGCCGTGCACCTGCCCGGACGGTCGATCTCGCCATAATAAAGATAATCGGGAGACCCCCAATGGCCTTGGACATCATCGTAGTACTGATCTATGCCGCCGGCATGCTCGCGCTTGGCTGGTACGGCATGCGGCGGGCAAAAACCCACGAAGACTACCTGGTAGCCGGACGCAATCTCGGCCCGACCCTGTACATGGGCACCATGGCCACCACGGTGCTGGGTGGTGCTTCGACCGTCGGCACCGTGCGCCTGGGCTACGTCCATGGTATCTCCGGTTTCTGGCTGTGCGCGGCACTGGGCCTGGGAATCATCGCGCTGAACCTGTTCCTCGCCAAACCCTTGCTGCGCCTGCGTATCTTCACCGTCACCCAGGTGCTTGAGCGGCGCTACAACCCCATGGCGCGCCAAGCCAGTGCGGTCATCATGCTGGCCTACGCGCTGATGATCGGCGTCACCTCGACCCTGGCCATGGGCACGGTATTGCAGGTCCTGCTCGACCTGCCATTCTGGCTGTCGCTGCTGCTCGGTGGCGGCGTGGTGGTGGTGTACTCGACCATTGGCGGCATGTGGTCGCTGACCCTCACCGATATCGTCCAGTTCGTGATCAAGACCGTCGGCCTGATGTTCATCCTGCTGCCGGTGTGCCTGTACAAGGTCGGTGGCTGGGATCAACTGGTGACACAGCTGCCGGCGGCCAGCT